>ENA-OWPA01001407-OWPA01001407.1-bioreactor-metagenome-genome-assembly--contig:-NODE-1407-length-16049-cov-12.319497_pt1 | contig 16049 bp, 11 predicted proteins | sample MGYA00238139_ERZ651803 | MGnify/ENA primary metagenome ERZ651803 (study PRJEB26909, sample SAMN07631231) | bioreactor metagenome | isolation source: Switchgrass digestor | place: USA: Dartmouth...
TAACCATAATAACCTTATTCCTTACACCTTAACCCTTTCACCTGTTAAAATGCAAACCCCGCAGCCAATCAGTATTTTTCCTGCATCGACTACGGGATTCTGGAGCGAACTTTATTTTTATAGAGTCAACTTTATTATCATGGAGTGAACTTTATTTGAATTATACACATCCCCTTCTAGCTTGCTTCCCCTTCACTCCACCGTCACGCTCTTGGCAAGGTTCCTGGGCTTATCTACGTCGTTTCCCTTCATGACCGACACATAGTAGGCAAAGAGCTGCATGGGCGTTACGGCAACAATGGGTGCCAGCAGCGGATCAACGTTGGGAATGGTTATAACAGAATCTGCCACCTTCTGCACCTCTTCCGCGTGCTTTTGCGGTGTGATTGCCAGGACAACTGCACCTCTCGCCTTTACCTCACGGATGTTGCTTACCATCTTATCAAAAAGTAAATCCTGCGTAAGCGGACAAACAACAAGTGTGCCGTTTTCTATTAGAGCAATCGTCCCGTGCTTCAGCTCGCCGCCGGCATAGGCCTCGGAATGTATGTACGATATTTCCTTCAGCTTGAGTGAGCCTTCCATGGAAAGCGCATAATCGAGGTTACGGCCTATGAAAAATATACTTCTGGCATTGTAGTGACCGGCAGCAAACTTCTGTATATCCTTTCTTTCCCTTAACACTTCCTCCATCTGGGCGGGCAGTTTCATCAGCTGCTCCAGATAATACTTTACCTTTGAATCTTCCATCGTTCCCTTTGCCTGGGCGAATTTCAGTGCCAGAAGGTACAGGGCAGCAAGCTGCGTGTTGTATGCTTTGGTGGAGGCAACGGCAATCTCAGGTCCCGCCCATGTATAGACAACATCGTCCGATTCCCTGGCAATGGAGCTTCCAACTACGTTTACGATGGACAATACGTGGGAGCCCTTCTTTTTTGCTTCCCTGAGAGCCATCAGCGTATCCAGCGTTTCTCCGGACTGACTGATTATTATGGTTATCTGCTTGCTGTTTATCATGGGGTCACGATAGCGGAACTCGGATGCAACTTCCGCTTCCACAGGAATCCGTGCAAGCCTTTCAATGATGTATTTCCCAACCGTACCGGCATGATATGCCGTTCCACAGGCCACTATGTTAATCTTTTCACATGACCTTATCATCTCATCTGTAAGGCTGAAATTCTCAAATGATATCTTTCCGTCAATGATGCGCGGACTTATTGCCGCCTTCAGCGCAGCCGGTTCCTCGCATATCTCCTTCATAATGAAATGCTCATAACCGCCCTTTTCGGCCGAAGCCACGTCCCAGTCAACATGGAAGACTTCTCTTTCGACGGTTTCTCCGAGAAGGTTGAAAACCTCAACCTTGTCAGCAGAAATCCTCACAACTTCCTTGTCTTCCAGTATCTTTACATCACGCGTATATTCCAGCAGAGCCGGTATGTCGGATGCGATAAAGTTTTCTCCGTTTCCAAGGCCGACAATCAGTGGGCTGTCCTTTCTCGCAGCTACAAATTCATCCGGACGGTCGCTACAAATAACGCCAAGGGCATAGGCGCCTTCAATATCATTGAGGGTATTCATGACGGCTCTTACGAGGTCGCCTTTATAATTGTAGTCAATGAGGTTGGCCACCACTTCCGAATCCGTGTCAGACTGGAACCGGTAGCCTTTGGATATGAGAAATTCCTTAAGTTTTATGTAGTTTTCTATTATGCCGTTATGGACAACAGCAATCTTCCCGTTTGTACTTATGTGGGGATGGGAATTGACATCGTTGGGCTCGCCATGCGTTGCCCATCTGGTATGACCTATGCCAAGATTTCCCTTAAGGTCAACATTGGAAAGCTTACTTTCAAGGGTTGAAAGTCTTCCCTTGGTCTTCACCATTTTTATTACGCCATCATGCAGAACGGCAACCCCCGCCGAGTCATAGCCGCGGTATTCCAGCTTTTTGAGGCCGTTCATAAGTATTGGGATTGCTTCTCTTTTGCCTATATAGCCGACTATTCCGCACATGCAAATACTCCTTTCACAATTTCTGAATAAATTCTGGGACAACTTCAAATTAAAGGCAGATGCTTGCAAAAAGAAAGCTCCTACACCTTGCCTGCCTGTCAAATATAAAATCAGGTACAACCTTGAAACATCCTCTTTCCGAGCTGAAAAACCGCTCTCAAGGAGATGATTCCGGATTTACAAGAGTCCCTTTTTCAGAAATGCATGAAAGGCCAATCCGACACACTCTGTCCCTGCCGTCGCCGGCAGGATTTGTAGTGTCTTGACGATGATGGCGCACCGGAAGGTTTCCGCCGAAACTTTCGATAACCTCCTTCTCCTCGTCAACAAGGAAAGCTTTTATTTATGCATACTTCCTTGTTCTGGCGCTTTTGCTCTGTCTGTAAAATTCCTCCCTCCTTCCCGACAGATACAGCTTTCAGCATTTCTTTATAACAATTTTATTATGAACCGGCTGTCCATTACAAGGCATCAGCCCAACCGTTCCTCAATAATTTTTACCAGTTCCTCAGCTTTCTGAGTGATGTAGTCTTGGTCCTTGCCTTCAATCATAACCCTAACGAGAGGCTCTGTTCCAGATGGACGGATAAGCACCCTGCCTTCTCCCCTGAAAGCTTCTTCCAGCCTGCTGCAATGCTCGGCAATTACAGGGTCGTCACGGTAGCTGTATTTCTTGTCGTTGCTTACCCTTGCATTTCTTAGAACCTGCGGATAATCCTTCATTATGGAATTGAGTTCCGAAAGTTTCTTTCCCGATTCCTTGAGGACCGAAAGGAGTTTCAATGCTGTCATGAGGCCGTCTCCGGTGGTATTGTGCAGTGTCATGATTATATGACCGGACTGCTCACCGCCGAGAACATATCCGCCTTCCAGCATCTTCTCAAGAACATAGCGGTCACCTACCGGAGCTCTTAGAAGTGTAAGGCCGTTGTTCCTTGCCATTTCTTCAAAGCCCATGTTGCTCATGACGGTGGCAACTATCGTGTTATGGGCAAGCAGGCTCTTCTTTTTCATGTCAAGACCTATAATTGCCATTATGTGGTCGCCGTCCACAACGCATCCCTTTTCATCGATGGCCAGAACCCTGTCAGCATCCCCGTCGAAGGCAAGACCAACATCGCATTTGTTCTCCGTGGTAAACTTTTTAATCATGTCAAGATGTGTAGACCCGCAGTTTTTGTTGATATTAATGCCGTCCGGCTTATCGTTGATTACCAGTACCTCAGCACCAAGCCTGCGGATTGCCTTAGGCGCAGTCACAGTGGATGCACCGTTGGCACAGTCCAACGCTATCCTGAGTCCGGACAAATCGACGTTAATTGTATGTATTGCATAATCCACGTAGTCTTCAACGGCCGTGTCCAGAACGTGCACCGTACCGACGCGGTCTCCCGAGGGGGTCGGAATTTCCTCTTCATGGTCAAGAATAATACGTTCTATCCTCTCTTCGGTTTCATCGGGAAGCTTGTAGCCTTCAGAACTGAAGAACTTGATTCCGTTGAACTCTGCAGGATTATGGGAAGCAGAAATTACCACGCCTGCATCAAAGCCGTGTTTCTTTACAAGGCATGCCACTGCGGGAGTAGGGATGACACCGGCAAGATATGCCTGCGCACCTGCAGAGCAAATCCCAGCTACCAGAGCGCTTTCCAGCATGTCGCCCGAAAGCCTTGTGTCCTTACCTACCAGTATTCTGGGTACCTTTGTGTTACCGCCCGAAAGGACATACGCACCTGCCTTGCCAAGCATATACGCCATTTCGCATGTAAGTTCGGTGTTAGCTACACCTCTTACGCCGTCAGTTCCGAACAATCTGCCCATTTTTCTACCTCCAGTTTTACAAATCTATGCACAAACCCGGTTTCGGCCTTATGCACACAATGAGCCGGTAATTATATTCTTCCATGATATACATGTAAAACAGGCTTCCATTAAACCGTTTTTCCCTTTTTTATTCCATAAATAGTGACCGTTTGGTCACCTCCATGCCTGTTTCATGCCGGTTAAACTGCAGAAACAAATTGATATTTCCCTATATTTCCCTGTTCAGCAAGCCGGTGTGTTTCAGCATTTCTACAGAAATTTATTTCTTAAAATCCTTCCGGCCGTTCATACCGGCTTCATGGCAAAAACCATTAGAATTTTAGCACAAAACCATATGGTGTGCCATAAAATTCGACGCTCTTTATACAAATCTTAAGATACATTATTTTTGCTGCGCGGCCGATTTGTACATAGACACAAAGTGCGGCCATCATCGTGCGAAGATGGCCGTACTTATATGCGGAAAACTATTCCGCCATATCCATAATCACTTCTTCAATCGGTGCTCCCGGAGGAACCATCGGATACACTTTGAGGTCCCTGTCGATTTCGCAGTTTATAACCACGGGGCGTTCCTGCGCCATGGCTTTTCTTAAGGTTTCATCAACATCTTCTTTTCTTGTCAGGTTATATCCTGCCGCGCCGAAGGCTTCAGCCAGCTTTACAAAATCGGTTTTTCTATCCAGAGTGCTCTGGGAGTACCTTCCGTCATAGAACAGGTTCTGCCATTGCCGGACCATTCCGAGGGCGTGGTTGTTCATTATCACCTCAATGACGGGCAGCCTGTACTCCACGGCTGTTGCCAGCTCATTCATGTTCATTCTGAAACTGCCGTCTCCTGCGATATTGAACACGCGCTTTCCGGGAGCACCGATCTGTGCTCCTATGGCTGCTCCGAGACCGTATCCCATGGTTCCGAGGCCGCCTGATGAAATAAATGTCCGCGGCCTTGTAAACCTGAAGTACTGTGCCGTCCATATCTGGTGCTGGCCTACTTCAGTCGCTATGATGGCATCGCCGCCGGTTAATTCGTAAATCCTTTCCAGAATGTACTGGGGTGTAAGGATGTCGTCGCGGTATGTAAGGGGGTAGCGCTCCTTCATGTCGGCTATGAATGACATCCATTCCCTGCGTTCTTTTTTTTCAATCTTCCTGTTGAGCTGACGCAGCACCTCGCGCACATCCCCGACTATATGACTGCTTGACCTGATGTTTTTGTTGATTTCAGCCTCATCGATATCTATATGGAGAATCCGCGCATTCGGCGCAAAACGCTCGGCCTTGCTTACCACACGGTCGCTGAACCTGGCGCCTATTGCTATGAGAAGGTCACACTGCGTGGCAGCAATGTTGGAAGTCTTTGTCCCGTGCATTCCTATCATGCCGGTATAATACGGATGGGTTGCAGGGAATCCTCCCATTCCCATAAGGCTTAGTGCAACAGGAGCGTCAATCTTTTCGGCAAGTTCCAGAAGCTCTTCGGACGCATCAGAGGTTACCACTCCTCCGCCGGCGTATATCAGCGGCTTTGAACTTTCGTTTATAAGCTTAACCGCACGGTCTACAGCCCTTTGTGATATGCTTTCGGTACGCCTTTGAATTTCCTGTTTCGGCATCGGAGTATAATCTGTTTTCTGGGCGGTAATGTCCTTGGGAATGTCAATCAATACCGGCCCCGGCCTTCCCTCCTGGGCTATGTAAAAGGCACGCCTTACTATTCCGGCAAGGTCGTTTATGTTCTTTACTATGAAATTGTGCTTTGTGATCGGCATGGTTATGCCGGTAATATCCACTTCCTGAAAGCTGTCCTTGCCAAGCAGGTTCAGCGGGACATTGCCCGTAATGGCCACCACAGGGACGGAGTCCATGTATGCGGTGGCAATGCCCGTCACTAGATTTGTCGCGCCGGGCCCCGACGTTGCAATGCATACCCCGACTTTTCCGGTGACCCTGGCATATCCGTCCGCGGCATGGGCAGCTCCCTGTTCATGGGAGGTAAGGTAGTGTTTTATCCGGTCCCGGTATTTATATAACGAATCATATATATTCAGAACCGCTCCGCCGGGAAAACCGAAAACCGTATCAACACCCTGTTCCAGTAAACACTCTATAAGTATGTCAGCACCCGTTAACTGCATCAGAACACCCCATTCCGGTTCGATTCTCATCTTCCTTCATTAAAATTTCATATAATCCTGTTTTCCAAGTTCAGCATTTATATCTTTAACACAGCACCCTCATCAGCTGAGGATACCATTTTGGCATATCGGGCAAGGTATCCGCCCTTCACCTTGGGAGGCGGGCATGCCCAGTTGCGGCGCCTTTCCTGAAGCACTTCATCAGGGACTTTAAGGGTTATCGTGCACCTGTTCATGTCTATGGAGATTATGTCCCCGTCCTGCACAAGAGCTATCGGTCCGCCTTCCGCAGCCTCGGGCGAAACATGGCCTATGCTGGCTCCGCGCGTTGCGCCACTGAACCTTCCGTCGGTAATCAGGGCCACATCGGCATCCAGTCCCATTCCCGCAAGTGCGGATGTCGGCATAAGCATCTCCCTCATCCCCGGCCCGCCTTTAGGACCTTCGTATCGTATGACCACAACCTCGCCCTTTTTGATGGAGCCTGAAAGTATGGCCTTTATGCAGTCATCCTCGGAATCAAACACTCTGGCTGGGCCTTCATGAACCAGCATCTCATCTGCCACGGCGCTTCTTTTAACCACGCAGCCGTTGGGGGCAAGATTTCCTTTCAGAACGGCAAGGCCGCCTGTCGGACTGTATGGATTGTCTATGGGCCTTATCACTTCCGGATTCCTGTTTACGGCACCGGCCAGGTTTTCCCTCATTGTTTTTCCTGTAACAGTAAGCCGATCCAGATGGATGAGATTCTTTTTCGACAGCTCATGCATCACCGCATAAACTCCGCCTGCTGCGTGCAAATCCTCCACAAAGCATCTTCCGGCAGGAGCCAGCCTGCAGAGGTTGGGCGTTCTGTCGCTTATTTCATTTATCATGTCAAGATTGAATCTTATACCCGCTTCGTGAGCAATCGCAGCAAGATGAAGCACGCTGTTGGTACTGCATCCGAGGGCCATGTCAACCGTCACGGCATTCTCAAAAGCTTCCGGCGTCAGTATGTCCCTTGGCTTTATATCAGCCCTTACCAGTTCCATAATCTGAAATCCCGTCTTTTTCGCCAGGCGCACGCGTTCGGCCATCACAGCAGGTATTGTGCCGTTGCCGGGCAAAGCCATGCCAAGGGCCTCTGTCAGGCAGTTCATGCTGTTGGCGGTAAACATTCCGGAACAGGAGCCGCAGCTTGGGCAGGCGCTGTCTTCATAGTTCGAAAGCTCCTCCATGGTCATTTTTCCGGCACTTACCGCACCCACGGCCTCAAACATGTCCGTAAGGCTTATTCCCCTGTTCCCTGCCCTTCCCGCCAGCATCGGACCTCCGCTTATCACAATGGCGGGTATATTTAGCCTTGCCGCTGCCATGAGCATTCCGGGAACGATCTTGTCACAGTTCGGAATAAGCACGATGCCGTCAAAACCATGGGCCATCACCATGGCCTCTATGGAGTCGGCAATAAGCTCTCTTGATGCCAGTGAATAATGCATTCCTGCATGACCCATGGAAATGCCGTCGCATATGCCTATGGAAGGAAACTCAAACGGCGTTCCTCCTGCGGCGCGTATTCCGGCCTTTACCGCATCAGCGATGGTATCAAGTCCTATATGGCCAGGAACTATCTCGCTTTTTGCGCTTACAACACCTATAAGCGGCCTGGCTATCTCTTCATCCGTATATCCCATTGCCTTGAACAGGGACCTGTGCGGTGCCCTTTCAATTCCCTTTTTTACGCAATCGCTTCTCATATCTTCCACCTCTTTGTGGTTGCCGCGGCCGTACGGCCCGCTTTGAGCTGTCCGGTCAATCCATGCTATATCCGCTCTGCAACCAGTCTTCCCATCTCCCTGGTGCCCACGTTTTTTTTGCCAGTGCTCATGATGTCAGCCGTCCTGTAGCCTTCTTCCAGCACCCTGTTCACCGCATTTTCAACCGCCATTGCTTCCTCTTCCAGATGCATTGTATACCTCAGCATCATGGCGGCAGACAGGATGGTTGCCAGGGGATTTGCCTTATCCTTTCCGGCTATGTCGGGAGCCGAGCCATGGATGGGTTCGTAAAGCCCGAAAGACCCCTCTCCAAGACTGGCTGACGGCAGCATCCCGATGGAGCCTGTTATCATGCTGGCTTCGTCGGAAAGTATGTCTCCGAACATGTTTGAAGTAACAATAACGTCGAACTGTCTGGGGTTTCTTACAAGCTGCATGGCTGCGTTATCCACGTACATGTGCTCAAGGGTAACGTCAGGATAATCATTCGCAACCTTTGTGACCACCTCTCTCCAGAGGCGCGAGCTTTCAAGAACATTGGCCTTATCGACGCTGGTGACCTTTTTCCTTCTCTTCCTTGCAACTTCGAAGGCTACCCGGGCAATGCGCTCGATTTCGCCTTCGCTGTAACATTCCGTATCGAAGGCCTCCTCGCCCATCTTTCCTGTACGCCTTCCGCGCTGTCCGAAATATATGCCTCCGGTAAGCTCACGGACCACCATGATATCCATGCTCTCTCCGACAATATCCGGCCTTAGGGGACAAGCGTCACGAAGCTCCCTGTTCAGGACAGCCGGGCGCAGATTTGCAAATAGTCCCAGTCCGCCGCGAAGCGCCAGAAGTCCCGCCTCCGGCCTTATGTCACCCGGCAGGTTATCCCATTTCGGGCCGCCTACCGCGCCAAGAAGGACAGCGTCGCTTCTCCTGCATTCATCAAGGGTTTCTTCGGGCAGCGGATTTCCTGTCGCGTCAATCGCACATCCGCCCGCCAAAAGTGTTGTGAACCTGAAAACGTGGCCGAATTTCCTGCCGACCTGTTCAAGCACCAAAAGTGCCTGTTCAATCACTTCAGGACCTATGCCGTCACCCGGCAATACAGCGATTCTGTATTCCATACCCATCTCCTTTTCGGTGATGCAAATTTTTAAACCGAAGCTTCATTTAATAAGGCAATATATCCTGTATTTATGACGGAGAGCCTTCCCTGCTGTAGTACTTTTCCCTTATGTAGTTGACGAGCCCGTCGGCAGCCATGATTCTTTTCATGAACTCAGGGAACGGCCTTGCCTTGAATGTAGTCCCCGTCGTGATGTTTTTTATGATTCCTGTATCGAAATCGACCTCAATCTCGTCACCTGCTTCAATCCCGTTTACCGCCTGCTCGCACTCAAGTATTGGAAGACCGATATTTATGGCATTCCTGTAAAATATCCTTGCAAAGGTGGTGGCGATGATGCATGATATTCCGGAAGCCTTTATCGCAATCGGGGCGTGTTCGCGGGATGAGCCGCACCCGAAATTTCTTCCGGCAACGATTATATCTCCCGGTCTGACATTCTTAACAAAATCGGGGTCAATATCCTCCATGCAGTGGGCAGCCAGTTCCTTAGGATCTGACGTGTTGAGGTAACGTGCAGGAATGATGACGTCGGTATCAACATTGTTGCCATAGCGAAAAACTCTACCCTTTGCTTTCATAAAACTCCTCCTTATTCGGCTTTCAGCAGAGTGTCTGGGTCAGTAATCCTTCCCGTGACAGCTGATGCCACCGCAACTGCGGGACTGGCCAGATATACCTCGGATTCGGGATGGCCCATCCTGCCCACAAAGTTTCTGTTCGTGGTGGCAATGGCACGTTCGCCCTTTGCCAGAATTCCCATATGTCCGCCGAGGCATGGACCGCATGTCGGTGTAGAAACCACCGCGCCTGCCTCGATAAGCTGCTCAATAATTCCTTCTCTTAAAGCATCAAGATAAATCTTCTGTGTTCCCGGGAAAACGATGAGCCTTACGCCTTTCTTTACCTTTCTTCCCTTAAGTATTTTCGCGGCCACCCTCAGGTCTTCCATGCGTCCGTTGGTGCATGAACCTATGACCACCTGGTCAATTCTGACATCCCCCACCTCATCGATGGTTCTGGTATTCTCGGGAAGATGCGGGAATGCCACTGTGGGGCGTATCTTTGAAAGGTCGATTTCATAAACCTCATCATAATCTGCATCTTCATCGGGTTCATATACGGCATACGGCTTCTGGGAATGGCTCTGCACATATTCAATGGTTTTCTGGTCCACCATGAATATGCCGTTTTTTGCCCCCGCCTCAATTGCCATATTCGCCATAGTGAAACGGCCGTCCATGGAAATATACTTCAGTCCCTCTCCCATGAATTCCATGGATTTATACAGCGCTCCATCAACGCCGATCATGCCTATGATATGCAGTATTATGTCCTTTCCGCTTACCCAGCCTGTGGGTTTTCCGTTAAGTACGAACTTGATGGCAGACGGCACCTTGAACCAGCATTTTCCTGTGGCCATTCCGGCAGCCATGTCTGTACTGCCGACACCGGTGGAAAATGCCCCCAGAGCACCGTATGTACACGTATGGGAATCGGCGCCTATGACAAGGTCTCCGGGAACCACGAGACCCTTTTCGGGCAGAAGACAATGTTCAACGCCCATCTCACCGACTTCAAAATAGTTCTCCACTTCCATGTCACGGGCGAATTCCCGTACGATTCTGCATTGCTCAGCGGCCTTGATGTCCTTGTTGGGGGTAAAATGGTCCGGAACCAGGGCTACCTTTGACTTGTCGAAAACCTTGTCTGTACCCATTTTTCGGAATTCCTTTATAGCTACGGGAGCAGTGATGTCGTTACCGAGAACCAGGTCCAGTTCAGCCTCAATCAGCTGGCCGGGTTCAACTCTGTCCAGACCTGCATGTGCGGCAAGTATCTTCTGCGTCATCGTCATGCCCATAAACTGATACTTCCTCCTTACATATAAACTCTTATCTTCTTCTGGAGATCCTTGATGAGCTTGTATTCAATGGAGTCAACAAGGGCAATCCAGCTGGCCTCTATAATGTCGGTGGAAACTCCCACGGTGCTCCATACCGACTCTCCGTCCGTTGATTCTATGAGAACACGTACCTTGGCTGCCGTGGCAGACTCCGAATCTATGACACGCACCTTGAAATCGGTAAGATGAACCGATGAGAGTTCAGGATAAAATACCTCCAGTGCCTTTCGAAGCGCCCTGTCAAGAGCGTGAACGGGTCCGTGGCCCTCAGCGGCCGTTATCTCCGACTTTCCGTCAACCTTGACTTTGATAAGCGCTGATGCACTATGGTCGGATTTTGACGGCTGCTCGGTTATCAGCTTGAAGGATTCAAGTTCAAAAAACGGCCTGTATTTGCCCAGCTGTTTTCTTATGAGAAGTTCAAATGTACTTTCGGCTCCTTCAAACTGATATCCCTGATGTTCAAGTTCCTTAAGCTTGTTGATGATGGCTTCGGTTTCGGGGGAGTCCTTCGTGACAGACGGACAGATTTCCCGTATCTTGTCCAGAATCGTCATCCTCCCGGCCACCTCAGACATCAGGAAGCGTCTTCTGTTGCCCACAAGGCTTGGGTCGATATGCTCGAATGATCTGGTGTCCTTTGCCACGCCGTCGATATGCATTCCGCCCTTATGGGCAAAAGCACTGTTGCCGACGTAGGGTTCCCTTTCGTTCATGGTAATGTTGGATATCTCGGCGATTATCCTGGCGGTGCGGGTCAGCATCACCATTTTGTCCTCAGGTATGCAGAGTATCCCCTTCTTGAGCTGCAGGTTTGGTATAACGGTGGAAAGATTGGCGTTTCCGCAGCGCTCACCGAAGCCCAGATATGTCCCCTGGACATGGGATGCTCCGGCCTCCACAGCCATTATTGTGTTGGCAACGGCCATACCGCCGTCGTTGTGGGTATGGACACCGATTTTTACATTTCCGAATGTCTCCGCAACCTTTTTTGTGATTTCATATACCTCGCTGGGAAAGCTTCCTCCGTTTGTATCGCAGAGAACAACGCAGCCGGCGCCGCCGTCAATTGCTGCCTCAAGTGCCTTAAGAGCATATTCGGGATTTGCCTTGTAGCCGTCGTAGAAGTGCTCGGCATCGAATATTACTTCCCTTTCCCTTTCCTTGAAGAAGGCAACTGTTTCCCTTATCATATCCAGGTTTTCTTCAAGGGTGGTTCTTATCACGTTTGTAACGTGAAAGTCCCAGCTCTTACCGAATATGACGACGACAGGAGTTCGGGCGGAAAGAAGGGACTGGACATTGCTGTCTTCCTCAACCTTTATGCCGCGCCTTCTGGTGCTGCCGAAAGCGGCAAGCCTGGCGTTTTTGAGCTTCATATTGCGCACTCTTTCGAAAAACTCAATGTCCTTCGGATTTGAACCGGGATTTCCCGCTTCGATGTATGCAACACCCAGGTCATCCAGTGTCTTAACTATCTTGAGTTTGTCTTCCACTGAAAAAGATATGCCTTCAGCCTGCGCGCCGTCTCTAAGCGTCGAATCCAATATATCTACTCTGCGCGTCATGCTTTATTCTCCTTCCTGATGCCTGCCTCAATTTATGCTTCGATTTAAAATGCCGGCTTTCGAACTTACTTGTTCCAGCTCATCATTTTTCTGAGCTCTCTGCCTACCTTCTCCACCGGATGCTCCTTCTCCATTCTTCTCCTGGCGTTGAAGTAGGGCCTGTTTGCCTGATTCTCAAGAATCCATTTGCGGGCAAATGTGCCGTCCTGGATTTCCTGGAGAACCTTCTTCATTTCCTTCCTCGTTTCCTCAGTAATGATTCGCTTGCCGGTGATGTAATCGCCGTATTCTGCCGTATCGCTGATGGAATATCTCATGAATTCAAAGCCGCCTTTGTTGATGAGGTCCACAATGAGCTTCATCTCATGGACGCATTCGAAGTATGCACTCTCGGGCTGGTATCCGGCTTCGACCAGAGTTTCAAATCCGGCCTTCATGAGTTCAACAACACCGCCGCAGAGCACAACCTGCTCGCCGAAAAGGTCTGTCTCAGTCTCCTCCTTGAAGGTTGTCTCGAGAATACCCGCTCTTGCGCCGCCGATTGCAGCAGCATATGCAAGAGCCAGTTCCTTGGCATTTCCCGTTGCGTCCTGCTGTACGGCCACAAGACACGGTACGCCCTTTCCTTCAAGATACTGGCTTCTAACAGTATGTCCGGGACCCTTTGGTGCAACCATGAATACGTTTACATCCTCAGGCGGTACAATCTGTCCGAAGTGGATGTTGAACCCGTGGGCAAACGCAAGGGACTTCCCCGGCTTAAGCCCGGGCTCAATGCTTTCCTTGTAGAGCTTTGGCTGCTTTTCATCGTTTACAAGAATCATGATGATGTCAGCTTCCTTTGCCGCCTCGGCTGCCACGGTGACTCTAAGCCCAGCCTCTTCCGCAGCTTTCCAGGACTTGCTGCCCTCATACAGTCCGACCACTACATCCACACCCGAATCGTGAAGGTTGAGTGCATGGGCATGGCCCTGGCTACCGTATCCGATTACAGCTACTGTCTTTCCTTTAAGCAATGAGAGATTGCAATCCTTTTCGTAATACATCCTTGCCATGACACTAATCCTCCTCGTATTTCTTATAGCTTTTTATTTCCTTGCTTCCTCTTTCAAGGGCCGTAAGCCCGGTACGCACAATCTCGCGGATTCCGTAAGGTTTCATGAGGTTTACAAAGGCTTCAATCTTGTCCTCGTCACCGGTAAGCTCAATGGTGAGTGTTTCTGTTGATACATCCACGACGCTTGCCCGGAAAATGTCCACAATCTCAATTATTGACGCACGCGTGTTTTCCCTGGCGTTTACCTTGATGAGCATGAGCTCCCTGAACACGGACTTGTTCTTGTCAAGCTCAATGACCTTGATTACGTCAATAAGCTTGTTGAGCTGCTTTTTAATCTGCTCAAGTATGTAACTGTCCCCGTCCACTACGATGGTCATGCGGGATACACCCGGGTCCTCGGTTACGCCTACCGAAAGGCTTTCAATGTTATATCCTCTTCGGCTGAAAAGACCGGATACGCGGCTCAGCACGCCGGACTGGTTTTCAACCAGAACTGAAAGCACATGTCTTTCCATCTTCAATCTCCCCTTATTCGCAATGCGATTTTTCTTTTTATCTTCAAGGCCTGTGTTTTCAGCCGTCAAAGAGTGCTCTCGTCCGGATCAACAATGCATTCCACAAGGAACGGACCTCTATGGTTCAAAGCCTGGTCAAAGGCCGATTCCAGTTCATCATCACTCTGAACTCGTATGCCGCTTATGCCATATGCCTTTGCGAGCATCTGGAAATCCGGGTTGCCAATCAGGGCAGTCTGGCTTGTGTGACCGAACACCTTCTTCTGCATTTCTCTTACCATTCCAAGGTTTGAGTTGTTAAACAGCACAATCTTCAGGTCCAGGTTGTTGGCGGCAATGGTTCCAAGCTCATTCATGCTCATCTGGAATCCGCCGTCGCCGGTGACTGCAATTACCTGCCTTTCAGGGGCTGCAATCTTTGCCCCGACTGCGGCGGGAATACCATAACCCATGGTTCCCATGCCGCCCGATGTCATGAACTTCCTTCCCGGCAAATCCTCAAAGTTTCTGGCAGCCCAGAACAGGTTCTGTCCCACATCGGCAACCATTATTGCCGTATCGCTCAGCTTTTTGGACAAAAGCCGGATAGCTTTCTTGGGATTCACAAGGGAACCAGTCCTGTAGGTTTCCTCGGTTTTCAGGGATTTTAAAGTCTCAAGCCATTTGGATGTATCCTTTGGCGTTATCATCCCGTTCATGTCCCTGAGTATTTCTCGCAGGTCTCCCACAAGTGGTATATGGGTTCCGACAATTTTCCCTATCTCAGCAGGGTCCACATCTATATGAACTATCTTCATGTTTTCAGGCATTATCTGCGTTCCGCCTGCAGCCCTGTCGGCTATCCTCGCACCGATGAAGATTACAAGGTCGGCCATCTTTACGGCTTCATTGGCATATGAGAAGCCGTGAGTTCCTATCATGCCCACATAATGCGGATGGTTGGACGGGAAAGCCCCTTTGCCCATAAGCGTATGGACAACCGGAATGCCCGACTTTTCGGAAAATGTCAGGAGCTCATCCTGTGCACGTGCAAGGTTCACACCGCCACCTGCCAGTATCAGGGGCTTCTCACTTTCGACAATGGCTTTCAGGGCCCGTTTTATCTGTCCCATGTGACCTTTTACGGTAGGCTTGTAGCCGTTGATATGAACTGTTTCAGGATAATAATACTGAATATCCTCGGTCTGTATGTCGTTCGGAATGTCGATAAGCACGGGGCCCGGTCTTCCCGTAGAAGCAATATGGAATGCCTCCCGGAATATTTGCGGAAGATCGTTGGCATCCTTTACCAGGTAATTGTACTTTGTAAAGGACTCGGTCGCACCGGTAATATCCGCTTCCTGGAAAACGTCCCTGCCTATCATCGAGCTGGGCACCTGTCCGGTTATGACCACCAGAGGAATGGAATCCATATATGCCGTAGCTATCCCGGTAATGAGATTGGTAGCACCGGGACCAGATGTTGAAATGCAGACTCCTGTCTTGCCCGACACTCTTGCATAACCGTTTGCGCTGTGGGCGGCTGCCGATTCCTGGCGCACAAGTATGTGCCGGATACCGGATTTTCTGAGCGCTTCGTAAACATTAATAATGTATCCTCCTGGATAGCCGAATACGGTATCCACGCCTTCCTCTTTCAGGAATTTAACAATTGCTTCAGCTGCCTTCACCGGCTTCCACCACCTTTTTCAAGGTATAAAAAATCCCTCGGTCTGTTGTTACACTAACAGCGGGGACGAGGGATATACTCCACGTGTTACCACCCTAATTTCGTTTCCACCTCGCGATGGAAACCTCATGAGGTTCTAACAAACCTTCACCTGTAACGGGGCTTGCCGTTTACTCCTACTGCTTTTATACAAAAGGTTCAGAGTAACTGCTCGGGAGGGATTTGCAGAACTGCGGTCACACCGATTCTCACCAACCATCGGCTCTCTGTCGTGACTGGTGCAGTAATGCACGTCTCCGTCATCGCATTTGATAGGGTCTATTTAATTATGATTAAGTTCAATTATATCAGCCACTGTTAACTCCTGTCAATACTTTTTTGGTTGAATTTTATGACATATAAATTGCAATATTAAATGCCGTGAAAAATTTGGTAAATCCATTGCTTACTGGAATAAATTCTATACATCATAC
>ENA-OWPA01001409-OWPA01001409.1-bioreactor-metagenome-genome-assembly--contig:-NODE-1409-length-16012-cov-4.682334_pt1 | contig 16012 bp, 11 predicted proteins | sample MGYA00238139_ERZ651803 | MGnify/ENA primary metagenome ERZ651803 (study PRJEB26909, sample SAMN07631231) | bioreactor metagenome | isolation source: Switchgrass digestor | place: USA: Dartmouth...
ACATCCATTATTAGCTGAATTCATTCCTAAACTATATAAGGTGACGTTCCTCCGGAAGGGATTCATTATCAGCCGTGGCTGCAGCATCCTCCGCATTTGTGAAAGTTAGGGCACTCCTTTTCAGCGGATTTTCCGGACCGGATTATGTTGACGTTTGAAAATATGGCTTCCAACTCGTTATTCCCGCATTTTGGGCAATGGATCAGCTTGTTTTCCCGATCGCTCATCTTTGCCATGACGTTGAATTCTTCTCCGCAATGCTTGCACCTCAAATCATAAAAAGGCATTCCGATACCTCCCGACTGCAATTTTTCCGCATTGTAACAGGCCGGCGGCAAAGCAGGAGCATTTTTAGCATCGCTTGTAATATACCGCCTGTATATTGCAATTAAAGCCCATTATCGATAATTATAGCACATAAATCCATAACAGCAACCGGTTTGGCAAAGAATCCCCTGCAATGTTGTTTTTTTAGCGGTTCAGAGCTGTCATTTGTCTGGCAAAAAACTTGATGTTGGCGCATTTAAATAGTAAAATATGAAATATATTTATTGGCAACCTCATAAAATGAGAATAGACAAGGATAGTGCCCATTGTTATTCGGTTGTTTTTCTCTTGAGATCCGATACCGCATGCAGGAAGGCGGCAGGGACCTCATCCGAAAGCCTGCAATAGCAATGGCCACCGAAAATAATAACGGGGTGGATGTATGGAGGGTAAAAAAAGAGTAGCTGTAATTTTCGGAGGACAATCTTCTGAACATGAAGTTTCCAGGGTTTCAGCCGAATCTATTATCAGGAATATCAACAGGGATAAATTTGATGTAGTCATGATTGGAATCACCAAAGACGGCCGATGGCTTACCTATGACGGACCGGTGGATAAGATAGGAAACGGCGAGTGGCAGGCTATTGCCGAAGCAAAGGCTCTGTCGGGCTCCGCAGAAGTAAAAAAGCTGGCAGTGCCGATGAACACCGACGCTTGTGAGACGGCGCCAGCAGGTGCTTCCGCGGGTAATATTTTTGAAGCTGCCGGAGTAGATAAAGGCAAGGGTGCGATAGATGTTGTGTTCCCCGTGCTCCATGGGTGTAACGGTGAGGATGGTACAATCCAGGGGCTTTTGGAACTGGCGGGCATTCCTTATGTAGGATGCGGGGTGCTGGGTTCGGCGCTGGGTATGGATAAAGCCTATGCAAAGATCATTTTTGAAAAAGCCGGCATACCCCAGGGCAGGTATCTCGTCTTTAACAGAAAACAGATAAAACAGGATAGGGAGTCTATAATTGATCAGGTGGAAAAGACCTTTACATATCCGTGCTTTGTCAAACCTAGCAATGCGGGTTCTTCCGTAGGTATAAGCAAGGCCCATGACAGGGGTGAGCTTATTGATGCCCTTGAGCTGGCTGCAAAGTATGATAGGAGAATATTAGTAGAGGAATTCATAGACGGCAGGGAAATAGAATGCGCCGTGCTGGGAAACGACGACCCAATAGCTTCAACGGTCGGAGAGATAATCCCAGGCAATGAATTCTATGATTATAATGCCAAATATCTGGACGACAATTCCAAAGCAGTTATACCGGCGGATTTGCCGGAAAGCACGATCCGTACCATCAGGGAATATGCAATTAGAGCCTTTAAGGCGCTGGATTGCTCAGGACTGTCCAGGGTTGACTTTTTTGTCCACAAGGAAACCGGAGAAATTTACATAAATGAGATCAATACGTTGCCGGGATTTACAAGCATAAGCATGTACCCGCAGCTGTGGGAGGCATCCGGCATTCCTTACGGTGAATTGATTGAACGCCTTATAGATTTGGCTATTGAGAGATTTGAGGATAACAAAAGAGAATTTGATCAATGATCGCCAGTTGGCGGAGGATGATTGCCAACTGGGATAGTTTGGGGGATAATTATGGATAATAGGCCTATAGGAGTTTTTGACTCCGGTTTGGGGGGCTTAACTGTTTTAAAAGAAATAATAAAGTTCGTTCCAACGGAGAGTATGGTTTATTTTGGAGACTGCGGAAGGGTTCCTTACGGGACGAAATCCAGGGAAACAGTGATCAAGTATACGCTGCAGGATATAAGATTTCTTATGAACCAGGATATAAAGATGATAGTGATAGCCTGCAATACGGCCAGCGCATACAGCTATGAGACAGCTAAAAACAGCTTTGGAATACCGGTGATCGAAGTTATACAACCCGGAGCGCTGGCTGCAGTTAAGGCAACTCGCAACAAAAAGATCGGCGTAATAGGAACAACGGGAACAATAAATACCGGTGTTTATGAAAAGGCCATCAGCAGGATTGACAATACCGTAGAAATATATTCCAAGGCCTGTCCGCTCTTCGTGCAGCTTGCCGAGGAAGGCTGGTGGGATAATGATATAGCCGTCAGGATTGCGGAGGAGTACCTGACACCACTTAAAAAAGAAGGAGTAGACACATTGGTGCTCGGCTGCACCCACTATCCTCTCCTGCAAAAAGCGATATCGAAGGTCATGGGAGAGGGAGTCACATTGGTAAATTCCGGTCAGGAAGTGGCAAAGACGGTGAAAAAGCTCATCGAGGAAAAGGATATAGCCAGGGACAGCAAAATCAGTCCGGTATACAGGTATTATACCAGCGACAGTGTTGAGAAGTTCGAGCAGTTTGGCAGCGCATTTCTGGGCAGGGAGATAAATTCTGCCGAGAAGGTGGATATAGAAAAGTATTGATACACAAAGAAGCGTATTTTGGTTAAAATTGTGTTATAGTAATGTAGAGAAAGAAAAGAGAGATCTTAGCTTGCCGGCTTTTAAAACCGGACCTGATCCGGGAAACCGACATGGCAGGCAAGCAAATAATTTGACTTTACGGAGGAAAACAGCCTGTGAATAAGAATGTTATAATTTCAGTTGTGGGCACTCAGACTGGAGAAGATAACGATGAAAACAGAATGGAGCTTGTAACCGAAGGGAAATTCTATAAAAAGGATAATACATATTATGTTACCTACAAGGAAAGTGAGGTAACAGGTATGGAAGGAACGACGACAACACTGAAAATAACTGATGCCAATATAACCCTTATGCGCTTTGGCACAGTCAACACCCAGTTCATTTTTGAACAGGGACAAAAGCATATGGCTTACTATGATACGGAAAGCGGCGCTTTGACCATAGGTATTTACACCAATGAATTCAGCGTGAATGTTAATGATTCCGGCGGTGAGATCAGTGTAGGGTATGAAGTGGAAATTGACAACCACGTAACAGGGTTCAACGGCTTCCGCATGTTGATAAGGGAAGCCGCAGACCAGACCGATAGCACGAGATCCGAGTTGACTACCGACAATTAAAATGATATAGGAATATTAAGAGGACATTATTGACAAACTTTGGAAAAAGTAAAAAATAAGGAGGTATTCGCTGTGAAAATAAAATGGCTGGGTCATTCATGTTTTCTAATAACTTCGCAAAGCGGTGTCAGGATACTCACCGACCCCTTCGATGAGAGCGTGGGATACCCTTTGCCGGAAGTGGAAGCTGATATTGTTACGGTAAGCCATGGGCACTTTGACCATAACTACACCCAGGCAGTAAAGGGCAATTTTTCCCTTGTGGACAAGGTAGGGGAGCATTCCATAAACGGAGTGAATATAAAAGGTGTTTTTACATACCACGATAAAAATCAGGGAAAGGATCGGGGAAGCAATATAGTATTCAACATAACCGTTGACGGAATTAACATATGCCACTGCGGTGACCTAGGGCACATTCTGACGCAACAGCATGCCGATGAAATCGGAAAGGTGGATGTTCTGATGCTGCCGGTGGGAGGAGTGTTCACTGTAGATGCGGAAGAAGCCTATGAGGTGGTCAAAGTCCTCAAGCCTGCTGTCACAATTCCCATGCATTTTAAAACCGATGCTCTAACCTTTTCGGTGGATGGAGTCAACAAGTTCCTTGCATTAGCCGGTGGCGGTGAAATGGCGGCAAAACAGGAGATAGAGGTTACTGCTGAAAATCTGAAAACTCTGTCCAACGTCATCGTGTTAAATTATAAATAAGTCAAAACCTGATCTCTCCGTAACTCTACGGAGAGATATTTTTTATATATACAGGCACTATATAAAATTGGTTTGAATTCAGATAATTGAAATGGATGGGTGTTGTTCCGAAAGGATTCAAAGCACATAACAATCAGTACATCCATTATTAGCTGAATTCATTCCTAAGCTATATAGTGTTTATACATGCAATAAATATTATCCTTGTGGCCTGAAGGGGTAAATTTTTTTCCTTTTAAGCCGATATAAATATATATATCTTATATCGGAAGGACATTGCCATGAGATACAATAGCACAAAATTTCGCAACAAACTGTATGGAAGCTTATCCTTTATTCTTGCCGTAATGCTGATATTTACGCATGCCGGCGCCTGGGCGGCAAATTACAAAGTAACACCCAGGGCACAGCTAAACAGAACAACGGTCGTTAAAGGTATAGTTGAGGAAAACAATCCTCAAATGGGCTATATTACATTATACGGTGAAGATGGCACCGGAACTGAGCCCGGGATTGAACAGTTTTATATTTTGAGAACCTACAACTACGGGGATATGAGTGAGCTGGAGGTTCTAAAAAATAACAAGAAAGCTTCCATTGAAGATATTGAAACCGGAGACACGGTGTTTTTAAAACTGGATGAAAATATGTATGTTATTTCCGTAAGCGCAGTGGATAACTATACGGCAAAATACGGAGTTATCATATCCAAGAGGAGCACATCGCTGGTAGTGGAATATGATGACGGAGAACAACAGGTGCTGGAAATAGACGATGATACCTTCGTCTCCAGGGATAAAAAACCGGCAGCTTACAGCAGTCTGAAAGATGGTGACAGGGTAAGGCTGCTGCTGCACATAACCAATAAATTCACCAAGGTGAAGGAGATAGCTGTCGAAAGCGGCAGACATTTCATAACAGCCATATACAAAGGCAAAGTCGATTATGTTGACGAAATGTCCGACAAAATAGTGATGATGAATCTGGAGGTTTTTGACGGAGGGCGATGGTCCAGGACTAACAAAATAGGTTTTTCGAGCTTCAAGCTGGCTGACGGCTGTTCCTTTTATTATGACAACAAAGCCATCGATGTGAGCACAGCCAACAAGTACCTCCGGGAAAATGAAGCATACATAGCAGTGGTTAAGGATTATGACGGAAAAGAAAAAGTGGCCTTTGTTTCATACAGAGATGAAGAGGATACCGAAGACATTCCCTATGATGACACTGTAAGTTACGTTTTGTCCGGTTCCGGCATCTTCAGGCTGAGCAAGAGCACCGAAAGGATAAGAGTAGGAAAAGGCGCTATTGTAGTGAAAGATGGAAGATTGGTATCAGGTGCAAGCATAGCCAAGGATGATATGGCCTATGTAGTGGCCAACAGGGATTTTGACAGCGGTGAATACTATGCCGGCATCGTTCAGATAAGCGACCGTTCGGATGTAAACTTCGTGCAGATATACAGGGGAAGAATTTCAAAAATCGATGAAAACAGGAGCTTTACCTTGGAATCCTTCTCCCAGCTGAACGGGCTTAACTGGGAATATACAGGCGCACCCAAGACCTTCAAGCTGAACTTTGACAGCAGGATAGTAGACGACAAGGGAGTTGTCAATCAGAGGAATTTCAGGGATTACGGGGATGACAGCTATGCCGGCAAGACTGTCTATGTAATTGCCAACGGCACAAACACTTTGCTGATCAGCACCGCACCTTACGGCGTGTATAATGTGAGGGGTGAAATCTATGAGATCAGCGGAGGCTTGACAGGTGATGAGGGGACCGTGCTTAGTGAACCTGATGTGCTGAAAGTAACCGACGCCAAGGTTTATGATTTAACCAGCCGTATATGGAAGGACAGCAAGGAAATGACCTTGAACATCCTGCAAAACAGCATAATACTGAAGGATAAAAAGATAGTCAAACCTTCCGACCTGGAAGTGGGAGACAGGATAAGAGCGATAAAAAGAGACGGAACGGTAACAGGGGACGCATACATCATCATAGTGGAAAATTAGAAGTTTAATCCATTCAAACGGAGGTCATATACTAATGAGAAGAATAATAAAGTTAATGCTCTGCATATTGATCATATCAAGTCTTATGTTTCCTTATGCCGCTTTTGCCCGCGGAGGGGATAACGGCTATGAAGGGGGTATTTCTTCCGGTGAAGCTCCCGGTAAGACTTCTTATGAGTACCAGGAGGTTAACTTTATTACCGGTGAGCCCATCGTATTCAAAGGGACACTGGTTATCAGCAAGAATATGAAAAAGGATACCCTTGTAACGACATATAGATACACCCTTAATAACCTTGACAGAAACGCAGTACTTAACAGGGAGATTACCCTGAGCACGCAAATTACGACCAAGGACAACGGCCAGACGGTGGAGGAATCGCTTTTGGATGGGAGGACTTCCGAACTTGTCAGAGTCGGAAGCCAGACATATATACTGGAGAATTATGATTTCTCCCGCTCAAGGCTGGTGGACCACAAACCGGCCATCGATTATTATGCCGGAAACCTGTGGGGCAAAAAGACTTACCGGATCGCTTCGGGAACAGGAACCGTGACGGTGGAGGAAACCGGAAGCTTCTATGGGTATGACCAGTATTGGGGAAGCGCTGAAGCCATGGAAATAAAGTATGTGATAGACAGCAGGCAGAAAAAGGGCAACAGTTTTGAGACCTGGAGCGGGACGGCGTCCGTGACCCTGTCTTCCACTGTGGTACAGGATCTGAAGTATGAAGAAAATGTTCCCGACCAGATAAGTTTCAGCGGAGGATATGTGAAGCTTCAGAATAACGAGAGCATTTTGGAGTATTCATGCAGCCTTCCGGAATTTGACCAAAACGGGTTTGCCACCGATAATATCTTGAAAAGGAATGGAAGCTTGAAGCTGGAATCCTTTCCTTCCCAGACAAGGCTTCCTGTAGCTAATATAAGCCATCTGAGGGGACACTGGGCTGAAAATGATATAAAAGCCTTATACAGTCTGGAAATTTTCAATGAAGGGAGCACAGAATTCAACCCTGATAAGTATATTACGAGGGCTGAATTTGCCGCAGTGATGGTAAGAGCTGCCAAGGAGGTTCCGGAGGACGAGTCCCTTAAAAAGAAAACGGCGACAAGGACCGTCACCCCACGCAGAAATACCAAGGAAGTGGTGATTTCTCCCTTTATAGATGTCAAGACGACGGACAAGTACTATAAAGAGATTGAGGAGGCATACAAGCGGGGGTTGATGGGCGGAAACGCCAACGGCAGATTTGAACCGAACCAGCCCATAACGGTGGCCGAGGCCTTAACGGTCTTTATCAGAGCTTTGGGGCTGGAGAGCCTGGCGCCAAATCCCAATCCTGTCACCTCCTTTACGGATAACGACAAGATCCCTGCCTATGCCAGGAAAGCTGCCTACGTGGCTCAGAGGATAGGACTTATAAAAGGTGACACCAAGGGTTACCTGAATCCTGAGGAAAACCTCACCATGGGTAGGACTGCTGTGATGGTGAAAAGGTTTATAGATTATATGAGGAGCGATATACGAAAGGATTACAGAGAAAGAATAATAAATTATTGATATAGTGTCGGGAATCTGTGATATAATTTGCTTATTATTGATATTGGAGGATTAATATGGCTAAAAAATATCTTAAGCTGGTAGTTGCATGGATTGCGATCGTATGCCTGCTGAATTCCACAGCAGTCTACGCGCGGGAAAATGTTTCAGATTCCCAGACCAAGAATCTTGAATACCTGGAAGCTGTAATGGAAATGATACTGGAAAAATACCAGGGAGAAATTACAATACAGGAGTTGATTGATGGTGCCATAAGGGGCATGTTCAATACCATGGACCCCTATACCATCTACTACTCAATGGATGAGGCCCAGGACTTCCTTGGGCAAGTAAACGGCTCCTATGAAGGTATAGGAGTAACCATGAGACGGAATGGAAAATACATCGAAGTCATACGGGTGTCTGAATCCTCGCCGGCAGAGAAGGCAGGCCTTTACCCTGGGGACAGGATCACGGCAGTCGATGGAACAAGTGTGGTGGAAGCCACTTTGGATGAAGCCAACAGTCTGATAAGAGGTTCTTCGGGTACGAAAGTCGTGCTGGAAGTAGTCAGAGGTGAAGATGTCAGGAAAATTGAGGTTACCCGGGGTGAAATTTTATACAATCCTGTTACATACAGAATAAACGGTGATATAGGCTATATAAAACTCGAAATTTTTAACTCCAATTCCGCCGACGAAATGAGAAAAGCTTTAAAAGAGATGGACAAAAAGAAGATCAAAAAGATAGTTCTTGATCTAAGGGACAACCCTGGCGGAGATGTATCGCAAGCAGTAGCAATAGCAAGGATGTTTGTGCCCGCCGGGCTTATTACAAAGCTGGACTTCAAATCTGATGCAACACCCGATGTGGAATACTATTCCTATCTGAAAAAAACAAAATATGATCTGGTGATGCTAGTTAACGAAATGAGTGCCAGTTCTTCCGAGATTGTTGCCGGTGCCGTCCAGGATACAAAGGCAGGTATTCTGATAGGAACAAAAACCTTTGGCAAGGCAAAAGTACAGAGCATCATTCCACTCCTTGCACCTGAAGCTTATGAGAAATATAAAAAGCAGTTGGGAGTGGAAGTAGTCAATGCATACGATTTAATATACACATACAACATAATACCTTTGGAAGAGGAGATAATCGGCTATTCAAAGATAACCACAGGCATGTATACAACACCCAACGGAAGAATGATCGACCTTGTTGGAATTGAGCCGGACATTGAAGTGGAGGATCCGAAGCTGGTAAACGGAGTTGACGTAAGATCTATTGAAAAGCTTTCAAAGACGGTAAAGTATACCATGGGCAGCGAGGGAGCGGACGTTTATTATGCTGAGAATATTTTAAAAGCACTGGGATATAATATTGATGACCCTGACTCAAAATATGATAAAAAGACCTTCGAAGCGATAAAGGAATTTCAAAAGAAGAAGGGCGGATATTCATACGGGACTATGGATTTTACAACCCAGCAGTGGTTGAATGAGGAGCTGGATAAACTGTTATTGGAATACGACAAGCAGTATGCCAAAGCAATTGAGCAGTTAAGACAGGCCGAGGTTTTGCAATAGAGTAGTTTGTTATAACATTGCCGGACAGCAGCTTGGCGATTTGCGGGATATAGCTGTATGTGAGGAATTGCAGACATGGAATTTAAGCTAATTTTCTATTGACATGAAATTATGCCGAATATAAAATATAATATGAGTTTTTGTTAACCCGTTTTTTCGATGAGTTTTGTTCTTTTCTGAAGAATCGGTGTTCTTAAGGGTATCGCGCTATATATTGGATAAGATGGCGCGATTTGCCATGTATGAGAGTTAACAGCATTGCTGCCTATAAATTTAGACAATGGCGTCTATAATGAGCGCAAGCTTATAATTCAAAATTTCCACAGGTCAAAATGTGCAGATATCGCAGCTATGGATAGCAGGGCTTGGGGCTGATTATTTTGCCCGTAGTCCGGCGATGGCTGCCATGAAAACCGTACCATTTTGAATTAGAAATGCGCGGCATTCATAACTGTTTAAATCTACTTATTTTAAAATTTAGATATTGATATTTTTTTGGGAGGATAAAATCATGCCTGCAAAATATATTTTTGTTACCGGCGGTGTTGTGTCCGGCCTGGGAAAAGGTATTACCGCGGCTTCCCTGGGACGGCTTTTGAAAGCGCGGGGATTGCGTGTCACAATTCAGAAATTTGATCCTTATCTGAATGTCGACCCGGGTACGATGAGCCCTTATCAGCATGGAGAGGTCTTTGTGACCGACGACGGAGCCGAAACGGATCTTGATTTGGGCCATTATGAGAGGTTTGTCGATGAAAATCTGGACAAGAACAGCAATGTAACTACCGGAAAAATCTATTGGTCGATAATCAGCAAGGAGAGAAAAGGCGATTTCCTTGGAGGTACAGTTCAGGTCATACCCCATGTAACCAATGAGATAAAGGAAAGAATATACAGGGTAGGAAAGTCGGATCATACTGATGTTGTAATAACAGAAATAGGAGGCACTGTGGGCGACATTGAAAGCCTGCCGTTTTTGGAAGCCATAAGACAGGTGGCAACAGACGTCGGAAGGGAAAACGTCATGTATATACATGTCACCCTTGTTCCTTACCTGGGTAAATCCGGGGAACTGAAGACAAAACCGACCCAGCACAGTGTTAAGGAATTGAGAAGCATAGGCATACAGCCTGATGTTATCGTATGCCGTACAGAAAAAAGCCTCAGCAAGGAAATGAAGGATAAAATAGGGTTGTTCTGCAACATACCCGGAGAATCGGTCATACAGAACATGGATGCGGAGATTCTTTACGAAGTGCCTTTGATGCTGGAAAAGGAAGGATTGGCCAGCATTGTATGCAAGCGTCTGGGATTAAATTGCAGCGAGCCTGACTTAAAAGACTGGTGCGATATGGTAAACAGGACAAAGAACTGCACCAATACTGTGGATATCGCACTGGTGGGAAAATATGTGGAGCTGCATGATGCATATCTGAGCATAGTCGAGTCCCTTAATCACGGTGGAGTGGCAAATGATACGGAGGTAAAAATCAAATGGATTAACTCCGAGGATGTTACCGTGGAGAATGTGCACGAATATCTGCGTGATGTGGACGGAGTGCTCGTCCCGGGGGGATTTGGAGACAGAGGCATAGAGGGCAAGATACTTGCTGTCAAATATGCTAGGGAAAACAAAATACCTTTCTTTGGCATATGCCTTGGAATGCAGATGGCAGTGGTGGAATTCGCCAGAAACGTCGCTGGGTTAAAAGGTGCGCAAAGCTCAGAATTTTCCCAGGATACTGAGTTTCCCGTGATAGATTTGATGCCGGAGCAAAGGGACATAGATGAAAAGGGAGGTACCATGAGGCTAGGACTGTATCCTTGTAAAATCAAGGAAGGCAGCAAGGCACACCAGGCATATGATGAATGCCTGATCTATGAAAGGCACAGACATAGGTATGAGTTTAATAACGCGTACCGGGGGCTGCTGACGCAAAAAGGCCTGATACTGTCGGGTCTGTCCCCCAGTGAAAAACTGGTCGAAATTGTTGAATTGCCCGATCATCCATGGTTTGTCGGGGTTCAGTTCCATCCCGAATTCAAATCAAGACCCAACAGGCCGCATCCGCTTTTTAGAGACTTTGTAAAGGCAGCGTTGGACAAGCGGAAGAAAAATGGTTGATTGCTAAAAATTAAAATAAGAATTTTTGAAAAAAGGAAGTATAAACGTTTATACTTCTTTTTTTCATGAAATATTTTGCGCAAGGTATAAATCCTCACAGCTTTGATAATACTTATAACAAATATTAAATTTTTCATGTATAAAAAGCGGGGGATTGGATATGAGTAAGGTATTGGCGAGAATAAGAGAGATTGGAATTTTCCATAGAAAGAATGTGCTCATAAAGACGGCTGTCTCCGTCGTTATAATATCGCTTTTAGCCTCAGGGATTGTATTTGCTACATATTCTGATGATGTAAATAAAAGCCTTGCGGATAATCTCATAAGGCTTCATGTCGTTGCCAACAGCGACTCTGAGGAGGATCAGGCGCTGAAACGGGATGTAAGGGATATTATTTTGGAGTATATGAAGGACAAGCTCAAGGATTCCAAGGATATTGAGCAGACGAAATATATCATCAATGAAAGCATGCCGGAAATTGAAAAGCTTGCTGTCCAGGAGATTAAACGCCAGGGAAAGGATTATAAAGTGGAGGTCATGCTGGGAAGCTATCCCTTTCCCACCAAGCTATATGGAGATATAGCCCTTCCCGCAGGATATTACGAAGCTCTGCGGGTAGTTATCGGCAAAGGTGAAGGAGCTAATTGGTGGTGCGTACTGTTTCCTCCTTTGTGCTTTGTGGATGCAACCCATGGAACTGTTCCCGAATCCGTAAAGGAAGAGCTCAAGAATGTGCTTACGGAAGAGGAATACAGCATGGTTATTTCGGCAGATGCCGATGATGATATCCCGGTCAAGATAAAATTCAAAATAGTGGAGTTTTTTCAGGATTCGAGAATCAAGGTTTCCGGATTATTTGACAGAATAATAAGATCCATACTGTAGGTTGATTTCAGAGCCGGTTCCCGGTTCTGTCCGATGCATTTTTCGGAATATTTTTTTCCATGAATGCGACGGGCAGGCCGGTGTTTTTATATTGGAAAATGTTTTTTTCTTTGAACATGAATATTGTATTATTTTCCTCTTATGCTATACTATATAGAGTTAGATGTGTAGGGGGGTATCGCATGCTGGAAGAGTATCTAGTATCAATTGGAAGGCTGGTAGTGGCCGGAGTCCTTGGGGGAATTGTTGGTTACGAGAGGGAGCACACAAAACGGCCAGCCGGATTCAGAACTCATATCCTTGTATGCATTGGATCTGCCCTTGTTATGATAACTTCGGAATTTTTGTTTAAAAGGTATTCAGATATTGTGAACATGGACCCTGCCCGGCTTGGAGCTCAGGTAATAAGCGGTATAGGCTTTCTGGGAGCGGGCACCATCATACGCGAAGGAGCCAGTGTTAAAGGTTTGACTACCGCTGCAAGCCTATGGGCAGTATCATGTATTGGTATTGCGGCAGGATCGGGATTTTACATGGGTGCGATATCAGCTACTGTTCTCACGTTTGTTACGCTTATTTTCCTGAAAAGGATGGAAAGCCAGTTTGCCGTTAAGAAACGCTACAGCACCATATATGTTCATACCGGAGGCATGCTGGAACAGATAAGGAGTGTAAAATCTGCTTTGGAAAAGATGGGTGTAGCCTCCAAGGGCATAGAAGTCATTTTAAAGAATGAAGAAGCAGACGATTTTATTTTAAAGTTTCGCGTGAAAATTCCTAAAGGTTTAAACAGCGGAGATGTTATAGCTGAGATTTGCAGCATTGAAGGGTTAAAGAAAGTGTATGCGGAATAATCCGCTGGTGGACCGGCCTGCAGTATCTCTATCCAGGCCTGAGTCCTCCATATATGACATGAGTTTGACATGCCAATTTTGTTTGTAAGGTCTCAATTGATTTTCCAGGAATTAACTCCCTATAGGATTTAAGACATGGATTATGCCTGATTTTCGTCAATTAGTTTCTTACCAACTGTATATCATAAAGCTCGCCAGGGATGATGTATTCATCCGCTGGTTCGGCAGGATTGGGAGCATCATCCTTAAGGTTATTCTTGTTAAATTCCTCCAGAGATCTAAAATATTCAGCAATACCGCTGCATATGAATTTTGATAGCTTTTCCTGATACTCGGAAGTCTGGAGAAGCTTTTTGTCTTTGCTGTTGGATATAAAGCCCGTCTCCACCAGGACACCGGGTATGTTGGAATGCTTAAGAATGAAAAAATCTGCTTTTACCGGGCTCCTATCTATTTTTGTGTTATAGGTTTCATTCATAAGGGAATTCAGTTTTTCTTGTATGCTGGAAGCCAACAGGGCTGAAGAAGGCAGATTTGTGGAATACAGGGTGATGGGACCTGCTGCCTTCGGATTGCTTGAACGGTTCACATGAATGCTGATGAACAGGTCATATTTCCCGCTGTTAAACATCTCCACCCTTGCCAGAAGATCTCTCCTGTGCCTGCTGGTACTTAAATTGTTCCTGTCATCAAGAGCAATATCCCTGTCTCTAGTCATATCTACAATGGCATCTTTTGATTCCAGAACTTCCTTAAGCTTTAAGGAAATTTCAAGGTTGATGTTCTTCTCGGCAAAGCCTGAAGCGTCACTGGTTCCGGAATCAATGCCTCCATGTCCCGGGTCTATAATAATATATTTCCCTGCCAGAGGGTTGTGTAGGGTGTTGGCCAAAATCGCACTGCATGCCAGTATTACTGCCAGCAACACTGCAGGTATTATAAAAAGGTATTTCTTGCTTTTGTTATGAATCAAAAAGATAATTCTTTTTCCCACCATCATCATTCACCGCGAAAACCGTTCTTATAAGGTATCATTCATATAAGGTATTATATTAGTCCGCCAAATGAATTAGTACTACATTATTGCGCTGAAAAACAACGCCTTTTATAGCTTTCTCCACTTCCTCCAGCGCCGCGTAAAGCAATCTGTTGAAACCGCAGAGAGCATAGCAGGTAAATCATGAGCTTTGTTACCGCACTTTTTATGAACCAAGCCTTTCGGCGACGATTGTCCATAGGATGCTGCAATGTCAAATCAGAATTTGGACACTGGCGAAAGTTGTACTAATTGCCATAAAGTTTGAATATCTATATCACTGAAACAACAGATGCAGTTACTATTTAGAAAAAGGAGAGATGTACTTTGAGCGTGATGGAATCAAAGCTTCGAAGTAATCGGAATGAAAAAAAGCTTCATATGGGGTTAAGTGAAAAGGAAGCAAAGCTGAAGCTGCAAAAGCATGGACTCAATACGATAGCAGGTAAAAAAAAGGTATCCGTTTTCAGTATGATTCTTGACCAGTTCAATGATTTCATGGTGATGATACTTCTTGCGGCTACGGCGGTTTCTGCGTTCATGGGGGACACTACCGAAGCTGTAACGATAATATCCATAGTGATTGTCAATGCCATAATGGGTTTTATACAGGAGTTCCGCACGGAAAGGACGCTGGAGGCTTTGAAGGATCTTGCCGCGCCCACGGCCAGGGTAATAAGGGACGGGGTTTTATGCAGCATTCCGGCGGAAGAAATAGTACCGGGAGATCTTATAGTGCTGGAGTCCGGCGACAGGGTTCCGGCGGATGCCACCCTGATAGAAGTGAATGGCTTGCAGGTGGACGAATCCTTGCTGACGGGAGAATCCCTGCCTGTTGAAAAGGAAATAGAATCTTCCCATGGAAAAGGCTCTGGCATCGGAGATAAAAAAGGTGTGGTTTATATGGGGTCGGTAGTCACCATGGGGCGGGCAAAAGCCATTGTTTATGCTACCGGGATGGACACCGAAATGGGAAGAATTGCAGATATGATACAAAACATAGAGGATGAAGAGACGCCTTTGCAAAAGAGGCTGGAACACCTGGGCAAGATAATTGCGGTGGGATGTCTTGTCATCTGCGCTATTGTCTCCTTGGCGGGAATATTGAGAGGGGAAGAACTGCTTGACATGCTTCTGGAAGGAATAAGCCTTGCGGTGGCTGCCGTTCCGGAAGGCCTTCCGGCGATAGTTACGGTTTCTCTGGCTCTGGGAGTACAAAGAATGCTTAAGCGCAATGCATTGATAAGAAAGCTCCCGGCAGTGGAAACCCTGGGATGCGCCAGCGTAATATGCTCGGATAAAACCGGTACATTGACTGAAAATAAAATGACAGTAAGAAAAATATTTGCCGGAGATAACATTTTTGACGTAAAAGGAAATGGCTACGACCTTCAAGGTGCGATCCTTCTAAACAACAGGGAAATAGACGCATCCGGCAGCAAGCCGTTAAAGCTGCTTCTTGAAATAGCCGGATGCTGCAATAACGCGGAAATCTCCAGAACATCCCCCGAGAAGGGTTTTTTGGACAAGATAAAATCTGCGGTTTCGAAACAGGAAAAATGGGAGATAAAAGGTGACCCTACGGAAGGGGCACTTCTGGTGGCGGCGGCAAAGGGCGGCATTACGAAGGAAATTTTGGAGAAAACATACTTCCGGATGGATGAACTGCCTTTTGATTCCGACAGGAAATGCATGTCGGTAATCTGTGGCAATTTCAAGGGTGAAACTTTCGTCTTTACAAAAGGGGCTCCGGATATAATCCTGGATAAGTGCAGCAAGATACATACAAGTAGAGGCACAGAGGACTTAAATGCCTTTGCTAAAAAACGTATCCTGAAGGTAAATGACAATATGGCCGGTGAGGCGTTAAGGGTTTTAGGCTTTGCATATAAAAAACTGGATTCTAGAAAT
>ENA-OWPA01001410-OWPA01001410.1-bioreactor-metagenome-genome-assembly--contig:-NODE-1410-length-16007-cov-20.059573_pt1 | contig 16007 bp, 16 predicted proteins | sample MGYA00238139_ERZ651803 | MGnify/ENA primary metagenome ERZ651803 (study PRJEB26909, sample SAMN07631231) | bioreactor metagenome | isolation source: Switchgrass digestor | place: USA: Dartmouth...
CTTGCAAGAATGCTTTATTATAATGTCGAAATCGGTGCAGAGATACCTCCGGAATTGTATCAGATGACGGCGGAGGTTCTTGCTTATGTATATAAATTAAAAGGTAAGATATAAAACACCTGTATTGTTTTATTGTATCAATATTTCCGGAAAGGCATGGGAGACTAGGCATGAAAAAAAATGACATATTTGTCGGACTATATATATTAACAGCAGTTATATTCTTAATTGTACCCATGAGTCCCTTTTTGCTGGATTTTTTCCTGGCATTGAATATCGCAATATCTTTGGTAGTGCTTTTCAATGCGATATTCACCAAGGAAGCTCTTAATATGTCAACATTTCCGACAATTTTGCTGTTTACGACAATTTTCAGGATTGCTATGAACGTTTCCAGTACCAGGCTGATTTTGACAACAGGAGATCCCGGCGATGTTATTAGGGTTTTTGGCGAATTTGTCGGAGGCGGAAATATAGTTGTCGGAATCATTATTTTTATAGTCTTAATCATGGTACAGTTTATAGTAATCAACAAAGGTTCGGAACGTATTGCTGAAGTAACGGCCAGATTTACCCTTGATGCGATGCCGGGTAAACAGATGGCAATTGACGCGGATTTAAATACCGGAGCCATTACGGATGCAGAAGCCCGGGAGCGCAGGCAGAGAATACAGGATGAAGCGGCATTCTTCGGCTCCATGGACGGTGCTACCAAATATGTAAAAGGCGATGCGGTAGCCGGACTGATAATTACTCTTATTAATGTAGCGGGCGGTACAGTCACGGGCATGATGAGCAGGGGGCTGTCGGCCGCTGAAGCATTCCAGGAATATGCGTTACTTACCATCGGTGACGGACTTGTATCCCAGATCCCGTCCCTAATGATATCCCTTGCAACCGGTATTCTTGTTACCAAGGTATCAAAAGAAGCGGATTTCGGAGATCTGCTTATCAGTCAGCTTTTTTCAATACCGAAGGTTCTTTATATCGTAGGAGCCAGCATGATTGCAATAGGCGTTTTGGCGGGGATGAATATCTTCCTGTTTTGCGGTTATGGTCTGGCATTTATCATATCGGGAAGGACAATATCAAAGAAACTTGAGATTTCTTCAATAGAAAAAGAAGTATCTTCCGAAGAAGCCGAGGCTAATGAAATAAGAAAGCCGGAAAATGTGGCATCATTGCTGCATGTAGATCCGATTGAGCTTGAATTCGGATATGGTTTGATACCGCTGGCGGATGTCAATCAGGGAGGTGATTTGCTTGATCGTGTTGTCCTCATAAGAAGACAGATTGCCCTGGAACTGGGGGCGGTTGTGCCTATGATTCGTTTAAGGGATAATATCCAGCTTAATCCCAACCAGTACATAATTAAGATCAAAGGCGTACAGGTAAGCGAAGGAGAAATCCTGTTTGATCATTATTTAGCCATAAATCCGGGTTATGTTGAAGAGGAAATAACCGGTATACCTACTTTGGAACCTTCATTCAAATTACCGGCAATATGGATTACCGAAAGCCAGAGGGAGCGGGCGGAATCATTGGGTTATACGGTTGTCGATCCGCCGTCGATTATTGCCACCCATCTGACGGAGATTATAAAACGGCATCTCCATGAATTGCTGACAAGACAGGATGTACAGAAATTAATTGACAACATTAAGGAAAGTAACGAAGCATTGATAAACGAATTGGTTCCCAAGCTGTTAACTGTAGGTGAAATTCAAAAAGTTCTTCAAAACCTGTTGCGGGAACAAGTATCTATCAGAGATTTGGTTACCATCCTGGAAACTTTGGCGGATTATGCACCTACCACCAGGGATATTGATGTTCTGACCGAATATGCAAGGCAAAGTTTAAAGAGGGCTATATCAAAGAAATTCTTCCCCGAAGGGGAGACAACCAGTGTAATAACTCTGGATCCAAAGGTCGAACAGGAGATTATGGATTCAGTAAAACAGACCGAACATGGAGCTTATCTGGCTCTGGATCCTGAAATCACCAAGGAGATTATCAATTCGGTCCAGAACGAAATACAAAAACTGGAGGAGCTCGGGAAGAATCCTATTATAATAACGTCACCCATTGTGCGTATTTATTTTAAACGGCTTACGCAGGATTACTTTAAGGATTTAACTGTAATATCATATAATGAGATAGATTCTGACGTTGAATTGCAGTCGGTAGGGATGGTGACAGTCTAGTGATTATCAAGAAATTTCAGGCCAATACAGAGAAAGATGCAATTATGCTCGCAAAGGAAGAACTGGGCAAGGACGCTGTTATAATGAATATTAAAACCATATCTCCCAAAGGCATATATAAATTATTCAAAAAGCCTGTTGTGGAAGTTACGGCTGCCTTGGACGATAATGATAATAATTATAACAAAAATGAAAGGCAACCGTTGACCAAAAAAAGGATTTTTCCGGATATCATATATGACGATGAACCGGAGGATAAAGCCGGAAAGGAATCCGGTTCGTCGGTAAAGACATCGGCAATCGAAGAAAAACTTGATAATTTGCAAAACCTTTTGGAAAAGCAAATTGGCCACAGGGAAGTATCCGAGAAGGAATATAATCAGAACAAACCGTTCAATAAAAATTTACCTTTCATACAACTTATGTATAATCAGCTTATTTTAAATGAAGTGGATGAAAAGTATGCGAATCAGATTATAGGTGAAATCGAAGGGATATTGAATAAGGATGCTTCCATGGACAATATTCTGTCCGGCGTATATCAGAAGATTGTTTTAAAACTGGGACAACCCAGAGTAATTACCCCCGTGGAAAACACCCCGAAATTTATATTTTTTATCGGTCCTACGGGTGTCGGGAAAACAACCACCATTGCCAAACTGGCGTCCAAGTATAAACTGGAAGAGAAAGCGAAAATTGCTTTTATAACAGCCGATACATACCGGATTGCGGCGGTGGAACAGCTCAGAACTTATGCCAATATTCTGGGGGTTCCTATTAAGGTTGTATATAATGAAGATGAATTGAAAGATTCAAGAACTGAATTTGCCGATTGTGATTTAATATTTGTAGATACTGCGGGACGCTCTCACAAAAATAAAGATCACAAGGACGATTTGGAAAAACTGATTAATGCAATTCCGAAAGAGGAAAGGGAAATTTACTTGGTTCTAAGTGCAACGACAAAATATCATGATTTGATTGCGATAACGGAAGTATATTCTGAAATAGCCGATTACAGTCTGATTTTTACAAAACTCGATGAAACCAATTATGTAGGAAATATATTTAATATCAGAATGCTGACAAATGCACCCCTGTCCTATGCCACATTCGGTCAGGATGTACCGGATGATATCGAAAAAATTGATCCACAAAGTATTGCAAAGCAGTTGTTGAGGGGGCATTAATATATGGACCAGGCGGACAAGCTAAGGAGAATAATTGAGCGTCAGTATGCGTCGGAACAGGTTAACAGTCAGCAAAGTTCTCCGAAACAGACAGCAAGAATTATTACGGTTACAAGTGGAAAAGGCGGTGTGGGGAAATCCAGTATTACGGTAAATCTGGCAATTGCTTTAAGCCGTATCGGCAAGAGAGTAGTGATATTGGATGCCGATTTCGGTCTGGCCAATGTCGAAGTCATGTTGGGAATTCGGCCCTTATATAATCTGGCGGATTTAATGTTCAGAGGCAAAAATTTATCGGATATAATTACCCGGGGGCCTGAAAATATTGGTTTTATTTCCGGAGGCTCCGGAATTCAGGAGCTTACAAATCTGACAAAGGAACAGATTGCATATTTGGTAAGTAAATTAGAGGAATTGGATAAAATTGCAGATATTATAATCATTGATACCGGTGCGGGAATTACCGATACAGTGTTGGAATTTGTGACAGCCAGTTCGGAAGTTTTACTGGTTACGACACCCGAACCAACATCAATAACAGATGCTTATGCCCTGTTAAAGACACTAAACAGAAAAGCAAATTTTTCAAGTGACAATACCACCATAAGAATCATTGTCAACCGAATTACCAAAGATGATAACGGCGAAGAAATTTATAAAAAATTAAGCCTTGTGTCAGCAAAATTCCTAAAGCTTAAGCCGGAATATCTCGGTTATCTTCCGATGGACGTTTCCGTTTCAAAAGCAGTTATGAAACAGCTTCCGGTAATATGCGCGTTTCCGGACTCGGATTTTTCCAGATATATAACTAATTTTGCAATGAAATTATGCAACGCAGAATTGAATGAAAGCAAAAGAATTGATAAAAAAGGAATTGCCCATTTGTTCAATTATTTATTTAAGTCCATGGGCAAGAAGTGATTGGAGAGGATATATGCTACGGGAACTGGTGAGAATTGGGGATAAAATAGAATTAAAACAGTTGGATCAGAAGGGCAAACCTATTGAATCCGCCAATACCTATGTCAGTCAGGTAGTCGATTATATCGATGAAGATACCATAAGTATAGCTTCGCCAATAAAATTCAATAAGATTGTTATGTTGAATAAATGGAGCAGTTACAGGCTGTATTTTTATACCGAAAAAGGCTTATATCAATGTAACGGTTATATGCTTAACGTATACCGGGAAAATAATATGACAATGATAGCGGTGAAGCTTACCTCAGAACTTATGAAGGTTCAAAGAAGGCAATATTTTCGTTTGGAATGTATTCATGACATAAAATACAGACGTATTACCGGCGAAGAAAAGAGACTAGAGGAAAAACTGATGTTTGACAATTCTATTACCCCGCAGGAACAGTCTGGGATTGAAAAAAAACTGGAGGAAATACGTAACACATGGACGGACGGTTGTATTACCGATTTAAGCGGAGGCGGCTGCAGGTTTAATTCCGGGGAAAAATTAAATTCCGGTGAAAAATTAATAATAAAATTAAATTTTACTATAAAAAACAAGGTAAAAAACCTGGAAATCATTTCGGAAGTAATAGTATCGGAAAAAATGTACAATAAAACCGGTATATTTGAACACAGGGTCGAATTTTGCAATATCAGCCCCAACGACAGGGAGGATTTGATAAAATACATATTTGAACAGGAACGGATACGCAGAAAAAATGAGAAAAAATAGCTTTCTATGGTAAATAGAAAGGTTTATGAGACATTATGGCAAAAAATATTTTAATAATTGATGACTCTGCAACCATGAGAAGGGCAATCTCTGATATAATAGAGGCGGATGACAGATTTCATGTAATCGGTGTTGCAGCGAATATTAATAACGGACTAATCATGCTTAAAGGGAATATCGGTACAGTAGATGCGGTGCTTCTCGATATAAATATGCCGAAATTCGACAGCCTGGAGCTTTTAAAAGAGATTAAAAAGCAATACAAAACGGTAGTGGTTGTAATGAGTTCCGTCTCTAATATTGAAAAAATGAAAACAATATATGCTTTGGAGTTGGGGGCTTTTGATTTTGTCACAAAGCCGGAGACACCGGATGAATTAGGAAGCGAAGAATTTAACGGAAGGCTTCTTGCATGTCTTGCTATGGCGACTAATGTTAACCTTCCCGAACCGCAGCAGCGTCAGTCTGAAGATAACTGGACAGGGAACAGGCCATCCGAAAATAAAAACATGTCATCAGAATTATTCGGAAGCAAAAGCAAACTGGTGGCAATTGCCTGTTCTACCGGAGGACCCAAAGCCCTTCATTCAATCATACCAAAACTGCCACAGAATCTGAATGCCGGAGTTGTCATTGTTCAGCACATGCCCGAAGGCTTTACAAAATCTTTGGCGGAAAGACTTGACGGTTTAAGCAATATTCCTGTAAAAGAGGCTGAGGACGGCGACGTAATAAAAAAGGGCAGTGCTTATATAGCAAAAGGAGGCATGCAGTTACGGGTTGTCAAAGACGGAAAAGGGAACCATTTAATAAGATTATCCAAAGAACCGCCAAGGCACGGACTTATTCCCTGCGCCGATATAATGTATGAATCGCTTGCAAATACCGATTATGATGAAATTATCTGTGTTGTGCTTACCGGTATGGGGAGCGACGGCTCAGCCGGAATTTTACAATTAGGAAAGAAAAAGAATATATATGTGATAGCTCAGGACAGTAAAACCAGTGTGGTGTACGGAATGCCGAAAATGATTAAACAAACCGGACTGGTTGATGAGGAAGTATCACTTGAAGGCATTGCCGATGCTATCATAAGAAATGTGGGGGTATCAACATGGATGTAAGTCAATATCTTGATATTTTTATCGAAGAGTCAAAAGAACATCTGCAGTCATTAAATGAACATATTCTTATCCTTGAAAAGGAGCCTGAGAATGAAGAAACAATTAATGAGATATTCCGTGCAGCCCATTCCCTGAAAGGAATGGCCGGAACCATGGGATATCAAAAAATGCAGCATCTGACCCACGATATGGAAAATGTGTTCTCGGAGATTCGTAACGGCAAGATGAAAGTGACTTCGGATCTTATTGATGTTTTGTTCAAGGGGCTTGATGCATTGGAGAATTATCTGGCCAACATTCAAACCGACGGTACAGAAGGTGATCAGGAATACACCGATATAATCGATGCATTGAAAGAGATTTTGGACAAAGGTCTGGGAAAATCAACCGCACCGTCTGAAAAAGTTTCTGCTCAAAAGGTAACCACGGCCGTACCCGAAAATGTCGGAAAGAATAAATTTAAGGCCTTAAAACTGGAAGACCATGAAAAGAAGGCCATAGCAAAAGCTACATCCCTTAATCTGGATGTTGTAGGAATGACAATTTATATCAGGGAAGACTGTGTTCTGAAAGGGGCCAGGGCCTTTATGATTAACAAGGTTCTGGAAGAACACGGGGAGATAATAAAGCTGTATCCCGGCGCCCAGGATCTTGAAGACGAAAAATTTGACTTTGACTTTTCGGCTTTTATTATCACCAAAGAAACACCTGAGAATCTTATTAATTATGTCATGGCTGTTTCCGAGGTTAAGGAAGTTGTTGCCGATTATGTACGGCTTGAAGAAAGTGAACTTAATTCATATCTGACGGCTTTAAGGCAGGAGGAAGGCGGATTTTCCGCTGCTAAGACCGAAAATAAGGATTCCTCAAAAGAAGGAACGCAAAATCATCAAAAGCAGGCTTCCAAACCGATAGCAAATCGCTCTGTCCGTGTGGATATAGAAAAACTGGATGTTCTTATGAATTTGGTAAGTGAGCTTATTATAGCCAAGAACAGTATTGTATCTTACAGCAGTGCGTTTGATCAACAGGCAAATGTGGACTTTTTTGATCAAATCGAATACCTTGAACGAATTACGTCAAATCTTCATGAATCGGTCATGAAAGTAAGGATGGTTCCTATAGAAACCGTAGTGAACCGTTTCCCGAGAATGATCCGTGACCTGTCAAAGACTTTGGGCAAAGAGATGGAGCTTTACATGACCGGTGAGGATACGGAACTTGACCGTACAGTTATTGATGAAATCGGAGATCCGTTAATGCATTTGCTTCGTAATGCAGCCGATCATGGCCTTGAAAGCCGGGAGGAAAGAATAAGTCTGGGCAAAAATCCTGTCGGTTCCATCTACCTTAATGCTTATCAGGACGGAAATAACGTTGTTATTGAAGTCAAGGACGACGGAAGAGGTATAGATATAGAAAATGTCAAGAAAGTAGCCATAGAAAGAGGTGTCATAACACCGGAACAGGCAGAAAAAATGAGCGAAAGGGAAATAATAGACATTCTCTTTATGCCCAGCTTTTCCACTTCCAAAAAAGTTTCTGATATATCCGGAAGAGGTGTGGGCCTTGATGTGGTAAAAACCAAGATTGAAGCTTTAGGCGGAGAAGTGGAAGCAAAGTCGAAACTGCATGAAGGAACCACTTTCATAATCAGGTTACCGCTGACTTTGGCCATAATGCAGGCTTTAATGGTGAAATTGTCTTCCGAAAAGTATGCCCTGCCTCTCGGCAATATCCAGACTGTCGAACTGGTAGGCAAAAATGAAATAAAGGTTGTAAACAACACAGAAGTATTGAATCTCAGGGGTACCATTATACCGATAATACGCCTTGGAGATATTCTTGACTGTGAAAAAACCGAAGAGCAGGATGAACTTTATGTCGTTGTCGTAAAGAAAGGCGATCGTCTGGCCGGTTTGGTTGTGGACGAGCTGTTGGGACAATATGAAATTGTCATTAAATCCATAGGCAAGCACATTAAAGCCCATAAAATTGTCAGCGGAGCAACGATACTTGGCAACGGTGAAATTGCATTAATTCTGGATGTAAATTCGCTGATTTAAGAATGCTTGCCGTATGAAAACGGAGGTTATGGATATGCAGATTATAGATGTTAAATTAGGTAATGATTTATATGGCATTGAGATTAAATATATAAACAGTATTATAGTTATGCAGAATATAACCAGGGTTCCGAAAGCCCAGCCATATTATTTGGGAGTAATAAATTTAAGGGGTGAAGTCGTTCCGGTAATGAGTTTAAGAAGAAGGCTGGGGCTGGAAGACGACGTCTTCACTCCTGCTACCAGAATACTTGTTATAAAGCCGGAAGATTCGTCCGAGCCGGTAGGACTTGTCGTGGATGAAGTCAATGAAGTGATTACTTTGGAGAAGAACGACATTGAAAACATAAATTATGAAGAAAAAGACAATACAGCCGAATTCAGTGCGGGAATAGGAAAATATGGACAAGATTTGATTAATATCCTGAATATTCCGGCTATAATAGGCAAGTAAGATGATCAGGAATTGTTTTATAGGTTAAGGGGGTGTTCGTAGTGTCTGACCTTGATTTAAACAAAATCAGTAATATGCAGTACGACGTTCTTAGGGAAATAGGAAATATCGGTGCCGGTAATGCGACTACAGCACTCTCTCAATTGCTTAATTGCAGAATAGATATGAAGGTACCCAAGGTTGATTTGTTGGAATTTAAAGAGCTTTCCGATATTGTTGGCGGAGCGGAAAGACCGGTGGTCGGCATTTTATTTACCCTTGAAAAAGATATTGACGGAATGATGATGTTCATGATGGACATGTCTGCTTCGAGGTACCTGGTTAATATGCTACTCGGAAATTCGCAGCCGGAGAGGGTATCAGACGATTGTGGATTCAGTGAGTTGGAACTTTCGGCATTGAGTGAGATAGGTAATATAATAGCCGGTGCTTACCTTTCGTCCTTATCATCATTGACAAATATGACTATAACTTCCAGTATACCTTACATGGCCATTGACATGGCGGGAGCAATTTTAAGTGTTCCGGCTATAGAATTCGGGAAAATAGGTGATAAAGCACTATTGATCGAGACGGAATTTGGTGATATAGATAAGACAGTTAACGGTTATTTTATACTTATTCCGACATTAAATTCATATACAGCCATTTTAAATTCGTTGGGATTATAGGGTGACTAAATGAGCAAAATTATAAAAGTGGGCATGGCCGATGCCAATGTATGTGTCGCACCGGATGCAATTACTACGCTGGGACTGGGTTCCTGTGTCGGTATTGTTTTGTATGATCCGGTCGGTAAAATCGCAGGATTGGCACATATCATGTTACCCGACAGTACTAAGATTTTTAACAACTCAAATAAATACAAATTTGCTGACACAGCTATTGATTTGCTTATCGTAGATATGCTTAAGATCGGTGCTAACAGATATAATCTGGTTGCAAAAATAGCCGGCGGAGCACAGATGTTCAATTTCGGAAGCAGTTCGGAAATGATGCGTATAGGTGAACGGAATGTCGAGGCTACCAAAGAAAAATTGGCTCAGTTAGGCATCAAATTATTGGCTGAGGATACGGGAGCAAATTACGGAAGGACAATAGAGTTCTATCCTGAAACGGGGTTATTACATGTCAAGGCTGTCGGTAGAGCGCTAAAAATTATATAAAAGAGTCCATAAAAGGCCTAAAACGGAAGGTGAGAAAATGCGCAAAAGATATTTACCGGCTCTTATCATGCTTATTGCAGGTGCCATTACCTGTATTGTTGATATATATCGCAAAGCTGAATTGTTGCCAAGTTTGGAGCGTCTACTGGCTGTTCTTGTAATTTTTTATATCCTGGGATTGATTGCAAGTAATGTCATAGATAAAACACTTGCATCAAAACCCAAAAAAGAGAAACCGGATGCCGGCAACAAAGAAGAGGCGGACAATAATCCAGATACAGAAAACAATAACGAAAAAGACGACAAAAATGACGGCCAGAACGGCATTAAAAATAACAGCAATTTAAATGGCGTTAAAAGCAAGAAAACAAATCCGGTAAACGAAAAGGAAAAGTGATAAAAATATATAAGCTTTTGGTTTAAATTAGGAGGCAGTATGAATACCGATAGCAAACAAAAGCTCTGGGAGGAATATTCCAGGAAGAAAACTCCCCAACTCCGTGAAAAAATTATAATTGAATATGCCGGACTTGTTAAACTTGTTGCCGGACGTCTCAGCATGTATTTGGGGTACAATGTTGATTATGACGATCTTGTCGGATACGGTATATTTGGCTTAATAGACGCAATTGACAAATACGATTATACGAAGGGGTATAAATTTGAAACATATGCTTCATTGAGGATTAGGGGCGCCATCCTGGATCAGATAAGGAAGATGGACTGGATACCCAGAAGCATACGGCAGAAGCAAAAAAAGCTTGAGAATGCATATAAAACTCTTGAAACCAAATACGGTCGTGAAATAAATGATGAGGAAATAGCGCAGGAGCTGGATATTAGTGTTGAGGAATTGGAAAACTGGCAAAATCAAACCCAAATAACAAATATTATCTCTTTGGACGAATTTCTTGAACAGGGTTCAGAATCAAAAAACGAACAGTATTTTGCGACAACTTTTGACCAGCCGGACAAGATTGTGGAAAGGGAAGAACTTAAGGAAATATTAATCAAGGCATTAGACACCTTAACAGAAAAGGAAAAGAAAGTAATAACCCTTTACTATTTTGAAGAATTGACCTTGAAGGAAATAAGCAAAATATTGGATGTATCTGAATCCAGAATTTCACAGTTACATACAAAAGCATTGCAGAAGATGAAAAAAATATTGGGAATAAATATTGACGTGCTTACCAGCTTTTGATTGGCCGTTGCTATTTAATATTTATAATAATGAGGGGTTGAAGTGCAAGTTTATGGAGGGAGGAAAAGATGGACCCGAAAAATGCATATTTTCAGTTAATAATTAAAGATGATGGGACATATTTGAAACTTTTTGAACAGGAACCCGGCGGGAAAGAGCTTTTATATGATGAAATAAGTAATTATTTAATAGATAAAAGAGTATACGAGTATGATAAAATTTCTCTGGGGAGAGCGATTGCACGTCTTAATAAAGAAGCTGAGGTAAAACTTACATCTGCGGTGCTGCTTCCCCAGGATGAATATATGCGCATAACCATAAGCGAAGACAAAATGTTTGCGGTATGCAGATTTTTCCCTCCCAGTAACGAAGGTAAACTGCTGACCAGAGAGGATATAATATCAGCTTTGACCAGTGCTGGAATAAAACATGGCATTGATGAGGTCAGCATTGCCAATTTTTTGAATGAGCGCAGATATTGTACCGATTATATATTTGCAAAAGCCACACCACCCGTTGAGGGACATGATGCAGAAATAACATATCATTTTAATACGGATTTGACAAGGAAACCGAAAACTAACGAAGACGGGTCCGTGGATTTCCATAAGCTTGACATAATATGCCATTGTAAAAAAGGAGATCTTTTAGCCACTTTGAAACCGGCGGATTTCGGAACGCCGGGAGTCGATATTTTCGGTAACATAATAAAGCCCAGAAAAGTCAACAATAAGGTACTTAAGCACGGGCCTAAGGTAGTAAAATCCGAAGACGGTTTGCGCCTTTATGCCGACGTGGATGGACATGTAACATTGGTTGACGGTAAGGTATTTGTATCGGACACTTTTGAAATTCCTGCGGATGTGGATTCGTCCACGGGAGATATAGAATATGACGGGAATGTGGTTGTCAGAGGGAATGTCATTACAGGATTTTCCGTAAAAGCCAAGGGAGATATTGAGGTTTACGGAGTGGTCGAAGGATCATATATAGAAGCCGGCGGCCATATAGTCCTTAGGCGGGGCATGCAGGGAATGAATAAAGGTATTCTTAAGGCAAACGGCAATATAATTTCGAAATTTATAGAAAATGCCGAAGTTATAGCAGGGGGCTATATTAATACGGATTCCATCATGCACAGCAAGGTATCCGCAAAGGGAGAAATTGTCATAAGCGGCAGACGAGGCCTTGTGACCGGCGGCGTGATTCGATCGGGAACGTTGATTTCTCTTAAAACCGCCGGCTCCATGATGGGAACAAGTACTTTGCTTGAAGTCGGTATAGATCCGCAGGTTTTGGAAGAGTTCAGGGAAGTGGAGAAAAAAATCCAGAATATAAAGGCGGAGAAAGAAAAAATTGTACAGGCCATATCAATATTGAGAAAGAAAATTCAATCCGGCGACAGCATAGATATCGGAAAGCTTCAGACACTTAAACAGTTGACCAGTGCCAGCATTCAGCTTAATGCCCAACTGGCTGAAGCAAAGGAAAAGTATGATTACCTGAAAATCGAAGTGGAAAATAATGAGGCAGGCATGATTAAAGTATTTGATACCGTTTATCCCGGAACCAAGATTGTAATATCCAACGTCATATATTATGTTAAAGATCCAATACAACACAGTAAATTTGTACGGGACAGGGCAGATATAAAAGTAGTACCGTTATAGACAAAAATTTTTATGGCATGAATTTTGCTACTCCCCGGTAATTTATATAATCAATTTATATTTAGGGGGAATTAAAATGCCAATAAGGCCGATAGATGTTGTAAAATCCGGTGAAGTTTCCCAATTAAGGAATCTTCAGAATCAAAGATATCAATTAGAGCAGGTTCAGATAAGCAAAAATTTTCAAAATCAGATTCAGGCCGAAGCCTCCAGACCGGTAGAAACTACAAAAAGTGAAAACAATGAATTCAGATATGACGCCAAGGAAGAAAGCCGCAACAAATATAGCGGTCAGAAAAGGAAAAATAAGCACAAGCAGGATAAAAACACGGATAAGGGGTCTGATTTTAACGGGCAAAGGCCGGGGGGAATTGATATTTTAATCTAGACATGATTTTAATGCGTATGCGGGAAGGTGGTAGACGGTGGATTTACTGGAAATCATATTGCTTATTACGGGGGTTGCTATTATCTTAGTCAGTGTATTGTTAATCCACAATCCGGAGAAAGAAAATCAAACCGATACGGAAAACAATGATAATGCCGTAAAACAGTATATTGATAAATTATCCTCATTAAGTGAAAATGTTATAGACAGGACAGAGGAGTATCTGAATAAAATCTCCAACGAAAAAATTATGGCGGTCAGTGAGTATTCTGATCAAATTCTTGAAAAAATAGATCGTAATCATGAGGAAGTCGTCTTTCTCTATAATATGCTCACCAACAAAGAAAAGGAGTTAAAAGATACTCTGAAGGAACTTACAGATACACAGCAAAAAGCCAGGGAGCTTTTAATAAAATACCGGGAAGGGCAAAATCGGGAAAGTCCCGAGGATATTTATCCCGGAGAAAATACAGTGAATATGAATAAAACTGAAGAACAGAATGACAATAAGTCCGTTTCAAAAAAAAATGAAGAAATACTTAATCTTCATTCACAGGGCATGTCGGTTCTTGAAATATCAAAGAAATTGGGAATCGGACAGGGAGAGGTCAAGCTTATAATAGATCTGTTCGGTAAATGACATAATTTTAATGAGCTGATAGGATGTGAATTTTGACATGAAGGTTAAATATTATTTGCTGGGGCTAGGCATAGGAATATTGGTAACAACACTGGTTCTTTCATTCGGTGAAAAAAAGGAAAAACTATCCGATGATGAAATAATTGCGCGGGCCAGGGAACTCGGCATGGTTATGAAAGATGAAACCGAGGATAAGTTAGAGGAAGTTATAGAAAAATCCTTGGGAAAAGCTGAAGAAAACTACGGCGAACTGTCAAAGGATGACAACAAAACCGGGAGTGATGCTGAAACCGATGTTAATAATGAAAATGGCAAAAATTCGGATGACGTGACGCCCTTAGATGAAGTTGCGATTTCCGAAGCCGGAGAATCAGGGGAAAATCAGGATTATACGATTACGGACAGGAATAATAAAGAAAAAAATATTAATAATAAAGAAGAAATAACTAAAGAAGAAAATACCAATAATAAAGAAGAAATTATTAATAATACGGAGAAAAGTATAAATCAGCCGGAAAGTGCAGATACTGAAAAAACTGCTGACACAAATAAAAAGCCGGATGAGAATATGACATCAAAAGACACAGATAATAATAAAATGTCGGAAAATAAGACCGTAACTGATGGTAAATTATCTGAAGATAAAGATAACAATGACAATAAATTATCTGCAGATAAAGATAACAATAAAGAAGAGGATTTGAATATTTCCGGGAATGTTTCGGAAACGGAATCTGCCTCGGAAGATGCCAATAAAAAAGGCAAAAGCAAAGCCGAATATATCACATTTACCATAACAAGAGGCATGACTTCATATGAGGTGGCAAAACTGCTCTATAAGGTAGGCATGATTGATGATGTCAAGGGTTTTGATACATATGTGATTAACATGGGGAAATCAAGAGTAATCAGGGCCGGCAAATATACCTTGTCTAAAGGTGCAAGTTATAAGGAAATCCTTGATACAATTATAATTAAATGAAAATTTCTCCTTTACACGAATTATTTGATATGGTATAATCATCAACGTTGAAAAAACACGCATGCGGATTTCATGTACGGTGCCGATATCCGGTCTACATGAAAAACGAAGTGTGCGGAAGAAATTAACCAAATGGAGGTAAATTATGAGCGTAATTTCAATGAAACAACTGTTGGAAGCCGGTGTTCATTTCGGACATCAAACAAGAAGATGGAATCCCAAGATGGCGGAGTACATCTATACGGAGAGAAACGGAATCTACATCATTGACTTGCAAAAGACAGTGGTAAAGATCGACGAAGCCTATGCTGCTGTAAAGAATATAGTTGCAGACGGCGGAACAATTCTTTTTGTTGGAACAAAGAAACAGGCACAGGATGCCATCAAATCGGAAGCAGAACGTTGCGGAATGTATTATGTTAATGAAAGATGGCTTGGCGGAATGCTGACCAACTTCAAGACAATCAGAAGCAGAGTGGACAGATTGAAAGAAATCGAAAAAATGTCCGAAGACGGAATATTTGATGTTCTTCCAAAGAAGGAAGTTATTAAATTAAAGAAAGAACTTGAAAAACTGGAGAAGAACCTGGGCGGTATCAAGGAAATGAAGAAGCTTCCCGATGCCATTTTTGTAGTAGATCCCAAGAAAGAGAGAATCTGTGTACAGGAAGCTCATATACTTGGAATTCCGTTGATTGGTATAGCAGATACAAACTGCGACCCTGAAGAACTGGATTATGTAATTCCGGGTAATGATGACGCTATTCGTGCGGTTAAGTTGATTGTTTCGAAGATGGCAGATGCCGTTATAGAAGCAAATCAGGGTGTACAGCTCACGGATACAACTGAAGAAGCAGAAGTATCGGAAGAAACATCCGCTGAATTAGATGCTAATAAAGAAGATTTGGAAGAAACATTTACAGAATAAACATGTGGATGGGTCTGTTGCATATGTAAAGGCATTACAACAGTCCCATTTTTAAAATATAATTATTTGGAGGTAAAATAATGAATATAACAGCTAGTATGGTAAAAGAATTAAGAGAGATGACCGGTGCCGGCATGATGGAGTGTAAGAAAGCCCTTACAGAGACCGGCGGTGATATGGACAAGGCTGTTGAGTACCTTAGAGAAAGAGGACTTGCTGCTGCAGAGAAGAAAGCAGGAAGAATTGCCGCAGAAGGTATTGTAGATACAAAAGTTAGCGAAGACGGAAAAGTTGC
>ENA-OWPA01001411-OWPA01001411.1-bioreactor-metagenome-genome-assembly--contig:-NODE-1411-length-15989-cov-3.309829_pt1 | contig 15989 bp, 9 predicted proteins | sample MGYA00238139_ERZ651803 | MGnify/ENA primary metagenome ERZ651803 (study PRJEB26909, sample SAMN07631231) | bioreactor metagenome | isolation source: Switchgrass digestor | place: USA: Dartmouth...
CATTATTCATAAACGGTTCATTTGTAAGGTCTACAAAGTTTTGTTCAGGGTTTAAAGCCTGGAAAAGTGATCCTGAGTTATAGAAACACAAATCTGCCATATCTCCGGTAGCCAGTCGCGTTTTTACCAGGTTATCCCCTTCTGAACCACCGGGACGGAGCTCAATTTCCGTTGCAATATTGTATTTCTCTTTAATGGCTTCAGCGACTCCTTTTATACCATCCAATTGTGCATCGCTATCTATAAGAAGTGTGAGAGTAACCGTCTCGTCATAAGCTTCACTCTCAGTTCCGGACTTATCTTCTGAGCCAGACGTATTGCTGTCACTTTGAGTAGTTTGGCTATTATCTGCTTGTTTGCTTTCTTCATTCTTGTTACAGCCTGAAAAAACGCTAAGTAACATCATTGCACAAATCATCAGCGCAATAATTTTTAATCCTTTTCTGTTCATACTATATCCTCCTTTTGTTATTGTTTTTATTACAATATAAATTGTATCAAGTTGTATAAGCATACTACATAGAATAAATAGTACATCAGAATGTAAAATCCAGCACAGTTATGCATCAATTACATAATACAGTTTATAGGGGCACAGGCACTGATTTTTAATAATAAACCCTGCCCCTACGTCCTGTTTTACTACTTATTGTAAATTCTATACATCAGCACTGCGACTTCTGCCCTTATAGCCTTTTCTTCGGGATTCAGCCTGTTGTCAGAACCTACAATCAGTCCATCCTTTACAAGGGCTGCTACACTTTCAACTGCATAGGATGCAATCTGCCCGGCATCCGTAAATTTATCAAGATCTGCTGCCGTACCCTCTGCTTCCAGCTTGTTTAATGCCTTCAATGCCCTTGCGGTCATGGTCATCATATCCTGTCTGGTAATTTCCTCTCTGGGCGCAAATTTATTGTTTCCAATTCCCTTTATAATGCCAAGGGCTTTTGCAATTCCTACCTCTTCATAGAAGTAGTCTCCCATTGTGACATCATCAAAGTTACTGCTGACTTCTGCCGTAAGCCCGAGAGTTCTTACAAGAAGAGCGGCATAATCAGCTCTGGTTATGTTTGCAGACGGACTGAAAATCATTCTCGTAGTGGAAGTTCCTTTTATTATGCCTTTTGACGCAAGAACTTCTATTTCCCTTTTAGCCCAGCCATAATTTGATATGTCTTCAAATGTTATGTCTACATACGCAACTGCATATTTACTTAAATGTGTGGTGGTAAAGGTAACTGTTTCGGTGGAAGAATTATATCTTCCTGAGTATACTGGTACGATACTGCCATCGTCTTCTATATACCATATTGCGATTTTTTCACTGTCTTCATTTTCCGGTGACGAATATGGAATAGATATCTCCAAGGGCATATAAGGATTACTCCACGGCATGGCAACGCCATTAATCCTGAAATATATGTCAACTACAGGTCTGTCCCCTATCTTTTCTTTGACATCTTCGGTAAGTCCTGAAGTGTCCGCCCTGGAAATAACAAGTTCTATAATCTCCGCATCAGGCACTTCACTGTTAACCAGCATGTTGGCTGGCAATGTAATGGTACCTGTCTCAGTTACTATCTTAATCATTTCGTTGAAATTATCCGAGGACAATACCTTTACTGGAATTTGAAGAACATAGGCATTCGCGTCCTCAACTGCAGATATGTTCACAGTAACAATCTTTGCTCCGCTGTCATCAGGAATTACATTTGCAAAAGCCTGAGCAACAGCATTTTCTGTTACGGATGTTACTGCCTCACCTGTCTCTGTATTAAGTACAGGCTTGTTTACATTTATCTCTCCAGCTTCATCGTCGGATACAGGAACCGTTCCGCCGGACGACCCGGAACCACCCTTGTGTGGTTTGTAGGTAAATGTAGTGCTTGCAGGATTGGTTACTCCCGTGCCGCCGACGGTTACAGTGTACACCCCTCCTACTTTTTCATCCAGAGTATAAGTAAACTTATAGCTCCCATTTTCTCCGCTGGTAGTCTGATCTATATAGTCAGTTCCTCCTGACGGATTTACAACAAGTACCGTAACCTGTTGTCCTGGTCCGGATGATATATTTCCACTTATAGTAACTAGCTTGGTAATATTATTTACTGATGCAGATACTTCAATATAAACTTCATCTTTATCCGGTTCATCACCAGTATCACCAGGAACCGGCGCATAAGTAAATGTAATGCTTGCAGGTTTCGTTACCCCCGTTCCGCCTACGGTTACAGTGTACACTCCTCCCACATCTTCATCCAGAATATAGCTAAACTCATAGCTTCCATCTGCTCCGCTGGTAGTCTGATCTATGTAATCCGTTCCTCCTGACGGGTTTACAACAAGTACCGTTACTTGCTGTCCCGAACCTGATGATATGTTCCCTTTTATCGTCACCAACTTGTTAACATTGTTCACAAATGCAGATGCAGTTACAAAAGAAGAATCATCGGCGTATGAAACGGATGCAGCTACCATAAGAAGCAGTAATATTGTTACAGTCATACTGATTATCTTTTTCATAATAACCTCCAGTTTGAATACCAGAGCGGTATACACCGCCCTGATATTCATTTTTATATATTACTCAAATGTAACTGCATTTGACAGAGGTCTCATTCCTGAGATGCTATCCCATACGAAAACTTTTACATAATGTCCTTTTACATCTGCCGGCAGATTGAATCCAGCATTGAATTTGTATGTCTTGCCTGCTCCAACTTCACCTTCAATATACGAGACGTTCTTCATTGTGTTGTCAGGTGAATAAAGAGCTATAATCATGCAAGCCTGCCTTGCGACTTCACCATTGTTGGTTATGCTTACGCTTGCTCTCAAATCAGCTGAAGGAACCAGTTTAGTAAGTACATTGCCTGCTGCATCTGTAAAGACAGGTTCTCCAACAATAAACTCGTCGTCTGAAACTTCGCCATGCAACTGAATTGAATCAATACGGATGTTTGCATCCTTGAAAACGATGTAGATATCATGTGCTCCTTCCATAGCAGTATTCAAGTCAACTGTCACATCTTTGTAATCAACTTCAGTCACTTTATAATCACAGCCTGGCACATCACGAGTAACTGGAGAAGGCACTTCACCTACAGTTGCAGTTGCAAGCAATGTTCCATCCGGAGAACCAACACGGAGTTCAATTTCAGATGCCGGATTTGGTGCATATACGCTTAATGTAGCACGGTCTGCTCCGGTAAGGTCAACGTTTTTAAGAGCAACCCATGAGCCGTTGCGTTTGGACATAACAGCGTAGTATTCACCAACAACCTTATCAGCACGCAGGCTTTCTATTGTGCGTATTTTTGAAACTTCACGATATACTACGTCATTTGAAGCATATGAATGATCAAATACGTTTACCGGTGCTGATGATGCGTCCAGTGTACCAATAGCTGAACCATTAACCTGTAAATTGGTATCCAGTTTTATATCCTCAGAAGAAGCGCCAATCATAAGATTATAATTACCGCTTTCAACAGTGAAGTCTCCCAGGTTTACATCCCAGACAGCAAGATCCTGAGGATCTACTGTAAGCGTAACGGTTTTGGTTTTACCGGGAGCAATAATAACCTTTTCAAAGGAAACAAGTTTCTTTTTAGGAGCATATTCACCATAAGCAGAGTTAGGATTGCACATGTAAAGCTGTACTACTTCAGCGGTTTCTACATTACCTGTATTCTTAACATCTACAGTTACAGTAAATGGGGCGTCTGCATTTACTGAAGCAGGAGCCTTTAAATTGCTGTACTCAAAACTACTATAGGATAAGCCATATCCAAACGGATAGGTTACTGGTGCTTCAGTATACATGTATGTTAATTTTGTTTCAATAGGATCCGCATTTGTCATGTCTTTTGTATAACGGGGATCAATCTGATCCAATGTAAGTGTTTTATTTCCCAACGGAATAGAATATTCGTCTATGGGGTCCAGTGCAGATTCGTCTGCATACCATGTAGCTGTTAAGCGGCCAGTAGGAGCGTAGTCTCCGTAAAGAACCTCTGCCAATGCCTTAGCATCATATTGTCCACCGTATGGTTGATATACAATAGCATCAACATTGGGGTTATTTTGAATTTCTTCCATAATAACAGGGAAGTTGGTCTCAACTACAACAATAGTTTTCTTGCCAGCTTTCTTAAATGCCTCAGATACATTTTCAATCAGCTTATAATCCGATTCTCCCATGTATAAGGTAGAACGGTCTTTACCTTCACTGGCACTGTGCTTAACATTAGCACCTACAAAGATGATGACATAATCTTTTGAATCAGCTAATTTTACTACATCTTCGCCTTCGTTTTTAATAACCTTTACCTCAAATTTCAAGTTATCTGACTCGGCAACACCTGCTGTCTCAGAAAGTGTCTTAGAGTCTGTAACTAAATTTCCTGATTCATCAACTGAGATAAAGCGGCCAATTTTATAGAAAGCAGTGTCAAATGTGGATCCGCCAGCACCACCACCAAAGCCTGTAGTATAGGCATTTGCAACAATTGATATGGTGCCGTCTGAGTTTTTAACATTACGCAAAACAGGCGACAAACTGGAGGAAGCTCCGTAAATGTCTATATTGTCCCATGTGTTATCAGGTACTGCCAATAATGTCTCGTTAGTGTTTTCAACTGCTCTTTCTCCTGCGTTTGGTGATGTTACCCAGCGGTTATTTACTTTTGTATATAAGCTGTACCCTTCCTGTCCCCAATCATATACATTAAAGTACTGTTCATCTGACAGATCATCTTCATCACAATTTGCAACCAATTGTCCGCCCTTACCCAAAGGTGCCTGTTCTGTAATTTCACCTGTAGGTGCGGTAACATATTTACCGTTTGCCAATGACTTTAATGCTATTTCCTTAGTTCCTGACAAATATGTTAACTTATCTTTATCAGAAACTGCGTTAACTATAGCATTTAATGGAGTCATACCGGATTCAGGAATATCGGATGGTGTACGTGAAACAGAATATTGAGTTTTGAAACGTGCATTGGCGTAAATTCCTGTTATAGCTCCTGACTCATCTTTGGATAATGGCAGAGCATTATTTTCATTTTTTAACAGTACAATAGATTCACGTGCAGCCTGCATTGCAACACGCTGGTGCTCTTCTGTGCGATAATTGGTCAGGTCCTCCGGATTTGCTACGTCTTTTGCATACTTGGCAAAAGGATAATATTTCGGTACACCGTTTTCATCCACTTCATTAAAGACACCAATACGAACTAATGCATTAACTAATGGACGTCCGGCTTCTTTTACATCTTCATAAGTAATTCCATAAAGTCCTTCTTCTACAGCTTCGACCAGTGCAAGTACGTCTGTTTTGTCCGTGCCCATTGCGCGCACAGATTCAGAATGTGCAAGCACCATCAGTGCAAGCGCGTGCTTTCTGTCAGGTGTGTAACTATTATTATATTCATCTGCCCCGTTTTCGTTGTAAAGAATGTATTCACCGTTAAAATCCGGTGATGAGTACAGACCATATTTTGCATATTTATTAGCATGAATCATATAAGGTGAAATAAGATTTGGAATACCATTGGTGCGTCCGTAGGATGTCATAACACCGGAAACAGCTCCAGATGCAAGGCCTCTTAGGGCACTTCTGGTCTGGTATTCATAAATTGCTCTCGCACTGGCAGCATTATTGGCAGACTGACGATACCATTGAGCATTATATACTGAATAGTGTTTTGTACCTACAACAGCCCTCTGCCAAAATCCACCCTGGCTTACTTCCATTGTTATTCCGCTTAGTCCTTTTGCCATTTCATCAACCATAACAGAAGACATATATGGATCTTCGCTGTATCCTTCATCAAAGCGTCCGCTTAAGGGATTAATACGAAGGTCGTGCAGAACAGTAAAAGCAATAGGTTTTGACGTGTTGGATCCATTATGAATGTTTGCATATCCCTGCTTTACATTCAATTCACTGATCTTCTCGCTTCCCATGACCTCTCCGATTTCAGCAGCCAGTTCCTTGTTCCATGATTGACCTATACCAACAATTGCGGGAAAATCAGTGGATACACCCTGTACATTGTCAGCCGCAGCCAAGCCTCCGGGGATAGTCTTGCCTTTGTTCGGATTTTTATCCCAAACAAAGGTATAATTGTCACGTATTCCCGTAGCATATAGACATGCGCCTTCCAATCCTATATAATCATAATAGGTCTCTACAAAGGCATCTAAATGATCGGGATTTCCGTCAAATAGCGGCATTCCGTCAAAGATGCCTCCTACTTGTCTTTTAAATGTAATTGTCTCCGATTCAGCTTGAACTGGATTTACTGCTACTCCAAAAAGTCCTGCAATAATACTGAATACAATTGCAAAGGAAATCATTTTCTTTGTAAAACCATTACTCATAAACACTTTATACCACTCCTCCTAATAATAAATTTGAGAACGTAATAAGATAATTGAGAGCCTCCTTTCTAAAGTTACAAATCTTTTGAAAACTTACATTTGATGTACTAATTGATGTATTAATCTTTCATTACACCTCCCTGTAGTTTTTTGTTTTTTGATATATTTTTTATGGGCTTCCATATGTTTGACATATTTGAACATAATGCAGTAAGGCGTGAGAACTGTCTTTTACTGCACGCCATGATATAATGCACACCAAATAATATGCACTTACTCAAAACAAGAATCTGCGCACAATTTATTGATGTCCCTTATTGAAGTCTAAATGTTTAGTAATAGTCTTAGAATTAAAAATCAACTCAGTGGAACTTGTTTAAAATGTCTTATGAGCTGGTTTAATATTATCACTCTAACTTAATGTATTACATGGATTATCCAATACTCCCTGATGTAAATTTAAGTACATAAAATTTCTACAAAAATCGATTATCTAAAACTTTGTTTGTATATAATATCAAAAACTGTAGGTTCTAAAAACAGCCCTGCAATTTATATGCAGAGCCGCTCTAAAAACTTTATTTCTAAGTTCAAGTTGTGTACTTTTCTAAGCTCCTGACGTATATTCAGAAGGCGGAACACCAGTTATTGAGCGAAATACACGACTAAAGTAGAACTGATCGCTATATCCCACCAGAGCTGCGACATCCTTTATAAGAATGCTGGGATTTTCCTTAATAAGTTGTTTTGCCTTATCAATCCTTATCTGCGTAAGATATTCATTGAAAGACATTTTCTCATATTTACGAAATAACCTGCTCAGGTAAGTCTGAGATATTCCAAACAATGCGCATATGGACTGAATGGAAAGCGGTTCTGAAATATTTTCCTTCATGTACCTTTTGATACTATCCAAGAAATCAGGTGTATCTACCTTCTGATTACTGTTTTTCGGATAATATATGATATTCTCTACCAGCTCCCAGACAGCTGCCAGCAGATTGCCAAAGGATGTAGAATAATAAAGAATTTCATCAAGCAGGACTTCAATATTATAATTCTGTACTTCCTGAGAAGCCACAGAACGACCTGCAATGCGTTGTAAAATTTGCCGAAGACTATTTTCAACCCATAATTGAGTGCGCTGCTCTTTTTCCCATTTATCAAAAAGCTTTATAAATTCCTGTTTCAAATCATTATATAAAGCATTTGAAACATAAAAGTCTATCTTTTTCATAAATGTTTCATCTATAGCGCTCATAGTACCTGCATTATTCTGAATTTGCGCAGGTCCGTCAATTATCCTGCAAAGTCCTATAACCGCATTATTATCCAGTGTCTGATAGAGGCCGGAAACAACATCCCGGCAATTGGCAAGCTCAAAAAATCGTGAAGCAAAAACTATGGTGTAATAGCTGTAGGCAAATTTTTCGGTCAACCTAGTAATTATCTCCTTAAAGTCTCTCTCACTAATTATTTCCGGAGTATAAACAAAAACATGTTCAAGAGCGTCTCTGCCATGAAGAACCCATATATTTCTTTCTTTTGCTACTGAGTGCACATAACTTTCTTCAGCAGAGTTCAGCGGCAGTAAATCACATTTTGAAGAAAAGCGCGGTGGAAGTCCATTCCCTCTTAACACAGCCACTGAATAACGTTTAAACGGTATATATTTTTCAATCTCCCATGTCTTTGCCGACATACCATGTAAAGCCATTTTAAGGAGCTCAACACGTTTTTCATAATAATCGTTTTCGAGTTTTTTCCTGAGAGAATCTAGCACACCCTTCAGCTGGTTTATATTAACCGGCTTAAGCAGGTAGTCAATCACTCCATACTGCATTGCATTTTTTGCATACTCAAATTCCTGGTATCCGCTTACTATTACAGAATAGATATTAGGCCATTTATCTTTTATATGTGAGACAAGTTCTATTCCGTCCATTACCGGCATTTTAATATCAGTAATCACAATATCGGGCAATAAGGCCTGTATTTTTTCCAGCGCCTCCAAACCGTTTTCTGCGGTTCCTGCTATTTCATAGCCACTACATTTTACCTCAACAATGGATTTTAAATATCTCATTGCCGACGGTTCATCTTCAACCAGGAGTATTTTCAGCATTTTTTTCATCCTCCTTTACTGAGCCTAAAACGCTGCCTATTGTTACTTTTGCTCCTCCGTCCTCAGCGTTCTCCAACTTAAATACAAAATTCCCATGATGGAACAGCAACAGCCTTGCGTATGTATTAATAAGTCCCATACCTCCGATAGCCAATCCTTTGTATGATTTTCCTCCGGAAAGCTCCCTCTTTACTTCCCCCATTTTAGTTTCCAGCTGGTTAAGTACTTCCGGGGCAAAACCCTGACCGTTATCAGTAATTTCAATATACCACCAACCATCTGAAGCATAGCCTTTAACACTTATGCGCATGATTGTCTGAAGCTTCTCAAAGCCATGATTAATAGAATTTTCCACAATCTGCTGTAGCACAATCTTAGGTATTGTCTCATTGCAAATTTTTGGATCTACACTAATTTCATATTCAAACCTGTGTTCAAAACGCTTTTTCATAAGCATCAGGTATTTTCGCACATGCTCCAATTCCTCATCAATTGTGGCAGTACGCTTTAATGTGGAAGTTGAATAGCGCAGCATAGATGCAATACTGTCACATATCTCACAAATTTCATCATCACCATTAACAATGCCTTTATTAGACAGCACATTAAGTATATTATATATAAAGTGTGGATTTACCTGCGCTTGTAAGGAATCAAAACTAGCTTGTATTTGTAACGTCTGAGCCTTAATTTCACGGCTTATCGCTTCGTTCAGTCTTTCACGCAGGCGCTGAAATGACCTGTTAAGTGACTCAAATTCATTATTTGTCTTTTCAAAAGTAATTTTCTCAGGCAGATTTTCCAACTCAGTACTCTCCATTTTCTCCTTAAGCTGGCGCACAGGTTTAGCCAGTTGGCGAGAGCATATATAAATATAACCAAGGGATATAATCAGAATGATTACAAGAATAAGACAGCTGATGTATATAACAGCTGTAAGTGGCTTGAGCAGCGCTTTTCTGTCCTGCGCCAGAACAATCTTTACCCCTGTATAGTCCGAACCTACAGCCACAACAAACTCCTCCGCACCGGTTAACGGATTACGTTCTATTGATGAGTATTTTTTTGTTTCAGAACTGATTTTATCAGAATAACCAATTAGCGCTTTATCTGCCTCTCCATTACTGAAAAAAATCTCACCTGTTTTGGTAATGGCTAATACTTTCATATTATCTTCATCCGGTACGTCAAATATTTCTTCAAGCAATGCATATGGGTTTTGTACTTCTATATAACCCACACCGTTTTTAAAACCTTGTATACTGCGAGCAATTCCAAAAACTCTGGCATTAGAGGATACTGCCCATGGATCTACATAGGGCGGAATAACTATTACTTTACCCTTGGCTTCATCTGCCTGATCTATCCATTTCAAATTACTTACTAATTCATGTATGTCTTTATTTTTATTTTGCACCTTGAAATTACTGGTTAGAAAATCTCCTTCTCTATTAAAGAAACTCACTCTATAAAAATTTTTACTTGTCGTATAGTTAAGCACATTACCGTAAATAGTTGCTTTGCCTTCACTGATATAGGCTTGATTTTGAGGATTGGTTCTATCGATGGTGGCAAGACTTGTTACTGATGTCATAAAGCCTTCCGTAGACAATAAGTAAGTAGTAATTAGGTCCATAGGCTGAATCAAATTGTCAAGCTGCTGAGACATCTTGTCCACAATTACTTCAAGATTTGAAAAGGCATTTGCTTCATATGCTCTTGAAGCATACTGAAAGAAACATAACCCAATAATAGCAACAAGTAGTATGATCAACATATAAAAGGTTAAAAAGAGCTTTGTTTGAAAACTCATAAAACTTCACCACAAACAGCATTTATCATATTTATTATAGTATATCATAAATATCCTTATTATGTTAAGCTGTCAATATGTGAATAATATACAAAAATATCTCATACTACTTTTTGTGTTTTATGTGTTTTATATGAACCTTAGATAAAATGTCATTTTATTTAGGTTAGACGATCATTCTTTATTTAAAGACATGCCCATCGTTGGAAATTATCGATATTTCAGGGTTGCTGGCAATTTTCCACAATACATACTTTATACCCATGGATACTAAATCAGCCATCTTCATAACAAGACTCAGACGTGTATTCTGCAAAACAAGAAAGTCCATAAATCCGCCAAAATTAACTATGCCTGTAATATAGGCATTGCCTACAGGCGCAAGATCCTTGTTTACTCCGGAACCAGGCTTAATTGAACCTTTTCCTATGGTTATGTAACCGATGTGTTCCATTCTTCCAAGGCAGGCATCAATTGCTATAATAAAAGGTTTTTCATGTGTTTTATAAATTTCTTGCATTATTTTATCAAGATTTTTGGCATGGACGGGGTTTTCCAGTGTTCCGTAAACATTTACATTTTTATATCTAAGATTGCCTATTTTATATCCCACAAGGGGACCTAAGCTGTCACCGGTAGATCTGTCAGTTCCTATGCAAACAAACACAATGGATTTATATCCTTCTTTAATTCCATTACAGATAAGCATATAGAGCATATCAGTAAAATTAGCCAATGCCGATGAATTATTTATGTTTACATATCTGTGATTAACCCAAGTACCTGCAATCATCACATTTCTCCTGAAATAAACGTATTTAGTAATAATATTATTTCCATAGCTTGTACTTTTATTACAGTTATTATGGATTTTGCTCTTGTTGCTAAGTGTTGGCTGTTCTGATATGATTAAAACTGGATAACTTTTTGAAGATAAGTAGGGCACACTTTTTTGGACAGGAAATACTCCTTTTTCGTTAAGGATTGTCCCCTATAGTCTTACTCACTGCTAAGAAAGGTAGGTGTGAAGAGGATATGACAGTTAAGGATAATAATATGGGTGAAAACAGTAATGTTAAGGGATTTGGTGACCAAAGCAGGTTTATAAAAGACATAATAGACGGTATGTATGATTGGGTCAGAGTGCTTGATAGGGACAACAATATAATATATATAAATAAGGCGATGGCAGAAGGGTTGGGAGATCACCCTATAGGAAAGAAGTGCTACAACGTGCTGGGAAAGGATGAACCATGTGAAAACTGCATTTCCCGTCAGGCAGTATTCAAAGGGCACCCCCATGAAAAAGAGGAGATCATAAATGGAAGAACATTTTCTGTAATGAGTTCTCCGGTTAAGGATGAAAGCGGAAATATAGTTGCTGTAGTCGAGGTACTAAGAGACATTACACATATGAAACAACTTTACATGAAAATTCTGCAGCAAAATGAAAAGCTTCAAAGTGACCTGAACATTGCAAGAAAGTTGCAGTGCAGCCTGTTACCAAAGGAGTTGCTAAAGGATAAAATTGATTTTGCGTTCCTTTATAGACCATGTGAAGCACTTGGCGGCGACTTTCTGGATATATTCGAAGTAGACAGGAACCACATAGGAATATATATAGCCGATGTGTCGGGTCATGGAGTGTCTGCTTCCATGCTCACAATATTCCTGCGCTCATCTATAGACAAGCGAACCCTGTCTCCTGCGGAGGCATTGAAAAAACTATACAGAGAGTTTAATCATCAGGATTTTGCCAAGGATTTATATATAACGGTTTTCTATGCAATAATAGACCTTGAGAACGGAAAAATGGTGTACTCCAACGCAGGACATAATGTCAGTCCCATAGTTTTTAACAAGGAGAGATTTGAAGTTCTGAGAGTTCCGGGTATACCCATCAGCAATTGGGTTGAAAGCGCTGAATACACAGATATAAGCACTACCCTGCAGAAAGGGGACAGGTTATTCCTTTATACAGATGGCATTATTGAGCTAAGAAATAAGTCAAACGAACAGTTTGGAGAGGAAAGGCTCCTCAAAATCCTGCTGGGCGATCCTTCGACACCAAGTATTGTTTTAAACCGCATAGTGGAAAGTGCATGCAATTTTGCCGATATTGAGGATAAATCAAGCATTGCAGATGATATAACTGTTGCGCTGCTGGAGATAAAGTAAAATTAATGCTCCTTGTTTTCATCTCTAAGGGAAAGGGCATATAGGGCTGTAAGATTGTCAAAAGAACAGAACTTCCCCTTTTTTTTGCTGCCAAATCCTCCATAATATGGCGAGTTTTCATTTTTTATCATTAAATTCAACATACTGTCAATCAGTTTATAATATAACTCATTTTCTCCAATACTTTTTGCATATATTGCTGCAAGTGCATACACCGAAGTGCTTTCTATCCTATTTGAAGGCTTTAGGGTATCAGGATTGTACCAGGCATAAAGCTTCCCCTTATTAATCTCATCCTTTAGCCATTGGGCAAAGGACTTCGTATCCTGGTCAAACTCTGCCAGGTGAATGACGGTGTACAATGTGTATTTAAGACATATACCCCTGTACCGCGAATACTCCTCATCAGCCAGGTATTTTCCGTCAGCATAATCATAGTATTTGAAGAAAAATATCGAGAAATTGCCAAACCGTCCTCCAGTAATAACGGGCAGCATCCTGTCGGCAAGCAATGACCAATCGTTGTTAAAATGCCTCAATTTATCAAGAGCATATAAATCAATATGGCTCAAAGGTATATTTTTTCTTGAGCTGTTACTTTTCCAGTCATAAAACTCATATAGCTTAAAATCCTCAACCTGTGTTTCGTAAATGCCCTGCTGAATACAACCGGCTAAATTATAATACTCTTTATCCTGCCATTTATCATAGGCCTCAAGAAGCGCTCTCACAATCCTGAAATCATCTATGGCGTTATTACAGGTACCTTCCTCATCTCCTGTCTTCCATTTTATAAATTTGCCGTCTACAAGCATACGTTTTTTTAAAAAAGCCAGTTGTCTGTCGAACATGTCTTTCCTGTTTCTTTTCACACAGTATTGCATAAAAAAACCGACAGACTCAGAAAGCACTTCATTTACCGGTTTATGGTTCTTTATAAATGAAATTATGCCGTCCTCCTCGCCTGTCATATTGATTTCAATAAAGTCAAGCAGCGCTTCCTCTGCCTTCTTATAGTCAGGATGTTTCCTTTCTGTGTCGTGGAAAATCTTATAGAAATATTTTAAAAAAATATCTCCGTACCTATAGCAGAAAAAACAGCATATTATTATTGCCAGAGTTATAAAAATACCCACATACACATACTTTCTCCACATTATATGCTCTATATAGTAAAATATATGCGGGTAGGGTAATTTTTAGCACCGCTAATAATCCAGCTTTTTTAATAATATAGCCCTTTTTTTAAGATTTCGAAATATTCCCTGTATTCCTCCATAATTTTATCCATATTGATAAGGACTTCGTTTGCGCTTTTATTTCGAAAAATATTTATATATTTATTTGCAAGTGCATCTATAAAAAGCATAATTACTTCCAGGGCCTTCCTTTGGTCTATATCCTTACGGAACCTGGACATATCAATATTTTCAATAAAAAACGGCATGCTCTCAGCATATAATTTATTGTACCTCTTTTGTATTTCCTCCTTCAGCTCCTCCGGCGTGGTGATAAATGCCATATAAATCATCTCATACATAAGCGGCTCCTCATAAGCCAGTTTTATCTTTACCACACCTGTATTCACTATTCTTTCAAAAATGTCATCAGATGATGTTCCCATCATATCATAAAGCTTTTTGCTCATATAACTGATAACATAGTCAAGAATATACAGGTAGAGGTTTTTCTTATTGCCGAAATAATGAAAAATGGCGCCTTTTGAAATTCCCGCCTTTTTTACTATGTTGTTGGTAGAAGCCTTATCATAGCCGTTATGGGCAAATTCCTCCATACATGCTTCTATTATTCTCTTTTTCTTTTCCTCCGGCAAATTTTCAAAATTGGCGTACAATAATCATTCCTCCTGCTAATTGTTACTCATGTCAATTATTCCTTTCGTTGATCATACTTCTCATTGATTTCTGAAGTTTTCCATTGCTTTTTATTGTCTGTTTATGCTGTAATATTCTTTCTATTGTAGAAAAAGTATGTTAATACCGTTGACAGTAAGACGGCACAAAGCATAATTACAAGGTATACCGTTTCAACTCTGCCGCTGTTTACCAAATCTGCAGGACTTACATATTCAAAAGGAGTCAGATATTTGAGATTTTCCAGTTTATCAGACACTGCCGAAGCAATGCTCAAAAAATATGTTCCCAGAACCACTCCCAGTGAAACCGAAAGCACGGATTTGGACTTTACAATAAAAACTGATATTAAAAAACCTATTGCCGCAAAGGTAACCTGTGCAAGAAAATTACCGGCAATCACAAGCAAAAGCAGCTTAATGCTATAGTCATCCTTCTTTACAGCTTCGAAAGCCATAAAGTTTCCAACTGCCATTATAACATTAAACAGCACCAAATAAGTCAGTACAGCCAACAGTTTTGCACTGACCACATAATTTCTTGTCACCGGTTTTGCCATAAGAAATTCAATAGTTTTTTCGTCCTCTTCCCTGGATAGCGCGCCCGCTCCAAATATCATGGCAAAAATTCCGGAAAAAAGAATGATATACTGAAACACATATGCAAAATAGTTTAGTACATCGCCAAAATTAAGGATATCAAGATTAAACGCAGAAGTTAAGGATTCGGGAAACTGCCGTATCATATCGTTGAATGATTTTGACTGATCATACACCGCCGGGAAAAAAAACATCATAAGAACATCAGAAAGTAAGAGGGCTATAGTCCATATAATAAAAGCCTTTCTGTTCCTGGCCAGTTCTCTTAAATAAATAACCATTTACCTGTCCTCCTTTTCATAATAGTGCATGAAAATTTCTTCGAGGGACGGTTCTTCTATCCACAAGTTTTCTATCTCATGCTGTGAAAGTTTCCGTATCATTTCATTAATCTGTCCTCCATACAAAAATTCCACCAGCCTGTTTTTCATGCTTACGTTGACGATATTGGAAAGGTTCAGATCTTCTATGGAATCCCCGTTTCTGAACTCCACTTTGACTTTCTTATACTTGTCTGAACGCAGTTTCTCAATTTCCTCTACTTTTAATATCCGCCCATCCTTGATAATAGCAACTCTGTCACATAACTTCTGCACCTCGCTGAGTATATGCGACGAAAAGAAAATAGTAACGCCTTTTTTGTTTTCTGCCCTTAGAACGTCAAAGAACTTGTTTTGCATGAGGGGGTCAAGGCCTCCCGTAGGCTCATCCAGTATAAGCAGCTTAGGTTCATGGAGCAGTGCCTGAATTATTGCCACTTTCTTTTTATTTCCGTAGGAAAGCGTATCAATCCTTTTGTCCATATCCAGCTCAAACATTTCACTCAGCTCGGCTATTCTGCTGCTGCAATCTTTCTTGTAGAATTTTGCGGAATAATTCAGAAGGTCCTTTACCTTCATATCTTCATAATAGTTTACTTCTGAAGGTATATATCCAATATTTCTTTTTATCCTGGCACTGTCTTTGAAGCAATCCATGCCGAAAATTTTAGCGCTTCCTGACGTAGG
>ENA-OWPA01001412-OWPA01001412.1-bioreactor-metagenome-genome-assembly--contig:-NODE-1412-length-15972-cov-6.823781_pt1 | contig 15972 bp, 27 predicted proteins | sample MGYA00238139_ERZ651803 | MGnify/ENA primary metagenome ERZ651803 (study PRJEB26909, sample SAMN07631231) | bioreactor metagenome | isolation source: Switchgrass digestor | place: USA: Dartmouth...
ATCTCTCTAGTCTCCACTATCATCACCTCCCGGTCTAAGCTTTTTCTGGTCACCTATTTTGTCTAGTGGTATATAGTTCTCAAGTATTGTGAGTTCTGATAATCCTTCTTTAGGCGATAACCCTAACCAGTCTCTAACTTCATTTCCTGTCATTATACCTCTAACAAACATGTCACTCCCTACGTCTGCTAGCTCCTTTAAGTCATACGCGTACAAAGACCTAGGATTGAATTTAAAATATAAATCAGGACTATAAAGCAATTTTCTAGTTAATTCCTGTTCTATGCCCTTGGCGATAGGCAAAATAGTCGAATTAATAAAGTTGTTATACTCATCTTTGTTGTACTCGCCAACACCCAATAAAAAAGCAGGTACTCCAAATATACCTGCAACTGTCTTTTTGTCTATTTCTACGGTTTCATTTATTGCTATGTCTTTTAAAGATAGTGGCTTGACTTGCTCAACCTCTAGTAATTCCGCTGGAATAATCCAGGGCTGTCCTGCTCTAGCTCTTTCTAAATATTTATTGAATACACCTTCTCTGCCTTCTTCACTTGATAACTCGGCAGTAAGAGAATCGACTTTTACAATTAAACTAGGCATATATTTACCACTCATGAATGTTTTCTTTGTTGCTATCGCTTGTTTTAAGTTGTCTACTATGTCTTTTATTGCCACTCTGTATCCTGTACCTATCCATGGACGTAACGGATTAGGATTGATTGTAAAATGCAATACTTCGTCATACCTGTATGTCTGTCCTTTATAAATAACATTATAGCTGTCCTCTGTGTCAATAAACGACACAGAATGAGGATTAAGTGGTATCAACTCATCTATTAGCCCGTCTCGCATCTTCGGATATACAACTGCATTACCTTCTCCTTCTAGCAACATTGTATAAACTATGTTATACATCCATGCTTTTCTAGTCATCAATGAATAAGGATTAATGTCTATCTTTCTTGACAGCTCATTTTTAATTCTTATATCCCCATCTTCTGTATTTTGCATGAGATGTATTGTCATACTGGATATAAGGTCTGCTATTTTCCCTGCTGCTATTTTTACTTCTGGATTGTCACTTAGCCTTGTATAACCAGTCAATATTGATACGTCTTCACCAGCCATGAACAAGCCAATATAATCATTGCTGGGTTCAGCTCGTGTTTTTGTTCTGCTTCTTAAATTTTTAAACCATCTCATCTACTCACCGCCTTTAAGCCATTTTTTAGCAAGTTCGCTTTTTTGCATGCTCTTCAACATTTGCATTGCTGCAAACACGCTTGCGTCGAATATATCTATCCTTTGTGTAGGTTCTACCTTCTCGTACTTCACAGCGTCATCGGTTTGCTCTATAGCTCGTACGTTCTGAACACAATATTCAAACGCCTCACTATGCAGGTAATAAAACTTTTTATCCTTCACCTTTTTCTCTATTCTTCTAAAGCCCTCTGACTTTAAATAATAAAGTTGTGGAGTATCTTCAATTCTAAATTTGTGCATTTTCATACCAAGGAAGAATTCTCTCCCAAACTTTCTATCAAATCCAACCTGGTCTATCTTAAAACCTTTATTCCTCATCTCTACAAACCATTTAATTACATCGTCATAGTTTACGGTTGGAGTGTTGCACATTGTGAGCCAACCATCATCTTTCCAGCCAAACAAAGGAATATTATCTTCTTCAGCTTTTTTGTGCGCAGCTACTATAGGGAACCACGCATGAGTTATTACTATATCAATGTCGTTGTAAGTTCCATATAAAGCAGCTGCTGTAAGGTCGTGCATTTTAGATAAATCTGCACCGCCATACCATTTAATTGGTAATTTAGCCAGTTCGTCTATAGTCCAGTTATATTGCCTATCACTAGCCCTAAATTCGTCGATGTTAAAATATGCTTTCATGGCACTTGTGTATATATTCAGTGATTTTGCTAGGAAATCTTTTCTTTGTTGAGGGTCGTTTTGTGCTTGGTATGCATCATTTAAAATATCTTCCGGTCTAATCGTAACCCCATAGTTAGGATTAGCTTTCTCATGTTCTATTGGGTCTAAATAGTCTACATCTCCATGTTCATTTTCATCTGCTTTTGCTATAAATACAAAATATTGCTCATCTGTTACTGTTCCTTCTAATATTTTTTGACAATATTTCATTCTGTTGTAACAAAATGAATTCATATTATCCCCAGCAGTAGTTATACCTATCATTAGCTTGTTTGTATAGGCCTTCATAGCCTCCTTGATGATATTGTATTGCTTAGGCGATTTATATGCATGTAATTCATCAGCTATGGCTACATTGCAATTCAGTGAGTCTTGTGCATCTGGATTAGCTGCTAAAGCTTCTATATGGATACTGCCTTTACCCAAATCTCCTACTATTGATTTTTCTTGATTATTATTTCTAATTCTAAAATTTTCTTTTTCACCCATTTCTCCTAAGTTGTAAACTATGAAATCGAAAGATTGACTAGCTTGTCTTAATGCTGCGCCAACAATATAAACTGTACTACCTGACAATCTCTCCAATAAAGCTAAGGCCCAAGCCAAAGCTGCTGCAAACCTAGTCTTGCCATTTTTTCTTGGCAACATTATAAAGGCCTCTTTGAATCTTCTTATGATGGTACCTTTATGAAAGAAACCTAAAATATTGTATATTATGAACTTTTGCCATGGTTCTAATAAAAAAGGCTCACCTCTTAACGGTGTGCCATCTAATCTCTCACCTTTATCATGAACAAAGGTTTTTTCAATTATTTGTATAACGAATTCGGCATCTTTAGGTTTAAATTCATATTCAGGATTATCTAAATCTTTTTTAAACCTTTCGCACATTTGGATTGTTTCTTTACAAGCTATTTTTTTACCACTTACTATACTCTCTACATATTCCATTACAATGTCATAGTTTTTATATTTACTCAAGTTTACTCAACACACTTGCTAGTTTTGATGTATTATTACTTTCTGTAGTCACTTTTTCAAGTGATTTAGGGTTTAAGCATAGCAAGTTGGAATATGTAGAGATGTCCATTCTTAATTTTTCTATCGCAGAATAAATAGGTGTTTTTCTCATATTTGTGGCACCGGCTTTGTTTGTATATTCTTCTTCTACACGATAACCTTGCTCTGCAAATTGTTCACTAAATATCTCGTACTGATGGACCATATCTACAAATATATCAATTGTAGTTCTGTATTCAGGCTTGTATACACCAAGATCTTTCATGTTTTGTATAACCTGCTTTTTTATAGTTGTCTTTTGCCTTGCCATCCCCTACACCCCCTTTTTGAAAAATACAGCACACTTGGAAAAGGTTGCCCCCCACCGGTACCCTGTGTCCTTATTCTCATTCACTAAGTAGGGGGGGATGCCCTCTCAACCCATTGTAATCCCTTCTCAGTCAGCCCCCCCGTATTTCTATCATGCATCTTATTGTGGCATTCATTACATAGACTAATTAAATTCAAGCTGCTTAATTTCAAGTCTGGTCTCTGCTCTATTGGTAAAATATGATGAACTGTTGTAGCAGGAGTTGTTTTCCCATATCTTTTGCATTCTCTACATAGGTACTCATCTCTTCTTAATATTGATTGTCTTTTAGTTTTCCATTTCTTACTTTTATAAAACTTCTCACTCATTTAATCACTCCAATAAAAAAGACACTCTATTGAGTGTCTTAAAAACTTAATTCAAATGTAATATCTTCACCAATAGTTTTATAGTTTTCATCACGTGGTGCTGATATTATATACTTAAAACTTGATATTTTACTTGCCTCTGAATCTAGCAAGAAGTATACATTACCTTCTTTAATTACTTCCCCCATGTAGTCTCCTCCAACATCATCTGATAAGAATATAGCAGCATCTTTTTGTTCTTTGGTATTAGTTACTATAATCCCCTGATCTGGATAAATTGCATTTGTATTCTTGCTTTCATTTTCTACTTCGATATATAGTGTTACTACTGTAACTTTGTCTTTATTATCAAATAAATATTTTATATCCTCATTTGGTTCCACTTCTGCAACTTGCATTTTTTTGACTTTTACTCTAAATGGTCCTGATTTTTTCTCAACATTTACATTTTCATTTCTTTTATATATAGTTATTTTACCAATTTCTGTTTCTTGTACTTCAATACCTTTATTCCCTGTTTCTTTATTATTTTCTGTAGCTTTATCATTGATACTTGCCGTTCTTGTATCTTGATCCCAACCTACTTCCTTACCTAACATTTCAGCTACTGCTCTTAAAGGTACATAAGTTGTTCCATTATACAGAATATTATCTGCCTCTACTTTCTTGCCATTAACAGTGATATTAACTGAATTAAATACTACTTCAATAGTCTTTTTAATACTTTCGGAATAAGCAACAGTACTCATTAGTATTACTGTTACTATTACCCCAAGAATAAAGCCTTTTAATTGCTTTTTCATATTATATCCCCCTTCCTTTTTTATAAATCTTCTCCACGAAAGGAGGAATTCCTACATCAATCGTTCGCCTTATTTCGACATTATCCCCACTTTATCTGCCTTATTCTTCTTCCAATCCTTTTGTATGCATCATGCTTCATCAAATTATGTATACTATCCCCTAATTCTATTTCTTTTTTCTTTCTATGCTTTTTATTCTTTTTCTTTTCTATACTTTTAAGCTTTCTATATGTATCTATATCTTTAGATCTGATTATCTCTCCTATCTTCATAACTATCACCCTTATCACAAGCAATAATAAAAGGACCTACTCTTATTGAGTAAGCCCTTCAACCGCGATACACGAGCCTCAGAATATTTCTTTCCTCCCAGGTGATAACTTTACACTCTGCCCTGAACCAGCAGAACGAATATTCACTTTTCTACTTACTATCATATTACTATAATTATTTCGGATTTTTCGGATTTATAGAAAATTTTTTATATTTTTTTTACTTTTGTTCTATTTCCTTTACCGTTTCTAAAATTCGGTTTGTTATTTTTGGTCCTATCCCCTTTGTATTCTCCAACACTTGTACTAGCTTTATCTTAAAGTCTGCATTATTAGCAGACGCTGCTCCATCTTGAAATCCTTGATGATATACGTTTGTAAGGAACTCTTCCATTTCCTGCCTATCCATCTTTTTAACCTTTTTGTAAATCTTTCTGTTGATTAAACCCTCTTTCATCTTCCAACCCCTCCAAATACTTATCATGAATCACCTTCCTCGGATAGCTTTCCTCATGTTTCCCAATCCTTCTGGCTATCTGTAGCCAAGATAAATTGTCAATATACCTATATTGAAACACTCTTCTGGTCCTTGAATCTGGTATATTTGATATAAATTTTTCTATCTCTAACTTCATTTCTTCGCACTTATTTTTTCTATCAACTAATAGATCTTTCAGCTCATTCAATCTATCTATGTCTTGGATGTTATAGCCTTCAATAGTAAAGCTTCGTTTGATATATGGGAACTCACTATCTGACCCAGTTACCTTATCGTGTTCAACTTTGAAATTTGATAGTCGTTCAATCCGTTTCTCCAGGTCCTTAATTTCTGCCTGGAGATCCGTGTATTGAGTTAAAAGTTTTTTTGCGTTCATGGAGTTTATCCCTCCTTTAATTTTCTAGCCATCCAAATCTTAAGCCCTCATTTTCCCACAATAAAAGTATTCCATCTTCAAAGTGTCTTCCCCAGCTTACCATGTTTATTACTTCTAGTGCTGTATATTTGCTATAATTTTCTAATACGAACCATCTTGTGCCATGCCCTGTAAGTTTTATGTATAAGTTATTGCCTTTTATATAAAATTCAATTTTTGAATATCCATACTCTACGTCCTTTTTTACCAGAGAAGGCTTTAATCCTTTTAGTTCCTTAGGTCTACTCTTTAGTAGTTTCATTCATTACCTTACCTCCTCAATCTTGTATTCTCCGATTATAAAATCTGTCTTCAAGAAACATTCCCTAAATCCTAGAACGCTTTTAAATATCAGATACTTGTCCATTTTTTCAATTAAATATCCTTCAAAGTTTGTAGTACCGTTACGATTTCTTTTACCAGCCATATATTTTATTCTGTACTTTTTACCTATCTCCAAATTTCCAGTTAATATATTTGGCTTTCTTTTAATCATCTCTCCACTTCCTTGCAGAATACACATATCCGTTCCATATCTCCACATGTCTGCCTTTTTTAAGTTCCTCTTTAACGATCCGGATCTTCTCCTTAAAAGTCCGGTAAGGTATGAGTTCAGCTGCATTGGTACTAATTTCATCTAGCATGTTTTTCACCCTCTATGGCTTTGTTTTTTATTTCAAGGGCTTTTTTACATAGATAACTGCAAGGATCTAAACAGTAGACACAACATTGATTACAGTTTCTATATACAATGTACTTTTCATATCTCACAGCAAGCCCACAAAACTTTCCAATCTTTTCACTACATATCATTAATTATCCCTCCATGATCTCTTTTACTTCTTCAACACTTGTAACTATATATGCCGCCCCTTCAGCTGCTCTTATATCTTTAATTGCTTTTGCTTGCAATCTAGTAAGTTTTCCTCCTGGTCTTTTCACTTCCAAAGCTACAAACCTTCCTTTACAGCAGACGATTATATCTGGTATTCCCGCTGTTCCATACATTCCCCCATGTTCTTTCCAAAAGAAGCACTTGTCCAAAGTCTTGAGATAATTACATATATCTTTTACTATTGCTGATTCAAGCTTAGCCATATTATCACCTCTAACTAAACATACTCTCTATATTTAACTGCTTACTCTCTTCTTCAGTTAACTCCCTGAATCCTGTAGTCATTGCTTGAGTATATAGTTTATCTATTTCCAAAATAGTTTCTTTATATTTCGTGATACATTCCTGAAAATAAGCCCAGTCTCTTAGTTTATAAGCTTTGCTGACATTGTCTTCTGCAGTTTCCCATTTCTCATCTAATTGAGGATTATCCTTAAGAAACTTCTTGAAGCTATCATCATACCCATATTTACCAGTTACCTGTGCAGCAATTTCTCTATTTGTTTGAACTAGAAGATCTACAGCCTTATCTTCATCGAAGATTCCTAATATGCTCTGTAACTTAGCTGCTTGTTGCTCTAATTCTCGGATCTGTTTTTGCCATTTAATTTGTTCTGATTTAGGTAATGAATATGCTTTTTTAAGTCTTTGTTTTATTTGTTCAAGTTGTTTTTCAGCTTGAATTTTGCTCATAAAATCACCCTCTTTTTTTCGGTTACGCCTAATCCAATATGTTAGGCGTAACCTTTCCATGCGCTTCAAATCCAGTAAATTCAATGCTTTCATTTTTTAGTTACGCGTTACGCCTAATTTTTAAAAATATATTTATATATTTTTGAAAATGTTAGTATAATAGTTTTTGCTGTTTTTTTTGTTTTCGCTATAAGGATAGTAACAATATTAGGCGTAACAGGCGTAACAATATTATACAAGGCGCTTTTTTACTAGGTTTTTTGGTTACGCCTAGAGTTACGCCTAGGTTACGCCTAAATATCTAGACGTAACTCTAAAATTAAAATGGTGGTGTTTCCTCTAGATCTTCAAAATAAAATTCAATAAATCTTGAAGTTTTTCCATCAAATTTTTTCCTTACACAATACTCTTTTTTATTTTCAAGGTAAGTAACTCCTATTAAACCTCTTTCCCCTAATGCCTTAATAGTTTTTCTATAAGAATATCCTTGAGTTGTTAAGGCTTTATCTAAAATATACGGAAATACATAAAACGTATTACCATCCATGTAGCCATAACGCTCACCTTTAACATCCGTTTTAAATTGACTACTATTAGCAATGAGCCACTCTCGTAAGAAATTATAGGCCCTCTCTGTTGCATCAGCTTCTTTTTCATCCTCTAAGGAATCCAGGATATACTCTCCCATTTCTCTGGATCTATTATCATTCTCAAAGATCCATTGAGATAAGAGTTTATCTGCAGTTACAACCACTGCAGCGCTTGAAATATGAGAACCCAATTTCTCTGAAAAATTTTCTTCTAAATTTTGTCTTTCTTCCTGGAATATATCCTTTAGGAATGATGGATCCTTTTCCAATTCTTTAATAAGTTTTTCAATAAACACTGGTCCAGCATGGCCATATATATTCTCTGAGATATAGTGCATATCTCTCGCAGCCTCTTCACTATCAAATGGAGAACCGTATATTTGTATAGCCCTTGTATATACACCGCCTTGGCTGTAAGAAGTAGTTAGAGGTTCCTCTCCTGTAGTTATAATTAACGTCCTCCATGTCTTACTTGCTTGTAAGCCTCCACCTTTAGCTCCTCTTACTTTTGAAGTTCCTGAGGAAAGCATGTATACCAAGCTCTCAATAAAATCTTGCCTATTTCCTGCAACCTGCTTTTCGTCTATGCCTAAAGGCAAATCATTGAAGAAAGCTGCAATTCTCTCTAATCCTACCTTCGTAGCATTAAATGTTGCCATAAGTTCTTCTGGATCTCCCCATACGCTTAACGCTGCTTTTAATGCTGCAGTTTTACCACTTCGACTATCAGCCCAATTGTGCACTATAAATATTCTGTGATTTAGTAATTTTAATAATGGAGCTGCAAAAGAGCTGGCAAGTATAAATCTAAAAATAAGATTTTCTCTATATGGAGCGATTTTTTCTTTCCACTCTTCAAAGGTCCCCTCCTGGCAGTACGCATCCACCCACTTTTGACTTGCCTTATCTACATCTATAACTAGATCTCCAGCCATGCCAGGAAGAAAGTTCTTTCCATACCATCCTAGCTGACTAACACATTTATAAACTTCAAGTAAATCAAAGTTTTCTGCTTCTAAATCAGTTAAGTATTTTACTAAATACTTTGCATTTTCACTGCTTACAGTGATTCCTATATCAGCTAATTGCGGTAAGGTCCTAGACTGAAATATAGTTGATCTTTGAACTATTGCAGCCTGCCAGGAATTATCTCTTTTAAAAGCTATTTCAACTTTCTCCTCGCCAGTATCTAAGGACTTTAATCTTTTAGATAGTAACAACGGAGTTCTGCATACATTAGAATAAAGCCCTGTCTTTTTATCTAGCATATCTATCCCCTGCTCTCCAAATCTCCAACCTGGAGGTTGCCTTAGTTGCACCGGAGCTCCTGGAAAAGTTTCATCCACCTTTACTGCAATCTTTTTTATATCAATCTCTCTTGCCATATTCATTACGGCATTCCATCTACCCTCAAATTCATCTCCAACAGCTATATGAAGATCGGATGGATCTTTGAAGTCTGGAATAGATATTTCATATACTTCACCCTCAAAATTTTCTGCAGCTAGAGCTTCAGAAATTTTTCTAAGGAACGTTTCTCCTCCAACATCTGGCTCTTTGTGAATGTAAATTTTTAAACCTCTAAGTATATCCACCCATTGAGTTTGAAAGGTAGAAGCCCCAGGAACCCCAAGAGCAGGAATTCTATGAAACCATAACGTGTGGCTGTCCGATTCTCCTTCAACTAGGACCACATACCCTAACTCTCGGATCCGCTGCATGAACCATAATCCATATAAGTTAACCTTGGATCCTTTCTTCCAAGAAAACATCCTTTTACCGTATCTATACCTAACTGCAACAATTTGCCCTGATTCATCCATGTATGGGATAGCAATGCCAGTCTTCGTATTTTTAACTTGTAAACTTTGGATGAACTCTATTGGTAAATGCTTATCAGCACAGTATTGTTCTAATGTGTATTTCTCTTTTTTCTCCGCTTTTTTTGGTTCTTCATAGAGTCCAGCTTCTTTAAGTAGGATCTTGTAAGCTTCTTTCGTATCAATGTTTTTTATCTTAGATAAGAAATCTACTGCATTACCTTTTTCACCACAAGCAAAGCAGTTAAATTGGCCTGTATTGAGATTTGCTGAAAAACTAGCTTTTGTATCATTATGAAAAGGGCAAAGCCCTATTAATTCTCCATTACTAATTTTGTATTTTTTAATATAAGATGAATAAAAGTTCTCATAGTCAATTCTTTCGTCTATTTCATGCACTGTACCACCTTCCTTTTAGGAGGTTCAGGAGCAAAAGCTCCTGGAATTGAAACCTGCTAGAATGGGATGTTGCTATCATCAACTGGTTCAAAATCTTCATCCTGCTCAATTTGCACTTGTCTTGTTATGGCCTTAATTCCTTGGCTATATTGCCTAATTTGCTCTGCGACCTCTGCCTCTAGGTCCTCTGCTTTTGCGAATTGCACTTGTGAGTATGTTATTCCACCCGAGTTTTGAGCTTTCTTAAGACTTATTTTAGTAATTACATCTGTAGTTCTCTTACCTTTAGCAAGAATTCTTTTAGCAATGTAATTTGCAAGTGGTTTTATACTTGTAGGTGGCAAAGTTATTAGTAATGGGAACATTTCTCCATTTCTTAAAAGATATACTCTGTGCATGTTCTTGCAAGCTTTGCCTCTTCCATCTTCTGCACTACCGAACTGATTATATGGACAAGTCTTGCAGTTTCTTATCTCACCAGTTTCTGAATTTATGCCTTGTTTTCCATCCATGCTGGAGCATGTTGGTGGATTGTTTTGTCCTTCAAATTTATTTTCCCAGTATGCATTGACTGGATGATGATCCACTATTACTCCAATAAGTTCCTTTACCATATCTGGATTGTCTGGATCATCACCTGGAACTTCAAAAGCTAGTCCACCACCTGTAGGAATTTTTACTCTATCGAAATCAACTTGAAGTCCATCCATCTCTTCTGACATAGCTTGAGCTATATCACTATCCATAGTAGCAACCACAAAGTTATTTTCTTTTAAAACCAAATCTTTACTCATTATTTACTCCTCCTTATTCCTATAGTATTTTTCTCATATACGTTCACTAAACCCTCAAGCCATTCTGGCAGTTTGTCCTCATTTTCTTCCATCTGCTCCCTTATAAAAGCAGCCAAACTATTAGCATTAACTGTCTCTTGAACCAAATCCCCATATCCTTCTTTCTTAAGAGTGTTAAATAACTCTTGTTTTCTATCTGCAAATGGTGATGCAAACAATCTTGTATTGATGTAGAATGTGCTTCCTGCTCTCTCAAATTTGCCTACTTCTTGTTCCATCATTAGCTCGACCATTTCAGTTTCAACTACTTCAATCTCTGCATTTATTTCCTTTCTTCTTTCGTCGATTTCTTTTTTCTGTTCTCTTAATTCCTTTAATCTATCAGCTAACTCTAATAAACCCATTTTCATTCTCCTTTCTCAAAGTAATCTCTCCAATTATCAACTACCATTTTTGCAATATCCTCTTTCCTTTGAAGCGCCTGCAAAACATGCTCGTCTACTGTGCCTTTGCAAACAAGATGGATATAAGTACAATTATTCTTTTGACCAATTCTATGTATTCTTGCTCGTGCTTGACTGTAATTAGCATAGTTAAAATCTACTGAATAGAATATTGCTGTATCAGCTGCAGTAAGAGTTATTCCTAAACCTGCAGTTTGTATCTGTGCCACAAACACTTTGCAGTCTGGATCTTCCTGAAAAACTTTAACTCTATCTCCTCTTTCAGGTATTGGCACTTCTCCGAAAATATAACTATAACCAACTTTCATTTCATCTAGCATTTTAAGTATTGCTTGTATTTCTGCTACAAACCTTGCAAATATAACAACCTTCTTACCTGACTCAACAACGTCCTCAACTATTTCCTTTAAAGTATTTAGTTTTGCTTTAGAAACTTGTTTTTGTAGCCCATCATCTGTATTGATATATCCTCCTGTTATCTGCTGAAGTCTTAAAAGTCTTGTAAGTACATTTCTTACTGTAATTTCTTGTTCAGCTGATAATTCTGCATAGCTTTCGTCTCTAATTTGCCTATATAAAATCTTTGCCTTTGGATCCAGCTCACAGTATCTAAACTGATCTATCTGTTCAGGCAAGTCCAAAGCCTCTTCTTTGGTTACCCTGTAAGCTATAGAATGAGCTTTTTTAATTAATTCATTAAGATTGTTGTATCCAATGATTTGATGTCCACCATATCCGCCCATGATTGCGTATCTATTTCTAAATGCATAGTAGCTTGTACCAAAAATAGTTTCATCAAGGAATTTATATTGACTAAAGAAGTCTAGTGGCTGATTCTGTACTGGAGTCCCTGTAAGAATTAGTTTGTATTTTGCTATTTTCCCTAACTTGTGCATTGCTTTGGACTGTTTAGCATTATGTGTTTTAATTCTTTGGCTTTCGTCAGCAATGATCATATCTGGCTTCCATGCTTGTAGCTCCTCAAATATCCTCCAGGTTGCCTCATAGTTTATAACCGCTACTTTTAGTCCTGGAACATCTGAAAAACTATTTAGTTTGTCTATTCTCTGCTGTCTTGTCCCTTCTAGAACCTGAACCTCATATGGAATATATGTTGTTTCGAATTCTTTTGGCCATACAGGGCATACAGATGTAGGAGCTACTATCAATAACTTTTGAATTTCTCCTCTTTGCCATCTCCTAGCAGCTACTGCTACTGATGTCAGGCTTTTCCCTGTCCCCATTTCCATTAAAAATGCAAAGCTATCATTCATAAGTGCCATATTGTAAGCTTTAATCTGATGTTGGAATGGTTTGATATATTGTTTTAGTGGCATTGGTTCTATTGGCTCAACGTTCTCTGCAAACTTCTCTTGAGTAGTTTCTTTCTGGATCTGTTTCAATTCTCTATATTTGTCCATTATTACTGGTTCTATTTTCCCAGGAATGTACTTCAACATATCCACACTCTCTATGCTCATAGGTACAGTCCATATTTTTTCTTTAGGATCCCATTTTCTACCTGGAATTTGCTTTATGGCCTCTTTAACCATAAAACTGTCATGCAGTTCTATTAAGTCTCCATTTAAAATAGCTTTCATATTAATGCTCCTCTATTACCTTTTTACATAACTCTTTAAATTCTTCATTTAATATCTTTAATTCATTTTCAGCCATTTTCCCTAATTGAACTTTAGCCTCTAAATCATTTATCTTTTCTAACATGTAGTACATTTCTGTTTTAATATCAGTTTTATTCTCTATTTCTAAATAACCATTTTCTCTGCTAACTAAATTTTTCATGAATATTTCTCCCCTTTCGTGATATAATTGTAATAAAGATATATTTTTCTAAAGAGTCTATTTTGCTTGGCCGGCGGTAGACTCTTTTTCTATCTGAACGTACCTTCCGTCTGTAACTATAATTGCTATACCTCTTTTTTTATAAAGCATTTCTGCTGCTTCAACTGACAAAACATCCCCTATATCATGCCTTTGTTTTTGGTTTTGTGCTTGCTTCATCCTTCAACACCTCCTTAGCTTTTATAATTGCTTGATAATACTTTAGGTGATGATAGTCCTTTAAAATTTTTGGCAGCTTCTTCTACAATTGCTCTGATTTGAGTTTCATTTTTCACACTATCCCCTCCACTCCGTATTTTTCAGCTATGCCCAATCGTGTAACTTTGTCCAAAGATTTGAGTCGCTTCAAGGCTTTCTCCTGGTCTAGTTCGTGGTCTCGTTCTGGCTTGTAGAAATTACATGTTAAACAGTCTTTCTTTGCTGTTGCGTTTAACACCTTGCAACCTCGTCCGTTTTTCCCAAAACAATCTAGATTTTGCCTTACCTTTAGATCGTATGTCATTGTTTACACCTCCCTAATCTTCGATATACCATTTACCATTAAGGATTATTTCTCTTACCAACGCATCACTGTAACTTTCAAATATATAATTTATTACTGTGGCTATAGAAGCATTTTTCTTGTATATAACTGGCATATCGAATAAATTTGGATGTTCTACTGATACTCTTTTGCAGCTTTTTAAAGCTTCCATAAAATCTACTGGCTCTTTTACTTCTTCCCATTCGTCGGTTATGCTTATATAGTTGTGTCCATCTACTCCATCAAAGAATAGATCATTATCAGGTAATACTCTAATTTCTTCTCCATATTGATTTTTAAACTTCTTTTTAGGGTTTCCCGTTAAAGCTTTAATCATTTCCCATGTTTTCATTTACTCCCCTCCTTTTCTCCCTCAACATAGCTGCAAATTTTTCTTCTGTTGCCTTCAACTCATATATTGCAGCATCAATATAATCATCATCTGCATAATTGAAGTTTTGTTGGGCTTGTTTTAGTTTTTGTTTTAGATCTTGCATATTTAGACCTCCTATCTAGTTTTGTCCTCAATGTGTAAAAATCTAGTGTTGATGTTTTTAATATCAATATCAGTTTGATTCATAATTGCAAAAGCTATTTCTTCTTCTACTTGCTGTGCTGTAGGCATTTTAGTGTCAAAAATATCTGTAATAATTTCTATAACAAGAGTTTGATAAACTCTATATTGTCTTTTTGTATTATCCATGGTTTACACCTCCTCTTCAACGTAGGCTAGTCCTACTATTGTAAACAAAACTACTGGCCAAAAATATTTCAGTATTTTCAATATCCCCTGGAGAATTATAAATAAGTCATCCACCCAGTTCTACCTCCTCCCATGCAACATCTCAAAACAAACCATTTCTCCAAAATCATTGAGTGCTAATCGTAACCTTTTCTTTTCGTTTTGATATAGGACATAGTAGCCTTCATGGTCTTTGTGTACTACCCTGTGAATCATTTTCCTTTTCCAAGGATAGTAGATTTTGCATTCAGTACCCACTAAAGAATCAGCCTTTGCTAGTTGTTTTGGTGTGTAGTTCATTATTTCACCTCACTAACCACTACTTCTTTATTCATGCTTTCTTCTAGCAATCTCTTGATGATATATACTTGGCCCTTTCCTGTCACTTTTGTAGTTCGATATATGAAAATACCTTTGCTTGTTTCCGTTGTTCCTTCTACTACTTCAAAATATCCACGGTCTACATACTCTTGCTTTGGCTCTGTACTGTTCTTGAATACCATTCCCCATTCTCGTAACTTATTCCAAAGTCTTTTTTCTCCTATAACAATTCCTTTTTTACTTGCAACTTTAGCTAATTCTCTTACAAGTATTGAGTTTTCACTTACAGCTATTTGGTTTGTTAGTTTTTCTGCTTCAAGTCTTTTCTGGCGTTCTTCTTTGAGTTGGGTTGCAAGTTTGATGATGAAATCTGGATCTGTTAATGTTTTTTCTATAATTTCGTCTGTCATATATGCTCCATGTTTTCTGATAGAAGGAATTACTTCATGTGTAACCCATCTTTTAAACTTTTTTGCTTCTGGTTTTCTACTGGCTAAAATTAGGTTGTATAATCCATATTCGTTTACTATATTTGTTTCTCCCTGACGCCCTAAGTTGAACTTAGCCCGTTCATCTTCATCTAATCTTTGAACTGCTACTGTTGGATTTGAAAGATCTAAAGCTTTGCATATATCTATTGCTATAAACCATGGTTCATTATTCATATCTACTACTCGTATTTGTCCAAATTCTTCATTTTTAAAAATTTGTAATTGATTATTCATTTGTCAGCCTCCCCTTTTAATATCCTTTCGTTTAATTGCCTATAGTATGATTCAGTAGCTATTTCTTCAAGCCTTCTAATGATTGCATTGATTTCTTCTGGAGTTTTATCTTTATAAGCATCATCATGAACTCTCACAATCGCATTACCGAACTTATATACTTTTACTACTGCCATTGGCCCCACCCCTTGGTAAATCTTATGCTACGAAACATTTGCCCTATTCTGTTTCTATGGAATAATGTATTCCTAGCTCATTAGCTATTGCTTCCAATAAATCATTGTATTGTGCAAAACTTTCAAACTTAATTTCTTGATTAGTTCTTAAATTTCTTAAATATTCATTACAACAAACTATAGAATCAGCATTTACTAATGAGAATTCATAATTAAGGCTAATCACTGGACCATTTGGAGTATCTTTTATTTTAATTTCTTTTATCATATATTCACTCTCCCTTCAGTTGTGGAAAAACATCCTTAACATCTGCTTCTAAAGCTTGGCAA
>ENA-OWPA01001413-OWPA01001413.1-bioreactor-metagenome-genome-assembly--contig:-NODE-1413-length-15971-cov-2.848433_pt1 | contig 15971 bp, 16 predicted proteins | sample MGYA00238139_ERZ651803 | MGnify/ENA primary metagenome ERZ651803 (study PRJEB26909, sample SAMN07631231) | bioreactor metagenome | isolation source: Switchgrass digestor | place: USA: Dartmouth...
TCGATTTTCATTTTCTTTCTAATATTTAATTTTGTTATTGGTCTTCCTATCAAAAAGACAATAATAATCCTAATAATATGCTTAAACATACATCCATTGATACATCTCCCATTCTAATTAAAAAGGATATATGAATATATCTATTCTTTTTTATAGTTATATTTTTTAAATGTTATTGAATTGATAAAATGCACTTGACTCGTCCTTAAACGGAACACATTCAGGGTTAATCTTACCATCCACTCTACTTATATATAGATTATATCTAGGATTAAGACATTTGGACATTTCCTTATTGAAATATTCACCAATGACCCTGAAAATGTTTAAAACGTCACCATCAAAATCAGCGTTTAATGCTTTGAGAGTGTTACTTGGTATAGTAAGTGTTTTATTCTTGATGTCTGGTTTGACATTCGCAACTCTCATCATCAAGAAAGAGCCATAATTTATACACGGATTTCTTGATATAAGAACATTCATGTATTTCTTACATTCTTTATCATTTATCATATATTGCATAATATTATAGAATGTCTGGTCAAAATGTAATGTTGCCATTTTCCAAGCCTGTGATGCTTCTGCTAATGTACAGTCTTTGATTTTAGAATAGAAATTGATTAGCTCACTACGATATAATTCCATAAATGTAGAATAAGCTAACTCAACTTCATCTGCACGTAAATATCCAGAGCTTGGTGTTATTATATTTCTTGCAGAATAATTATAGCGCCCACCAATAACTTTTGAGTATATTATTCCGGTCTTCTTCATTAAAGACATATATGTATCAGTAAATACTTCAGCAAGTTCTTCCTGAATAGCGGCTAACTGCATATTTATTGTATTCTCTTTTTCTTTGAACTCGTCAGGTGGAATATTATTAATGAAATTGGTAAGTCTGATGATAGCCTGATATATTGTATTTATTTTCAGTTTAAAAAGCTTGGAACCTTTTTCACCTGGGAGTTCAGTTCTTAAAATAGCTGAATAAACTGGTATGCATGATGTGAACATCTGACAAACGTCATTCTTCAGCTCAGTAAATAATTTCTTTTGCTTTGGTTTTCTTTTTTCGTAATAATCAAGAACATCCATAATATTTTCTTGTAACCAGATCATTCCTTTGTGAATGAATGGATGCTTTTTCAACTGCGCCAGTTCATTTTCTGTAAATATCTGACGGCCATCTTCATCATAGTTTACCTCAAGTATTTTATTTAATACTTTCTCACCGTCTACAGTACCGAGTGCAGTAGATAACTTTTCAGCATATATTGGAGAAATGACTTTGAAGTGGTCGAGTATAATCCAACCAGTTTTTGTTAAATCTATATCATTGTATTCCACTTTAGTACCACATACTTCACATGTCATCCCGTCATACATTTTACCAATATACTTTTTGCATTTGCATGAGTATCTCTCCTGGAAAGCAGCATCATCACCAAAATCGGTTCCAAAGAATTCTGATTGTAAACCATCCCAAACTTTTTCGTTTTTCTTTGTAAATTTATCGGTCTTTTGGTGATACGCTTCCGGAGATTGTAACCTAATACCACGACCTTCTAACAGGTCCATGTAGCATTCAAAGTCGAGATTTAATTTTACAACTCGAACTTTCTGAATTTTAGTACCAAACATCCGCGTGTCTCCTTTCATAGTATTTTTATATCTATTGAAAATGTTGCATTAAAAATGCATATTTATAATGAATAATACCACCCAACACCATGTATATAATATATCCATGTAAGAAAATATACACAAAAAAAAATAAATAAAAAAAGAATGACTGATATTTGTAATATCAGTCATTCTTTTTAATGTTAAACTATTACATCAACTCGTCTAAATCCATAATGACGATTCCTGTAGCTATCAAACCATAATTGATAATAAAATGATGGATTTAATTTGATTCCATCAGATAGCCAATATATGTAATTGGCCTTTCTCATCAGTCTATTAATTTCATCTTTATACTTTAACAACACTTCTCCTTTTACCGGATTACATAAATCAATCATAAATGATGCATTATTAAATATTCGGCTTATTTGTTGGCGCTTTTCCATTTCATATTCTTCTTTAAACGGAACGCGCCATCCTGTAATTTTATATATTTCAACCAATAGTTCACGATGAATTTCCGATGTACAACTGAAATCGGAATACCCTTCATTCCCATATATTTGGTCATATGCTGCGCGATAGCCATTCCACTCCATAAAATAACGACCACCGAAATCACCACATGAAGTGTCTTCGAATACACCTTCAATGTTGTTAAACATGAAGGTGTATTTTGGTTGATAGTAACCTCCACCATTTCCACATAATCTTTGGTCGTAATTATTCAACTCATCTTTTCTAATAACCTCAAAAATATTTTCCATAAAACTTTCCCCTTTCGTGAAATAAAATTATAATATAATTGATAGTTTATGTTGCATTAATTTCTTAATAAATAATATATAATCAAAACAAATGAGAGAACGAAAAATCCGTATATTTACTAGGAATACACACACCTATTAAATATACGGATTTTCTATGTTCTTATAGAGAGTTATATCAATAGTTTATTAATATCAACTACATCTAATTTTACTTTTGAAGAATGGAAACTTTTCATACTCTTATTCAATAATGTATTTGGTATTCTACCAGCTGTCAGACCTATATTTTTTATACCCATAATATACGGTCGTCTACCAGCACATACACTACAACACTTATCTGATAAACAGAACATTGGTGTTCTGATTCGCACTTTCTTATTTAAATAATTTGGTGCTGTATCTGGGTCTAACGTTACAACTCTTCCACTTTGTAACATTATATTCTGATATAGGAACATGTCGAGATTATCGTTATTCATAACAATTTCGATGCATTCTTTTGTACCACAATCAGTTCCATCTTCATCTACAGTGATTGATTGATACACCGCATAGAACTGTTTTGTGATATATCCACTCTCCTCAGTTCCTACTGCTTTCGGATAAGCGGAGTTGACAATCGTATTTCCAGCTGGAACAATATCTTCTTTCTGTAGACCAGTTATATAATTAGATGTAACAAAATCGAATTTATTTTCCTTTCCTGGTACTCCAACAGGTCCTAGCATTAAGTTCATATTCTTGTAGTCGTTTTCAAATGATCCACGTGCACCTGACTCAAAGAGTGTCATACCTGGGTCACCTTTTAATCTCTCTTTAGCTTCAGCTACAAGCATGTCCTCGATTCTAGTCATATCCTGAACAGATTCAATTTTCTCAGATTTAAGTAATTCTTCTTTTCGTTTTGCGATATAACTATCAGTCTCAAGTAATTTTCTTGTGTACGATGGACTAAATACAGTACACAATTTCATTCCATAGAACTCATATGCCCTCAACCAATCAATTAGATTTGGATCAACTTTTAGTTTTCCAGTCATTACTGCCTGTGAAATTATATTCCTCAACCTATCAAAACTCTTCTTATTAATAACCTCATTGTAATACCCGTTTGGTACAATGTGGTCTATTAAACCTTCAACCATGAGTTTATTAAATAAGAATATACCGACAGTTGTATCTACAGCTGTCTTGTTAATATATTCACCAGCATTCAGATGAATTGGCATTCTGATATTATATACTGGAGGAACAACCTTGAGTACTGATTTACCTTCCGGTGTTATTTCTTTTACAGCTGTCTTACCAAATAACTTTGATATATTTGAAACTGTCATATCAGCTTTTGTGAGTTTTAATAACTCTTTTTTTACTTCTTCACTAGATTTTTTATGCTGACTAGATGACATTAATATTCACATCCCTTCTGTTTATGATATATATCAACCATGTGTTTTATATAATGGTTTATGATTCAACCATATTTATATCCTGAGTTTGTTCTTTAGCGCAGTCAATTAATACATCAGTTTCATTAAAATAAGTATCAATAATCACCGATACATCGTTATTACGTTCTTTACATGTATAATATATTATATATCCATTACTATGATAGTCAGCATTATTACACCTGGAGCACATCATAAAAACACCCCCAAATTATAACTTAACTACCTGTTAACATGATTTTCAAAATACATCTATTATAAAAATCATGTATAATATAAACAAAAAAATAAGATAATGAACATATGTGGTATAATCTATGGAGCATCTAAATAATAACTATAAAAACAATCCTCTATGACTTGCATTATTCCTATTCAGTCTTTATATGCGGTTCGTTTGAAATGAGGGATCTATCTAATATATTATTGTGTAGAGATCAAATGCCACCGACATAATCGGGAAAACGATAATTAATCGTCTACAAAAATTCAAAGATGCTCCATAGTTTATATATTATTTTTTTTCATATTAGTCAAATACAGAGGGGTTTATTTAAACATTTTCACTGCCAGGCACAACCACAACCAGCTTCCTTTTATAAATATACTTGCGCTTCAGAAGATTTCTCCTTTTATTATAGATAGTTAAAATTCTCCTGTTATCATATATAGGCACAAATTCAAATTGTTACTTGTACTGCTGAATCGTATAAATAAACTTCCTCTGTATTTTTATATATAAAAATAGGTGATCTCTGATCAGAGATCACCTATTTTTTTATACTAATGAGTATAACTGGTAGCTATATCTAGTGGTTGTTTTATTAACAACGGACTTGTTGTCCATGTTTGTATAGCTGAACAATCTGACGTTCACGTAGTCGATTTTACCACCACCGACATCAACCTTCTGACCTGTAAATAAACCTATAGAATTATATCTCGCCATATCTAATTCACCAATAGACTCGAAATACTCACGAACATCATATTCATTGAAGTCTATGATAAATTCAGCGAAAGTCTCCAACCCCTCTGTTCTTGTGGAGTCGTATATCTCAGTTGTAACCTCTGTTCCAGTACCATCTGGGTCAACAGAGTCTTTCCAACATGTTTTTATTACCGGTAGTGATGGTAATTCTTTCAAATACCAGTAGTACGAACCATCATCATTCGGTTTCTTGAAATAATAACGTCCGGCGTCAACACCAGATAAGCTTTCGCCGACTCTCAAAGGAATCAGATCTGGAACATTTCTTGCCTTTATATCTTTTGCTTTAACACTGGCAAAGTCGAGTCCACATCCACCAATTCCTACACCAAATAATGCGATTGTAGCTTTTTGATCATCGTAGGGTACACCGGTATTCAAAGAATAAATTGAGTTTAATGTAGCGGGCTTCCAATTTGCTGTAGCGCCTGTTAATTTCTCAAGTGTAGCAATAGCCCCACCGACGACAACAGTATTTCTACTTACCTCTCTCTTAAGTATCACATTACCATATTCGTCCTCTATTAATTCCGATAATATACCTCTAAAAAGAGGTATATTTGCACGCTTTGCTATCTCTATCTCTTCAGGACTACACATTGAGATTAACGGTAGTTTATCTTTTATAATATTAGACATTTTCGGTCCTCCTTTTGATAAATTTTAATAACCTATTATTTGGCTTGTTTCCAATAAATATTATAAATTACACTTTTTGAGTGTGTACCAGTGTCAATCTATCATGAAACATATTGACACATTTAAAGAAAGATATATCCATTATGTTATTAATATAATCACGAATAGGTAAATCGTCTGATATTTTTATCAAAATGTCAGTTGCAAATTTAATAATATCGTCCAACGCCTTAATCTCAGAATCTATGTATTCAATATGCTCTTTTCTCGTTAATTTGGTTCTGAGATTTTGTATATAGTCCCTTTCCTTATATAAGTCTCTACATAGTTGAAGAACATCATTGAGATAATTTATTTGATCTCCGGTATCATGTATATCTTCAACCAATGCGATTTCGGAGTATAATTTAAATATATTTTCAGACCGAGATGACATTGTATACACAACATTGTATCCAGTCAAATCAGACTTCGAACTCTTGAAGAAATCCAATATTTTAAATAAGTATTCTATAACCGAACCGATGTTTATGTTTATATTATCAATCATTTCAATATATTGCAGCGCTGAACAAGATTTCTTCATTATATTCAATACCATACCAATTTCAGAAGATATATCCAAATCCTCCTGCGTTAACCTGATATATAATGTTGGTTCAAGATCACTTAATAAATCACTAAATGTTTCTGCGACTGTACCATCTGACTTTCTAAACACGTCTTCTACCAGTTCTGAGTACATGAGAGTATTATATAATTGATAATATGCAAAATATTCACCTCGACTACTGGCTTCTGATATTTTCTCAGATAAATATTCTCGAAGTTCAGTTATATTACTGAAAGCTGTGTTAACAGATGCTAATGAATTAACATTCATATTTGTTAAAAGCTTAAGTAATAATGAATCCTTTTTCAAATATTTATCTTTTGATGCTTTCTCTTTCAGAAGTGTGATATTCGCTTTAAAATTGTACCCAAGTATCCTTGAAATTTCTGGTAGTCTGGTGGCTATATTTCCAGCATAATTATATTTCTTACATATTAACGCAGAAGCATATATTGCCATTGTAAAAATGTTTATATTTGTACCAGTTGCATTATAGTATACAGTCGATTTTTCTAATGCTTCTCTATTGTCTAATAGTAATTTAAAGTAAAATGTTGCTTCATACATTATTTTCATCATATTGAAAACAGTCTGTATTCCAACATATTTCGTTTCCATGTAATTATATTCTTCACTATAAAGTTTATTAAGTAAATCTTCGTCTGATACCCAAAATACATCTGGAGCAACCATCGTTTCATAGTCTATCTGGTTAGATGGATCTGATAATTCCATCGGTGGATCGTCATATAAACGAACCTTACCGAATTTTATGTCATACATTGCTCTAAGATCGTAACTACCATCTCCTTTTTTAATAAACACTGGCTTACCGTCTTCAAAACGATGTGATTTTATAATATAATATTCGTATACGTCCATTATACCGAAATTAAATAGATCGAATAATTCGAAAAATACACGAGTGCTCCCCTTATAAGATAAAAGAATATTTATATTTTTAACTATCTTTTTATGATACTCCAGTGGTATAGAACTATAGAACGGAACTCCATAACTTTCATATATGTATCGAATTGATTCAAGGTCATAGAAATCCCTCGTTATATCAGCATCCAAAAATTTATAATGCATCATTTGTATTGTCATAAATAATATACACATTGCAAGGAAGTTGTCATAGTATTTATTATTTTTCCTGAATGCTTCAGAATAGTATATTCTATTGATAGCATAACGACATGAATCATACACATCAACAAAATCCGATACCAAATTGGAGTATTCGGATGAATTCATCCACAATATCGCAAATCTATCAGCTGTTCTTGCTGTATATGGATCTATATTTTTTGTTGCAATATATTTTAGATATTTTTTACTCGGGTTTGCTGCTAATAACTCAGCAATATATCCATTCTTCTCCAACTCATACCTCGCATTGAGAGGTAGTAAATGAATTGGTGTGGTGGAGTCACTTATTTCAGGATATTTCGTATTATATAAAAAATCGGTATCGTTAATATCGGGAAGTCCGTTTAGCATACGATAATAATTATTATGCTCAACGTAGTTATTTATAATGTGATTGATTTGCAAAGATGTGCAAATATTTCGGTAATTCTTTGGAATCAAAAATTTATTCTCAACACAAAGTTTAGCTTGCTCGGCAGTTAAACCAGCCGAAATCAAAACGTTGTAGTCAAATGATTGAATTAAATCAAAATTCAATATTCCTCTTTTGGCTGAAATAAATTGCTCAACCTCGATTGAGTATTGCGGATCTTCATTAGCATTTGCTTCGGTCTGATTTTTCCATACAATACCTGTCGATATTTTCATTAATTCGGACAAAAATATCGACGTTGAATACGAGAAATCACTCATATTGAAACGTCACCACTTTCTATAATAGTTTTTATCAGTCCCTTTATATGCTTTGTTTTCCTGAAGAAAAATAAGAAGAAACAAATAGAATAGTCTCACTTTATGATTGAGTGGACTATTCTATTTTCAAATTATATAAGGTTTTTAATTATTATAGCTAAATCTTTAATTGCTAATGGTGTTGAAGTTGGCAAATAAAGTAACTGTAATGACAAATTAAGCTGGACATCAAAAGCGTTCATAATTTTTATTTCAGTGTCGTTTCCGTAGGAATATTTTCTCCTAATAGCATCTTCTAATGATTCGCCTTTATTACATACCACGATTTTATTAATAAACTACCCTTCTGAATCGTCAACTCTTATAAGATAATCTACAATGTAGCATTTTATTTCATTACCATTCGTAACATTCAGATTTTTCTCTGTATTAGTAGATTACTTGTAAACTCGGCTGATTCCATTATAAAAATCCTCCCTCTTATAATACTTTAAGTACGGTATTTTATTGAAAATAAATTACTAATCACCCGTTTCAACATCTTAATAATCTGATAAAAATCAGATAGTATTATAAAATAATCCTTATAAAGGAGGATATAAATAGATGTCTAACATTTCTGGATATACTGGATTATTTAAACAACCGATTCAAAATCCAGTATTATATGGACCTACAGTATATTGTATATCGGATAATGATAAAAATGAGGCAATATTTATTCTCTTATCACCTCAAGCATTTCTTGATGTATATAATATTGCTAAATCACCATCTATAATAAATGCTAAACTGGTTGTACCTTCATTAGACGTCATATTCATATCTGATATTTTCAATTTATTTATGGCGTTGAAGCCTATTAAACCTGAATTAAAGTGGATTTTTCCTGAATGTCCACCTATTACAACATCATTAGAATTTGAACTTGGTCATGAGAAAATGGATAATTATATTCATCCGCATGATTTTGACCTCAGTATATCTTTCATAAAAAATACCAATTTCGCTTTAAAAAATGTTTATGATATCATTGTAAGAGATGGCGAAAAAGTTAGATATATTGCACAGTATATAGACGATGATAAAGCAAAAATATTGATTGAAAACTTAAGTATTGATGAAATACACGTTCCGTATAGTTCAACTATATACGGAGGTCTCTCGTATTCTGAATTGATTGCGCTATATCCAGATCACACCACAAAGTTTGTGGTTAATTCGTTTGCATCTATATCAGAATACGAATACTGTAAAAATAATAGCAAAATCAGAATAGGAAGGTTGTGTTATAATGATATTGTATAAAAATCCTGGTGCTGTACCAAAACGACCAATAAAAACTGTATCTATCACAGCGGCGGAAAAACCGGAAAGGCCATCATATGCTTTCCGTAGTAATAAAGAAAGAAAAAAATATATTAACATGGTGAAATCATATGTTCGGGCTAGTCAAGAATATAAAGACTATATCAATTTTCTAAAAACTCATGTTAATATGAATAGATGTATTGTCTTTAATAAACTTGAACCAGGTCCAGGTAAAAAATATTCTATTGAAATTCACCATGATCCATTTTCATTATTTGAGATAATAAACATAGTTGTGTCAAAGCGTCAAGCTCTTGGGGAAACATTGAACCCATATATGGTTGCTGAGGAAGTAATGGAATTACATTATGATGGTAAGGTAGGTTTAATAAACTTGAGTGTAACAGCTCATGAACTATGTGAGAGTGGCAAAATATTTATACCACTACAATGGATTTACCAAAGATACGACTTATTTTACCAAGAATATGAACCATACATAGACGATGTCACAAAGTCAAAACTTGAAATCAAGATTGAAATGAGTAGACGGTGTGATCAAATACAATCAGATGTATTAGACCCAGAATTCGTCTATGTAAATATCGACGGATATAAATTTCCTGAAATTCCTGAAGAATGGGGGAAATTACTGCAAATAAATGATCCGGAAACCGTTCTTGGTAACAATTAGTATAATTTTATATCATTTTAAATACTAAATTCAACGAGAACGGGGTGACATGAAATGGCAAAGCTTCCAAAGAAATTATTACGAATTGAGGAGTTAACATTTATATTACCCGACGATTTTGATGGTGGCGCTATAGATGCAATGGAGACATTGCTTGAGTATATAAAGAAGAATGAGGTTAGATATTTATCAGATAATGATTCCACAATGGTTTCTCTGTTAACAAGTCCAGAGAATCCAAGATTATGCTTTAAATATGGTATATTCGAAAAGGTTGATGATCAGACATATAAATTAATGGAGCAAAGATTATAGTTATTACAGAGTGTAGAAACATTTATTGTCTACACTCTGTAATTTATTTTATATGAAATAAAAATATATAATTACCGAAATAATATAATATTAATAATTTTAAAATAAAAAATATAAACTATTATTTTAAAAATGATTTTTTATTTTTATTGGAAAGAAAGGTGATTATATGACGACAAAACAGGAATTTGTAAAGAAATTTTTACCTGATTCAGTTGAAAATATCAATTTTGTGCAAATTGACTTAGATATATCAGACTTATCTATTTCAGATATTCTTAGAAACGTAAATAGGACATTTCCGAAAAATTCAAGAATTAGAAATATGATAGCTAGTGGTACATATGCAGTAGGAATCCTGTGTAAATCAGAATTACTGTATCCTTTGTCTGGGTTATTACTGATTATCACAGGCGGTGATAATAAAATAGAGATAGTGTCCAGGAACTATATTGTTATAGGTGTCCAGGAAGACATGATAACAAATGACGATAACATAAAAAGAGTGATTGATGGTATTACAAGGTACCTCATTGAATCGTTTAAAGATTCATTTGATGCATTCAATGAATTTTATGTAAAATATGTATATGATCAATATGAGATGGAAGCATACAGAGACGAGGATGAGGAGGCTATGAATAAGTATGCAAAATATCTGTAACCCAGAACGCGACTACATGATTAAAAATTGTCTTTTACCAATGATGGAATGTGTTTACGGAGAAAAAGGTAAACATATTCCCGAAATTAATTATATGGTATCACTATTTCCTTATTCGAATGAAAAAATCTTGTGTGTAAAAGATGGTGTAGATAACATAGATGAAATAAAATCAAATTTTAATAGACCACTGATTTCGAGAAAAAATTCAAAAATATATACAATCGAACCGAGAAACGATGTTGAGCAATTCTCTAATAAAAAACAGTTAGTTGTTGGAGCAGTTATACATGATACAAATAAAATTCTCTTTTTAGAAGCGTTTAATCAAAAAACTATATATAGAGAACACAACTATACGATGGTATTGGGGCATGTTAATGTGGATATTATTAATCCTGTATATACACCACATGATATTTTTCGTATTAATTTAGCAAAAGAATTAATCGAAGAATTGTCGCATAAGTATCTAAGTTCCGATGAACTATACAAATATATACTGACAAATGAAAATGTTGCATATATTGGAACTTTTACTAGTAATGAAATACCGGTATCTAACAAACACATTTTAATTGCGTATGACATATTAGTTGATGATGTTAACGATTTTATGTCGAATGAACCACATAAACATGCCGTACACACTATCAATATAAATGAATTACACACCATTTATGAAAGACTAGATAGTTTCTTTTTAAAATCATTATCACACATTCCAATGATAAAAGACTGTTACTACATTGCATTAAAAGATCTACATGTGGACAATTTAACATAGATTAAATAGATATACAAATTGGGCTAGGAAATTCTTCAATTCGAAGGATTCCTAGTCCAATCTTTCATTTATATATTATTGAATAAGTAAAATCAAATCTAAAAAGAAAGGGATGAAGGGGTAATATATATGTCAACATATAAAGACGCGATAAAACACGTAGCAAATATTCCAGATGACGTATTTCCCGATTTTTTGTTCAAAACACTTAAGAATGATTTTGGTGATGGCTATTACACAAAAAGTCTTGTAAAAGATGACCTATCTGCCATGATAAGCGGTTTAAAAAGGAGATATTCAGACTTCTTCGCTTATTCAGAAGCGATGACCATATACAACGAATACATGGAAAGACTCGTTGAAAAATATGGTAGTCTGTCTATCGTAAAAAACGCAATCAAAGCTGGTTTAATGGAAGATCCAGTTCCACCAAAACCAAAGTTAAAAAATAATAAGAAAAACAGACAATTCTTACGAGCTGGTATAACACCATCAAGAAGAGTTGAAACTGATGTGACAGATGAAGAAATAAGACGTCTAGCAAGGGCAATGTTTCCTGATAAGACTGGTGAAACTGTCGATGAAGCCGATAGATATAAGAAACTCGATAAAACAACAAAGAAAATGCTAAAGAGAAGAGAAGAGAAAATGGCTGGATGGACACGTCGGCAGAATCTGTATCGTACAAGTACAACCGGATATGGTGCTGATTTCATTGTCGAATATCTCAATCAAATTACAAAGGGTGGTAGATACAATGAAGTTGGTAAGAGGACAAGCGAAATGTCACTTCTTGAAATTATTCAAGATGAAGAGAAGTACGCATCATTACCACCTGAATTAGTTGAAGATGAGCTTAAAGCCGGCAAATCTATAATAGAGAATGGACGTCTTATTTATGCAAGGGATGCACAGAGAATGCAAATCATGAAAGATTTGTATGGTATAGGTATTGATGTAATTGGCACATATGGTAAGTCAATGAATAAGCAAGCTGTTAAAATGCTGAGGTCTACTATCGGGGACACGGAACCAATGACAAAGAAAGAATTAAAGAAACTCAAGAAGAAAATGAAACGTGACCGAGAATTAATCGAGCGTCGGCGTGATAATGACAGGTTACTCGAAAAGACTTTATTAAGTAATAAATTTGATTTCAGTAGAACGGGAGAGACATTACAGTTTAGACTAAAGGATTTATATAGAGACTAAATTAAGGGGGTATCAAAAAATGTTACCATTTTTAAATCAAGACACAGTGGATACATCCAACTGTGAATTACTAAATCAGATATTTTCAAAAGAAATGATTAAAATGCTATTCTACCATTGCTGCCGAATAGATATCGAAGATAACAACGAAAAAGCCGAGTTGCTTCAAGAGCTACTTGGTCCTGAATTTATTGAATTGGGGACTGGTACAAATAGAATGGCATTTTTATATAGACCAGATCCGGATAGAGAGTTTAAAGGTGGGTCTGGTTTAACTATTAAAATCGCGCTCGATAGACGTGGACTAGTTGATAATTTCACCGAATTCAAAAGATCAAAAGAAGCACCCGAATATTTTATAAAGGCATATGAAACCAATATGTTGATATTAATCGAAGAATATGTTACCTTGATGGATCAGCAAGAGTTTGTTGCTAATGAGATGGGTATCAAGCAAATTCTAGAAGATCTCTCGAAGGTATACATATTCGAGGATATTGGATTCACGTTAAAGAATTATGCAAACTGGGGGTATCGCTCGAATGGTGATATTGTTATTCTTGATATCGGATATGTATACCCAATCAAAGGTAATGAGCATGTTTTGAGTTGTCCAAAATGTGATGCGCAGTTAAGATATAATAACAACTATACTGGTTTCATATGTGGTAATGGTCAATGCCGAACCAAATTCAGCTTTCTTGATATACGCCGAAGAATGGACTTATCTCTCGAGGATTTCGAAAATCAGATGATTTCGAGATTGAATAATGTTGAAATGCCAGACTTCGACTTCTTAACAGAGACAATCGGTGTGGCAATTGAAAATGCTGCATATGAATCGTCGTCTCCCGTAGAAAAACAGAAAATGACACCGAGTCCAAATAATGATGGTAAGATTGACTTATATCAATTACTCGGGGAAGCGTTTGAAGAGGACAACGAAAATGACGATAGTAGTGACGACGAAGATGGAGATAATTGACTTCTATAAGTCCTGAATTACAATAATATATTATTAATACGGCTACGGTATAATAAGATTCAATAAAAAGATTTGAAAGGAGTTAAAACATATGATTTTCATAATGTCAGTAAAAACATTCATGAAGAAAAAGAAAAAGCTGGTTGAGCCAAAAGATTATGTGATTATGGATGCAACTGATACTAACAAAGGAGAACTTGAAAAGTTCTCTAATGTTGTACATCTCGAAAATTTCTCTCCTAGCAATAAGCTCATCAAAGCTAAATCCCAGAATGATGTGGATTACGATCTTTTCGATATCGAAAAGATGGAAAAGAAATTCTTCAAAGGTAAAGGGTTTAGAACCAGCTGCCTTGCATGCGTAAATGCACTGGTTGAAAACCGAAATATAAACGTGTTCATCGTCGTGAAGGGTAAAGTATTCAAATATTACGGAGAGACTCTGGCTAAGAAGATGAGGAAACTCTTCAATGTAGACTTCGACTTTGTCAGGACATTCAAAAAATGGGATGATGATAAGAAATATCTCAAGAAAGATCTTGATAATTCTGAACTCGATGAGTTGAGAGAGAAGCTACGTAAGCTTGAGAAGGAGATAGTCGACAAATCCAACGACGATGATAAGAAAAAGAAGAAAAAGAAAAAGAAGAAGGACAAAAAGAAGAAGAAGAAGGATAAGGATTTATTCGGCCTTTTCTCTGATTAATTAAATAAATCGTGGTGCCTATAAGTTTATATAGGCACCACGATTATTAAACTAAACACTGACAATATCTTTTTTATATGGGAGATGGTACATATGCAATACTTGAACCAAAATAGATTTTTCGAAATTAATAGTAATATTGTAGAGTGGGACATTAAATCTGCTGGTATATCAATTATTCAAGAATATAAATTACTCCCACGAGACAAGATTGATAAGTTGCTATCTTTACCAAAAGACAGAAGAAATATATCCATAGGTAAAATAGGGCAGAGTGATAAAGATTTTGCAAGAATCCTCGAAGATAAATTTAACGAGGTCATTGACATTTTTATCAAAAATAATAACCTCGATAAAGAGTATGATGTGTTAAGCATAAAAAGGGATGCTATTTTTACAATTAATAGACAGATACCGAATCCAAACATTGGAGAATTTATAAAATTCGTCCCTAAAAATACTTATCATGCATATCTCTTTTTAAAGCCATATGAATTTTATTTTAAATCAAATGGTGATATCGATGTAAAAGGTTTATGCGGTGATATAGAACGACGTAATGAACTATTAAAACTTCATAAAAATGGTATAATAAACTTCTTGAACGAGGTTATTAAATTATGCGAAAGAACTAATATGAACAAAAGGCGAATAAATAAGTTCTGCTCTAACTTTGTTAACCTATACAAAAGAAAAGAGCTTGATTTCGACTACTATAGAGAATTTAATTCTGAAAGTATGTATAAATATGTATCAATGGGTCAAACCATGATGGTTGACGAAATTGATATATCTTTATTAGAAAAAATAGATATCACATATAATTACATCAATATAATTTTACCGTTCATCAATATTTTATGTTTATAATATAAAAAGAGGTGATTTTATAAAATGAGATGTCCAAGATGTGGTTCTAGAAGTCGTGTCATTGATTCGAGAGTTGTGGATGATGGTAGCGTTCGAAGAAAAAGAGTATGTGAAACATGCCGTCATATATGTATAACAACAGAGACCATCACCAATAATAATACATCAAATAATTCAAATAATAAGGTAACATATATTGCAAAGAGATTGTGTGATGGTAAAGAGATTACTGGCGAAACACTGCTAAGATACAAAAATAAATGTTACATAGTGACCAGACTATTAAGTATAACTAGTAACCAAACCCCTCCCCAAAAAGGGGTTGTCGAGTTGGTTCGGGTTGATCCTGATACGGTAGTAATCAAACAGTAATAATTATAAACGAGAAGTTCTAAGATGGATAAAAAGAGGTAATGACTTAAATGGCCATTACCTCTTTTTTTATGTCGTTCCATCGATTTTTTCTGTTAAGTATATTTT
>ENA-OWPA01001416-OWPA01001416.1-bioreactor-metagenome-genome-assembly--contig:-NODE-1416-length-15934-cov-49.232453_pt1 | contig 15934 bp, 7 predicted proteins | sample MGYA00238139_ERZ651803 | MGnify/ENA primary metagenome ERZ651803 (study PRJEB26909, sample SAMN07631231) | bioreactor metagenome | isolation source: Switchgrass digestor | place: USA: Dartmouth...
CGCAAACCTACTGGGGCTTTACCCGTGCAGCTGCACCATACGCAGATTTAGTTGAATGGTGGGCAAATGTCGTAAAACACAAAAAAGTTAATTTATATACCGGAATTGGTATTTATATGGCCTCAAGTGGGGCTACGGATGATAGCTGGCGTTCGAATCCATATGAAATTGAAATGCAAATAAGATATAATTCTAAAATCCCGGAAATTAAGGGAGCTAGTATATATAGTTTTAAACATTTATTCTCACCACCAGGAAAGTCTGGTACAGGATTACAAGTTTTAAAAAATAATATATGGAATAAAAAAGTACTTAGACCTGTTATTCGTACTATTGCTCGAACTCCACTTGGTGAAGTTCAAAATTTCATTGTTGAGCGTAGTGTAAATCAAAATATTTTAACTTGGGATCACTTGCCACAAGCACGTGGATACGTGATATATCGTAATGCAGGAGAAATAAATTTTGATGATTATTCGCAAATTTTAGATATTGTTGGGTTTGAAAATATCAGTAAATTAACATATATAGATAATAATGTCACACGCGATGATTATGTGTATGGTATCCGTGCCCTTGACGGTGCCAATCAATTAGGAACTGGAACAGTAGAAGAAATCGAAGAACCAATTCCAGTTTATACAACAACTGTTTCTTCATATGGTGCTCCTCAAGAATTAATTCAAGTCTTAGAAACAAATAGTTTATATGGTAATACTAATATAATTTCAGTCATTAATAATCACGCTAGTTATCGTTATAATTTTATAACTGAAAATGGAAAAATTGCTTCATATGAACCTAATTATTATTTTAGAGTAACAAATAATCATCATTTCGTAGCATATTTCACTCCTCAAAACAAATTAAGTGTTAGTTATATCGACTTAAACAACGATCTAATAAGTTTTCAAATAGTCAATTCATTAGCAGAAGCAGTTGCACCACCTAATCCAAGTAATATCGGATTATATCAATTTGCTGGTTGGACTGAGACTATTTTAGAAACTGGAGATGTTATTTATCGTGCTATCTATAATCGTACTAATGAGTTATTGTTTATGGTAAGTATTTATGATGGCATTAATTCTTATCAAGAATTAGTACCATTTGGGCAAACTATTACTATTACATCACCATATCCAGGTCAAAAAATATATTGGCTTGTTGATGGGGAAGTATATAGTTTTAGTGAAACATTAGAAATTACGATTTATAATGATATATCAATTTCGCTTGTTTTAGGAGAAACAAATGAAGGATTTATCCACTTACGTGAAAATGTAGTTTCTCAAGATGATTATTTTATTTATTTTGGGAAATTTAATTTACCAGCAAGTACACAATTAATCGAAACAGGAATTTTACTTACTGATGACTTTAGCGATCAATTAGTTTTAAGTAATCAAAACATTACTAAATTGCGTGCATTAAGTATTTCACCAAATAATGAGTTTTCGATTAAGAAGAGTGGTCTTATAATCGGTGATACTTTATATGCCCGAGCATATTTAGTATATTTTGATGATATAAATGGAATAACTATTCTTTATAGTCCAATCTATACCCACACAAAAGAAATAGTTTATGATACTTATTATATTACATATGAATTAAACGGCGGAACATTAGTAGGCGGTAAAACCCAATTTAATATCAATGATTTACCATATACTTTGCCAATTCCAATTAAAAATGGATATGTTTTTGCCGGATGGCATTTAAGTAATGACTTTAGTGGTAATCCAATTACCCAAATTACTGAAGCCAAAAACATTACTATTTATGCAAGATGGATTGAAGTTCCACAAGTCCAACAATATAATATTATTTACAACTTAAATGGGGGAACTTGGGGATTTAACAATAAAGAAGAATTAATACAAGCTTTTTTAGCTGATTTCCATAGTTATTTAATTTTTATCGGTGTTTCACCAACTACTGATTTACAAACATTTATGCATGGTGAAGGAAATACAAGTGGTTATAATGGACCATGGGTTAATTTAATGAATTATCTATATTCCGAAAACGATAAATCATCTGATGCAAGTAAACAATATTTTATTAATCAACCTGAATATAATGCCAAATGGTTAGAATTCTTTGACTTTATGGAAAATTGGGTTAAAATTGTTAACCCTGGCCAAAGTTTTTGGAATAGTAAATATACTGGAAACCTACGTCTAAGACAATACATTCAAAATGAACGTCCAAATGGTAAAGAAAAAGAAGCAGATATGTACTTAATTCCAATGATAACACGAACTGCTACGACATATCGTAATGACCGGGAATTAATTTTAGCTAAGCCGATTCGGGAAGGATATATTTTTGGCGGTTGGTACGAAACTTCTAACTTTGAGGGAACAGCTATAGATAGAATTTATCCAGGAACTCAAGGTGATAAAGTACTGTATGCAAAATGGGAAGCAGTAGTAGAACCGGTTACTGAATACACAATTACTTATGAGTTAGATGGTGGACATTTAGAAAACCCAATTTATATTTATACTGTTAACGATTTACCATTAATATTACCAATTCCAACTAAAACTGATTTTGTCTTTGTTGGATGGTATTTAAATAGTGATTTTAGTGGCGAATCTATAACAGTATTAACTGAAGTTGGAAATGTAACTTTATATGCTCGTTGGAAAATGAGTGATGAATTAGTTTTACAAAATATTGTAGGTCAAATTCCAAAACATATAACATATGACTATGGTTTTCCAACTTATCCTGGATTAAGCTTTAGATATCATGAAATGCATATTAACGATGATGTAGTGTTTGACTTAGAAACTGGGCAATTATTAACCCTTCGTGTTACTAAACAAACACGTATAATTGTTGCGACATTAAATGAATCAATAATGACTTTTGAAGTTGACTTTGGGGTTGTTAAAAAAAATCAAGTTGGTTCATATTATCGAAATGACCCGTATACTTTTTCATTAGATGAACCAAATAAAGGGAATGATCATTATGGTTGGAGTGGTTATACTTTAACAAAAGGTAATAAAGTCCATTTTATCTACTATGCCATTGAATTAACCGGAAGTGGTCTAATCACTAATACTTCAATCTTAAACCCATCTTATACAAATATATCATTTGGTACTTTATATATCAATGTAGGGCAATCGCAAATTAGTTTCCAAATTTCTTCCTTAGGTAATCGGGTTGATACAAGTGTTTCTGCCTCTTTAGTCATTATTGGTGCTGATGGTTCGATTTTACAAGTAATAAATTCAAATGGAATTAATACTAATACACTAATAACTTTAAATCCAGGAGAAGCATTTTGGACAGCTAAATACTTAGATCGATTTGATCTTGAATTTGGTACACCAGATCACTTTAATGGTTACGACTATGTGTATGTTACCAAATACAATATTGATAAATTAAATGGAAATAAAGTAAAATAATAAAAAAAGACATTTTGGAAAAGTATATCCAAAATGTCTTTTTAATTTATCAAAAAAGCAAAAATCCTGTTTGATACAGGATTTAATAGTAAGCAAATATTAATACTCAGTTAAATAACATAAAATTAAATCTGGACCTTCACCGGAAATGGTATTAACAGCTACATTTTCATTTATCTCTATTTCTACTATTTTTACTTGGGGTTTTTCATAAGGAAGTTTCATCTTATTGCCTCCGTTTTATAAAATAGCAATTACAAAAAAACCTTGCTTCGATAAAATTATAACATATTGTCTTTTATTCTTCAAGTTAAAATATAAAATTTTACTATTTTTTTTTCTTTTTTGAGTAAATATTTCATTTTTTTATGTTTTATGACTTTTTTCTTAAAATTAATTTATTTAAAAAAATATAAATTTTATCAAATATTGCATAGTCATTATTCTTATATATAATGAAGTTGAAATTGGAAAATATTAACAAAAGGGGGGATTTAAGTTGAAAAAAGGTTAATATTTTTCAGTTTTTTAGTTATTATGCTGGCCCTAGCATTTATTTTTTTAATATCTAATGAAAGCGTTTTATTAAGTAGGAATGCTAGGGAAAAAGGTGTTGAAGAGCAAAATAGACAAAACGAAGAAGTTTGCATTTATCCAAAAGCTTCTTTTCCAATCAACACTAATAGTTTTTTAGTTTACCCCAGCAAAGGGTTTGGGTTTTCATTCCATACAAATGGAATGCTTATTCCTAATAGTTCTGAACTATTATATCGGTTAACTTATCTTAATAAGTTAACATCAGTATTTACATTAGAAAGTAATATGAATGTTATATACGGAACGAATCTTTCAGATCAAAAAGTTGTTAGAGTTCTTTCTGAAGGACAAGTCTTAGAGACAATTAATGTTAACTATGGTAGTACTGTGACAATAAGTGCACCTGAGATTGATGAGAAAGTTTTTGTTCATTGGTCAATAAATGATTCAATTGTAAGTTATAATCCAGAATTAACTATTACTATATATCATAACTTAGATATTGAAGCGGTGTATGTAGAAGAAGAGCATGGAAATACAATTGAAAGAGTACCGGTGTCATTTTTAAATGACCAGGTTTTAACTGACGGTTCAAATGTATATTTCTTGGCTTTAAGTAGTGTCGTAGAAGGGTATGAAATTGTTGAACAGGGGTTAATTTATATAAATACTGAATCGATTTATGATGATGATATTACTTTACAAACTGAAGGAATAACTCAAATTCAACCAACAAGTATATCACCATATAATGAATTCATAGTAGAAATTGATACATTCAATGCTCATAATTTATATGTACGTTCTTATTTAGTAGTTGTTCACAATGACAAATATCAATATATTTATTCAACACAACATTTATTTAAATACAAATATCAAATTAATTATTATTTAAATGGCGGAATAAATCATTCGCAAAATCCACAATATTATTCAATATACCAAGATACTGAATTATTAGCACCGACAAAGGAAGGATATAATTTCCTAGGATGGTATACAGCAAGTGATTTTAGTGGAACACCTATTACTACAATTACTAGTAATACAATTGGCGATATTAATCTATATGCTAAATGGGAAGAAATTAATCGAACATATCGTATTACTTACCATTTCAATGACGGAACACCAGTATATAATTCTAAAGCCGAAATCAAATCTATACTATTACAAGATTTGAGTTTATTTACAGGTAAGACAATTACTTCCGAAAACTTCATGGTCGATACTTATGGTGTAAGCGATCAAGTTGTAGCTTTCTTCCATACTAATCCTACATATAAAGCAAAATGGGGTTGGTTATATAATTACCTTGTTGATTATGCCCAAAAAGATGGATATTCGGATATTGGACCACTAATCAATATAACGGCTGATAACCATCATTCATATTTACGAGCGCACTTATATGCATTTCTAAATGATGATATTTATGGTGGATGGCCATATTCGGCTGATTTTGCCAAATTAGAAGCTGAAGAATTAATGTGGATTCATTTATCTGGGCCGACAACCTTTAAAGCGGATACTGAATTAACCCTAATTACTCCTATTCGCAGTGGTTATCGTTTTGCTGGATGGTATCTAAATCCTGAATTCAAAGGTGTGCCTATTACTAAGGTAAATGTTGGTACTACAATAGACTTAGATTTATATGCTAAATGGGTTAAAGAAGGCGAATATGAGACATTCCATATTGATTATATGGTGGGAGAAGAACTATTGACTAATCATAAAGTTTTATTCACCGAGCAAGATTTACCATACACCATTCCAAGTGTTACAAAGCCATGTCATAAATTCTTAGGCTGGTATTTGGATGAAAATTATACAATGCCAGTTACTCAAATTACAACTACTGGTAATAAAGTATTATATGCTAAATGGGAAGAAGCAGTTACATATTTAACGGTTTTAGAAGCAAGAAATGCTCAAAATAATGAGGTAGTTGAAGTTAGAGGTATAGTTACTGGTAAAATTGGTAATAGTTTCTTCTTACAAGATAGTACTGCTGGTGTTTACGTTTATATGGGAAGCGAGTCAAAATTTAACGACAAACTTATTATCGGTAACGATGTTGTTGTTACTGGTAAACGTGCATTATATAATCAATTAGTTCAAATTTCAAATGTTACTAGTGTTGAAGTATTAAACACTAATGTACAACTTCCAGCAATTAAAACTTATGAAACATTAGATCCACAAGAATTGTTAAACGTTCAAGGCCAACGCGTATCAATTCCAAATTTAACAATTGCTTCTATTCCGGTAATCGGAACAGGTTCTTACAGTGTTGTAGTTTCATCTAGTTCTACAACAGTAGAAATTCGTATTGATCAGTATGTTGAGGATTTTGCAGAAATTAAGGAATTTTTCCAAGGAATGGTTGTAGGGCAAGGAATTGATGTAGAAGGTGTATTTGCTGGTAGATTCAATCAAACTGTACAATTAATGGTAACTGATGTAAATCAATTAAAAGCAAAACCAATTACTAAAGAATTATTTACATCGCTTTTAGAAAATAAACTTAATCCTGGACAAAACATCGTTGATAATTTGAATTTACAAACATCAATAGTAATCGCAGGTACAACATATCAAGTTACATGGCAATCAAGTAATCCTGAAGTTATTAATCCTGATGGAACTGTTGTACGTCCTGAAATTGGTGAAGATGATGTTAATGTTGTTTTAGCAGTTAAAACAACATTTAATGACGAAGAAATTACAATCACTTTCGAAGTCACAGTTTTAGCAAAACGTGATTCTTCTCAAGTTATTACATATGTAGAAACATTTGATACTTTTCACAAGCACTTCTTCATCTTATGTTAATGGAATATTTGTTGGAGTTAATGGTATTGAATGGGAGTATAATGCGCTTCGTGGCGGATTAATACAAGGTACTAATGATTATAGTATTGATGGCAAGGGAGTAATGTTTGCTAATCCAACAGAATATAGTGGTGGTGTATCATTCTTAAAAGCTACAATTAGTGGCGGAATTGGCGACTTTAAAGTTGATACTTTAAAAGCATTTACTGGTGGGGCTGAACGTAAATTAGGATTATATATTAATGGAGAATTAAAAGGAGAATTTACTTTAGATAATAGTGTTACAACAGTTCAAGTATTTGAAGTAAAAGGTATTAATGTTAGCGGTACCTTTACTTTAGAACTACGAATGTTGACACCAGGAACAAAACGTGCGCAAATCACAATTGATAACTTAACATGGACAACATTTGGTGAACCTAAAGAATTGACAGATGAAGAGTATTTAGATATTGCTGGGCAGTATGTAACTAGTGAACTTGCTTGGTTAAATGATGCTGAAGTAAGCAATAGTTTAGATTTACCTCAACATCATCCGAATTATAAAGATTTAAGATTTGAATGGGAAAGCAGTAATCCAAGTGTTATCTCAAATGATGGTGTTTATACTCAACCAGAAGAAGATACTGAAGTTACTTTAATTCTTAAAGTATTCATACCGTCAAATACTACTGATGTTGCCGATATGACATTTGAATATACTGTAACAGCGAAAGGTAAACCACAACAAGGCTCAACACAAACAATAACATACACGTTTACAAATAAAAGTTGGGGAGCAAATTATGAAATTGAAGGTGGCTCAAGTGGTACTGAGAATTGGACTAGCGGAAAAGATGGCAATGGATTTACCGTAGGACAAGGAGTTCAAGTAACTAGTGGTTCGTCTGGTGCAAACGGAACTTCTACGAGAAGTTTCACAAATGTTACATCAATTGAAGTGATATATTCAACAAATAAATCTAGGGGTAAGGGGAATATAATACTTGAGATTGGCGGTGCAGAGGTTTTAGAATTTGTTGCAGACTATAAATCTGACGATGGTGATGGAAGTGTAACAAGAAGCGCAGGAGTTGTACCTATAGATAATTTATCTGGAAAGATTAAAATAACTGTTACTTGCACAGAGAACTCAATATATATTTATTCAATTAAAATAACATACATCCCGGGGTAATACCCCCTACAGATTCTGACGAGGATAAAGAAGGACCTATAATTACACCTCCTGACCAGGAGGTGTATTATATATCTGTAGGGGGGAATTGGTATCCTCCTGAATTAACAGCATATGATGAACAAGATGGTCCACTCAGAGTAGATTATTTTGGGGAATATGATGTAAATGTTGTAGGTGTTTATAAGATTACTTATGTTGCTAAAGATTCAGATGGTAATGTTACATACTATTATATTTATTTACATGTTTTAGAAAGTATTGGTGACCAACCACCAGCTGATTATCCAGAAATGGATGAAGCAGCATTAGTTGAATTAAAGGCGCGTTTTCAAAATGAAAGAAATAAAGTACTACCTAAATATACTGACCCATTCGATGCAACAGTTTATTATGCTAGTCTTAATGGATTAACCGGACAAGCATTTCTAAACGAACTTCGTCGCATCATTTCTACAAACATCACACCAACTGCATATGATGATGTTCGATTTATTTTAGAAAAATCTGATGCTGTTGATTCTCCATGGGGAACATATCTATATGGCATTTATAGTGGAACTAAATTAGTTCGATACTGGGATGGTGGCTCAACGTGGAACCGCGAACATGTCTGGCCAAACTCTAAATTAGGAGTTAAAAATCAAGTAGACCAAGCTGCTGATCCTCATAATCTACGAGCGATTAGTGTTAGTGTAAATAGTTATCGTAGTAACCGATTTTTTACAAATGGTGATGGTTCGTCTAGCTATCATATTGTTGGAACTGATGGCTTTTATCCTGGGGATGATCATCGTGGTGATGTTGCAAGGATTTTATTCTATATGTATGTTCGATATTATGACATTTTAACTTTAGTAGACACTGTAGAAGAAATTTTATTAGGCGAAAATTATAAGCCATCAGGCGCGAAATTTGGCTTATTATCAGTATTACTTGAGTGGCATTACAAAGATCCAGTATCTGAATTTGAAATTCATCGAAACAATGTTATCTATTCTTATCAAGGTAATCGAAATCCATTTATTGATCACCCTGAATATGTAAGTATAATATTTAATTACGAATTAAATATTTTTAATGAAACATTTAATGTAATAATAGTTATTCCAAAAACGGAAATAGATCCTTCAAAATTAAGAAAAAGAGAATATTTTTCTTAAAAAGACTAAAAAAACCATCATATCAGATGATATGATGGTTTTTTAATATGTAGTTTTGAAAACGATTTCTAATAATGAATGGATATAATATATATAAAATACTAAATTTGTGAAAAAATGTCAAGTCAAATACACTAAAACTAACATAAATTTTATGAAAGCGTATTGCAAGATATAGATAAAAATTATATAATAAATTATATAATAATTGTAACATCATGGGGGCTTTTGCATTTATGCTGTTTGATTTTTTATTTTTTATGTGAAAGGATGATAGCTATATGAGAAAAAAAGTCTTTTTGATGTTATTATTGTTGGGTCTACCATTATTCTTATTGTCTTTCGTTAAAGTAACGGTAGATGCCCAAGAAATGAGAGAGAATGCTATTACAGTTAATTATTCAAGTGCTGTTGATGAACAGGGTGGTCTTGTTATTGGAGATGCTCGTGGAGAAGTAGTCGTAGATGAAGAAAATACATTCTATGGAAATACAAACTCATTACAAGTATCATCAGCAGATGAGGGTTATGCTTTTTCATTTTATATGGAAAAAGGATTTGTGTTGTCGTTTAGTTCCAATTATACGTTTAGGGTTGTAGATGATCATCAGTTTATTGCATTCTTTAGACCTGTAGATAAATCACATATTGTTGTTGTTGATGCTAATAATAAACATCTTGGAAGTTTATTAGTTGATGAAGGAACTATTTTAGATGAAGAAGTTTTAGCGAATTTTTCATCTAAATTAAACAATCCTCCGGGATATAATTTTGTCGGTTGGAATGTTGAATTGCCTTTAACAGTTAGTAAAGGTGTTACTGTTATTAAAGCAGTGTATGCTTCTCATGATAGTGAATTTACAGTAAGGGTATTTGCTGATGGGGAATTGACTGATACTAAATATGTTCCTTATGGTAAAATGGTTACTTTAGAAGCACCAGAAATTGAAGGAAAACACTTTAGTCATTGGTCAATTGGAAATCAAATTATTAGTTATAATCCAACACATAAAATAAGTGTATATTCAGATTTTGAGATACATGCGAACTATACAACTGAGACAGTTGAACCAGTAGGGTTAAGCTATTTAAGTAAAGATGTAGTTGCTAATAATACAATAATTTATTTATTACTTCAATCATATATCCCGCAAGGATATAATCTAATTGAACAAGGATTAATTTATATAAATAGTAGTGAACAATCAAGTGAACCAATTACTCTTGAATCTCAAAATGTACAACGAATTCGTGCTTTAAGATTTTCACCACAAAACGAATTTGCGGTATCTATTAATACAGTAAATCATCATTACTTATATGCAAGAGGATATTTAGTTTTATCTAATGGAGAACATATTAAGACTATTTATTCTGAACAATTAGAATTACAGTTTAAATATAATATTAATTATCACTTAGATGGTGGAACAAATCATCCAAATAATAAAAATGTTTATTCTGTATATGAAGAAGTAGAATTACTTACTCCAACAAAAACTGGTTATAACTTTATAGGCTGGTTTAATGCTTTAGAAGGTGGAGAAGAAGTAACAACTATTCCAGTCGGGACTACTGTAGAAATTGATTTGTATGCTCGCTGGGAAATTATAGAGTATACAATATCTTACAATTTAGACGGCGGAACATTAAGTGGTGCTTTAGATAAATTTACAGTTAATGATCTACCATATGTATTACCTATTCCAACAAAAGTTGGTTACAACTTTGTTGGTTGGTTTACAGCCCAAAATGGTGGAACACAAGTAACTGAAATTTCTAAAGACGCACCACATAATGTTGTTGTTTATGCTAGATGGGAATTAGCAAACTATACATTAACACTTAACTTAGATGGTGGAAGTTTCACATTTGCAAGTAAAGCTGATTTAAGAGATGAGTTCTTCCGCGATTTATATAAATTTTTCAATCCTAATATGACTTATCAAGAATTTGTACATGGTGCCGGAAATACAACTGGATATACTGGTCAATGGTTCTTAAATTCTAATTTTAGATTTAAAATTGCGACAAAAAATAATAAATCAGTTAATGATTCATTAGGTGTCTTTGCTAATAGTTCATTATATAATGCGAAATGGGTACCATTCTTTGATTTCTTAGAAGATTTAATTAAAGAAGCTAATCCAACCCAAAGTTTCTGGAGTGATATTGATACCGGAACACTACGATTAAATGCTTATTTTTCAGAAACAATGTTTGCTGATAAGACACAAACGCCTTCTTTTGCACCTGTAAGTGTGTTTACAATTAATAGTGGTGATATTTATCTTCCAGTACCTAACAAGGCTGGTTATCGATTCTTAGGATGGTATACTACACCTGATTTTAGTGGAGAACCAGTAACTAAGATAGTTAGTGGTACTACCCAAAATGTTACATTATATGCTAAATGGGAAGCGTTAACTGTTTATAATGTTACTTATGAATTAGATGGAGGAACATTGGTTAATCCAATAACTACATATACTGTTAATAATTTACCAATGATTTTAGGTATTCCTGAAAAAGAACAACATTTATTCTTAGGATGGTATGATAATCCTGATTTTAATGGCAATCCAATTACGGAATTAGGTTTAAATACTACTGGAAATGTTGTTTTATATGCAAAATGGGAGGCCCCAACTGAATATAATATTACCTATAACTTAAATGGTGGAATGTGGGGTTATCCTAGTAAAGAAGTAATGCGTGAACAATTTTTCCGCGATTTATATAACTTTATTAATCCAGCTGAATCTTATGAAGATTTTGTTGGTTCAAGTTATGATGGATTATGGCATAGCAAAGAAGCATATCATACTAAATTATATACAGCAAACGTATCATATATTATACCAGGGTCTAATATATTCATTAATCATCCAACATATAATGTTAAATGGTTACCATTATTTGATTTGATTGATGAATTTATGCAATCACGTGAAACAACAAGATTTTGGGCAAGTCCATATACAGGACGTATTAGATTGGGTCAATATTTTAATAATTCAGTGTTTACTGCTGAACAATTAACGACGCTTCCAGACTTTAGTCCAAAAGTAATAAATTTCACCAAATATGATAACGATATTTATTTAAATATTCCATATCGTCAAGGTTATAAATTTGGTGGCTGGTATACAAATCCAGAATATTCGGGAGATCCTATTGTTTACATTCCATCTGGAACTGAGGAAAATATTGAATTATATGCTAAATGGAATGCATTAACAACATATACAGTTACTTATAATTTAGATGGAGGAACATTAGCAAATCCAATTTATAGTTTTACAGAAGAAAACCTACCAATTACATTACCAACACCAACAAAAGATGGTTATATTTTCCAAGGATGGTATACAAATTCAAGTCTCACTGGAAATCCAATAGTTAAAATTCCTTATCCAACAAATAGTAATGTTGTGTTGTATGCAAAATGGCAACTTGATACAATTGAAGAGTTTACAATTACACTTCATCAAGGGCGAAATTATACATATGCAGAACGTGACATTTTACTTACAGATTTATTAACAGATTTATATAATTATGTAAAACCAAGTGATAACTTAATGACGTTTATGCATGGAGCGGGAAAAACAAGTGGTTATAATGGAACATGGTATAGTAATACCACATATAGAAATAAAATTTATGATGGGCCTAGACCATCTGCACCTAATGCAAGTAAAGAATACTTTGTTTACCAACCTCAATATTATGAAAAATGGATGCCATTCTTTGATTTTATAGATAGTTGGATTAATTCAATGAACCCTCAACAATCCTTCTGGGGTAGTCCTTATACTGGTTATTTAAGACTTAGTCAATACATTACTGGAACAAAACCGGCCCCGAACTGGACTGATGCCAAAATGAGAGAAATGCCTACATTCCCACCAATTGTTATTAATTATACAAACCAAAGTTCAACTATTGTTTTACCAGCTCTTAATGTAAATGGTAAAACATTCTTAGGATGGTTTACTGAACAAAATGGTGGACAACAAGTTACACAAGTTCCTGCAGGATCAACTGGTAATAAAGTGTATTATGCTCGTTGGGCATAATTTATTGCGATAAGTTATTAGAAAACGCGAAGTGTTTTATATGAACGCTTCGCGTTTATTTTTTTATTGTAAATGTTTTAGTTTGAATTTTTCTTGTTAAGCATTTAAAAATATTGTATGATATTATTAAGATTTGGTTTAAAGGAATGATTAAGAGTATGGCAAAAGATGTATTAAAAAAGGTGTATCAATATATTATCAAAACAATGAATGGAATGGCTTATGGTTTATTTTCTACTTTAATTATTGGGACCATTATATCTACATTTGCCAATTTATTAAATTCTAATAATCTTTTAACTTTAGCAGATCTCCTAAAAACATTAACAGGTGTCGGTATTGGTATTGGTATCGCCTGGGCATTAAAATTAGACGGATTAAAATTAATTGGTGCGGCGATTGCTGGGGGGATTGCATCTGGGTTAGTGTTTGGTAAGCCAGGTGATCCAGTTGTTATTTATTTAACAGTTGTATTAGCTGTTGAATTAGTTAGATTATTTTTTGCTAAAAAGACGCCGTTGGATATTATTTTAATTCCTCTTATGTACGCAATAATTTCCTATTATTTCTCTTTGCTAATTAATCCACCAGTTTCTACAATGATGAAATCTATAGGGGACTTTATTACTTGGGCCACTGAACGACAACCATTCATAATGGGAATAATTATCGCAGTTGTTATGGGAATGATTTTAACTGCTCCAATTTCATCTGCCGCAATCGCCATCTCAATCAACCTAACAGGTCTTGCTGGTGGAGCGGCAGTTGTTGGTTGTTGTACCCAAATGCTTGGCTTTGCAGTGATGAGTAGAAAAGATAATAGTATTGGCGAAGTTATTTCGATTGGAATTGGAACTTCAATGTTACAGTTTAAAAACATCTTAAAGAAACCAATAATATGGCTTCCAACGATTATTGTCAGTGCTATTCTCGGCCCCCTTTCTACAATACTCTTTAAAACTCAAACTGATAGTACAGGTGCTGGTATGGGAACCTCGGGGTTAGTTGGACAATTTGGAACTTTTAATTTAATGGGGAATACGAAAGAATTTTGGTTAAGCGTATTAGTTTTACAAATCGCTTTACCGATAATTTTAGTATGGATTGTAGATATTGTCTTTAGAAAGAAAGGTTTAATAAAAAAAGGTGATCTAGCTTTAAAAGAACAAGGAGAAAATTGATTTCTCTTTGTTCTTTTTATTTTTTTGCAAAATAAGGTCAAAATTTGCTTTATTTTGGTATTATGGTATTGATAGATATTTAAATTAGGTGGAAGTGTTAAAAACAATATAAAAGAAAATTTTTACAAAATAAATATTTGTAATATTTTGTAAACGTTTGACTTTTACAAATTGACTTTTGGGGTGGGGTAGTATATAATTATGTTGGGTGTTTAAGAATACAATACTTACAAAGAGGAGAAGCTATGAGAAAAATAATTGTTGCTTTGCTGATGTTTGGACTTTTTTTTGTTTTAACAGGATGTGATTTTGATTGGGAGTCGATTCTTGATGAATTGAATGGTAAAAAAAGTTATAACATTGAGTATGTTTTGAATGGTGGAACGATTGATGAAAATATCCCAACCACTTATCGGGAAAATGATCTTCCACTAACATTGCCAATCCCAACCAAAGAAGGACATATTTTTATCGGATGGTTTAATAATATTGATTTTGAAGGTGAAGCAATTATAGAAATTGCTCAAGGAACCAAAGAAAATCTTACCTTTTATGCTAAGTTTGAAAGAGTATATACAATAACTTATTATGTTAATGAAGGCACTTTACCTGAAGATGCTATTATTACTTATACCAAAGATGATTTACCAATTGTTTTACCAATTCCATCGCGCGAAGGTTATACATTTGATGGATGGTATCGTGATAGTGAATATAGTTTTAAATTAACCCAAATTAATAATCCGAATGATATTACGTTATATGCTAAATGGGTTGAAATTGAAAAAGTATATATTATTACATACATTTTAAATGGAGGAACTAATCATCCAAATAATCCAACAACATATACTGAAAATCAATTACCTATTGCCATCTCAATGCCGACCCGTGAAGGATATATCTTTATGGGATGGTATTTAACACCTGATTTTAGTGGTGAAAAAATTACCGATCTTTCAAAAGAAACAACCGGTGATATAGTTATATATGCTAAATGGGAATTAGTAGGATTAGAAACAACTGTATATTTAGTGGAGATTGCGGAACATTCGAGATTGCAATCTGATTATGATTTAGCTAAAAATGCCATTGAAGCTTTACCAGATGATCCACAAAAAGAGGAATTATTAGAACGATTATTACAAATCGAAATAATCGAAGATGATGTCATTCGTGACGACTCAACAATCATCGACTAATGGAGGAACAATTTATGAGAAAAATTAAACGATTTTTAATTATGGTCTTATTAGTTTTATTCTTTGGTATTTTTAGCGGTAACAAAGCAAGTGCTAATTCTTCAGTTCCATTAGTAATTAATGATAAAAATATCAATTATTATGGAACCCAAACACAAGTTAAGATTCCGAGTGAATATATTCCTCAAGAAAGAGAATTTAGGGCTGCATGGGTTTCTCGTTATGTTAGTGATATTGGAGATTTAACTAGTGAAATACAATTTAAAAATAGTTATTTAGCAGTTCTTGATCAATTAGAAGAGTACAATATGAATGCC
>ENA-OWPA01001417-OWPA01001417.1-bioreactor-metagenome-genome-assembly--contig:-NODE-1417-length-15901-cov-3.069325_pt1 | contig 15901 bp, 12 predicted proteins | sample MGYA00238139_ERZ651803 | MGnify/ENA primary metagenome ERZ651803 (study PRJEB26909, sample SAMN07631231) | bioreactor metagenome | isolation source: Switchgrass digestor | place: USA: Dartmouth...
GCCTTAGCGGCAATGTCATATTCGGCTTGATACCCGGAGTGAGCTTTTGCATATTCCTGATAAGTGCGTTTATTATGCTGATGCTTGCTAAAGAAAGAAGTGATATGCTGGTATTGGAAATGCAGAAAAGCTTGAAAAAAAGTGAAATCAGATTTCAGCAAATTGTGGAGACAGCTATTGAAGGCATCCTTATTTTCGATGAACATTATAAGATTACCTTTGCTAATAAAAACATGGCATCAATCCTTGGATATACAGTTGATGAAATGCTCGGAAGGTCATTTGCTTCTTTTTTTCCTGAGAGCCAAATAGATATTTATAATTATCAAGAGTCTCGTCGAAAAAATGGAGAAGATTCAGTTTATGAATGCTGCCTGCTAAGAAAGGATGGGCGCAGTCACTGGTTTTTGGTTTCTGCAAAAGCAATTTTGAATGATTCCGGGAAATTTGATGGCTCTTTTGCCATGTTAACGGATATAAATGAAAGAAAGGAAATGGAACTACTACTGGAGGAATCCAACCGCAAGCTGACAGAATTAAGCAATAAGGATGGTCTGACGGGAATAGCAAACAGAAGATGCTTTGATGCTACTTTGGAACGTGAATATTCAAGGCTTAGATGTTCAAATTCCAAGTTATCTATCATCTTATTTGATGTTGACTATTTTAAAGAATATAATGATTATTATGGTCATGTCATGGGAGACGATTGTTTACGTAAAATTGGCATAGTGCTATCATGTTGTATAAGACGATCTGTTGATTTGGCGGCTCGTTATGGAGGGGAAGAGTTTGCTTGTATATTGCCTGATACGGACATTCATTCTGCAGTGGAAATAGCCGAAAGGATCCGGCAAAAAATGCAGGATCTAAAAATTGAGCATAAAAAATCTTCTGTTTCTGAGTTTGTTACTGCAAGCTTTGGGGTAACTACAGTTCAATATTCACCAGAAATCTCACCGTCGGATATTATAGCCATGGCTGATAAATTGCTGTATAAAGCCAAAATTTCCGGTCGCAACACGATAGAATACGCCGAATACAGTGAACATAAGCAAGCCTGTCTGCAAGGAAATTCTTAACGCAATTATTCCGTAATCGTATTGTTTGATAATATCGCAAATTATTGATATTATAAAAAATATAGATGCATGTTTGCCATATTACGATAAATATCTATATTTTTGGAAACTTTGGAGGGTCTAATGTCCTGCGTATTTTGTGAATATGTAAACAGCAAAAATTATATAATGGAAAACGAACTTGCATTTGCAGTATATGATAATTATCCTGTAAACATGGGACATGTGCTTGTGATGCCCAAAAGGCATTATGCCAGTTACTTTGATTCAACGCCGGATGAAATACAAGCACTTAATGAACTGATTAATAAAATGAAAGAGTTGCTTGACAGTGAGTTAAAGCCTGATGGATATAATATTGGAATTAATGTCGGAGAAGCTGCCGGGCAAACCATTTTTCATCTTCATATACATGTTATTCCAAGATATTATGGAGATGTTGAAAATCCCAGAGGCGGCATAAGAAACTTTAAAAAGCCTCTTGTGGAGTATGACGGTTAAAAGGCTAAAAGGGGATTATGCAAGTGACAGAGTATTCTTCTTTATATAATAACAGTTTCTTTAACAGAAATTGTGTTACAGGAGACAGAGATCATTTATATAATCGCCTTAAGGAGTCAATTTCCAGGGCAAAAAGAATTGATGTAATAGTTGCATTTCTGATGGAATCCGGTGTAAGGCTCTTAGAGGAAGACTTTAAGCAAGCTGTTTATAGGGGTGCTGCTATTAGAATTCTATGTGGAAATTATCTCAATATAACTCAGCCTCAGGCGCTATACCTTCTCAAGGACTCTTTGGGAGACAGAGTTGATTTACGTTTTTATAACGTTCCTAATAAATCATTTCATCCAAAAGCATACATTTTTGAATTTGAGGACGGCGGTGAAATTTTTGTAGGTTCTTCAAATATATCCCGCTCTGCTTTAACTGATGGTATTGAATGGAATTATAGAATATGTTCTGCAACAAGCCCTGAAGATTATCTGCATTTTAAGCGAACTTTTGAAGATCTATTTCTAAATCATTCTATTATAGTTGATGATAATGAATTGAGAAAGTATTCAAAAAGCTGGAGAAGACCAAAACTTTTCGAAGATTTGGAAAGACTTGAGAATGGTACACCTGTAATTACCGGATTAAAAATAAGAAGTGAGAATAATGCCGCAGAGCCTGAGCAAGGATATGAAGTTGATACAAGTGAACCAATCCAGCATAAAATCATAGAGTATCCGCGTCCTATAGGACCTCAAATAGAAGCTCTGTATGAGTTGAAGAAATCCAGGCTTGATGGATGGGACAAAGGTATAGTGGTTGCTGCCACAGGAACAGGAAAAACATTTCTGGCAGCCTTTGATTCAAGAGACTATAGAAAAATTCTCTTTATAGCTCATAGAGAGGAAATCCTTTTTCAGGCTGAAAGAACTTTCAAATGTGTAAGACCAGAGGCTTCAACTGGGTTTTTTAGCGGAGAACGAAAAGACAAAGATTGTGAAATATTATTTGCCACAGTTCAGACGATGGGGCGTAAAGAATACCTGAATAATAATTACTTTGAAAGAGATGAATTTGATTATATTATAATTGATGAGTTTCACCATGCCGTGGCAGAGAGCTATGTGAATGTTATTGAGTATTTTCGTCCGAAATTTTTGCTTGGACTCACAGCAACGCCAGAAAGGCTTGACAATAAGGACGTTTTTGCTTTATGTGATTATAACCTTGTGTATGAAGTCAGGCTGAAGGAAGCCATAAACAAGGGATGGCTTGTACCTTTCAGGTACTATGGCATTTATGATGAAACAGACTACAGCAGAATCGATTATAAAAATGGTAAGTATAATGAAAAACAACTTGAGGAAGCATTGAGTATAAACAAACGAGCAGATTTAATATTGCAGCACTATCGCAAGTATAACAGTCGGAGAGCTTTAGGATTTTGCTCAAGCAGAAAGCATGCAGTTTTTATGGCAGATTATTTTGTGGAGCACGGTATTGAAGCCTGTGCCGTGATAAGCGGGAATATGCATAAAGACAGTTCAGATTTGGGAAATGCAAGGGAATCATTTAATGTGATAGAGCGAAAGAAAGCTGTTGATAAACTTAAAAAAGGCGAAATTAGAGTTATCTTTTCAGTTGATATGTTTAATGAGGGCCTTGATGTTCCGGAAGTAGACATGGTCATGTTTTTAAGGCCAACAGAGTCCCCGACGGTTTTTTTACAGCAGCTGGGCAGAGGGTTACGTAAGAAAGGTAATAAAAAATATGTAAATGTTCTGGATTTTATTGGGAATTATAAGCGGGCAAACCTCATTCCTTTTTTTCTTACGGGAGATGTAAAAGATTTTGAAAAATGGGGCAGAAAAGTTCATATACCGGATGAAGAAGAATATCCGGAAGGATGTTTTATTAATTTCGATTTTAGATTAATAGATCTTTTTAAACGGATGGCTGATGAGCAGAAGGAATTATTTGAAAGGGTTAAAGATGAATATTTCAGGATAAAGGAAGATCTTGGGGACAGGCCATTGAGGCTGTCAATGTATACTTACCTGGATGAAAGCATATATGCTGCAATCCGTACAAGAAAGGACTTAAATATTTTCAAGGACTACATTTCATTTCTTGAAAAGATTGGTGAACTTTCAGAGGAAGAACAGGCATTATTGGGTACAAAGGCACATGAGTTTCTTAAGGAAATAGAAAATACAAGTATGACAAAAATGTATAAAATGCCTATCCTTCTTGCTTTTTACAATAACGGACAAATGAAGTTGAAAATAGATGAAGATGATATTTATAAAAGCTTTAAAGAGTTTTATTCGAATCCGTCTAATGCGATTGACATGTTGAGAGACAAAAGTTCCCGGAATTTCAGGAGCTGGGGCAAAAAGGAATATATAAGTCAAGCGAGAAAGAACCCTATGAAGTTTCTAATGCAATCTTCCGGAGATTTTTTCTATGAAGATAATAATAACAGGTTCTGCCTTACTTCTGAATTAGAGGAATTTATTCATAATCCTGCTTTTATAAAGCACTACAAGGATATTATTGACTATAGAACCAGAAGATTTTATAAAGAAAGACTTGAAAGAAAATTTAATGGAGATATTAAAGACCAATGATGCATTTAGCTAAGATATACGTAATTATTTTTAGCAGCAGAGAGGAAGTGTTGATTTGGAGAAGAGCGAAATAATAAAGTATGATAAGCTTATTCGTGACAGGATTCCTGAGATAATAGAGAATGCAGGCAACAAGGCTGTTGTTGAAACTTTAGACAAAGATAGCTTTCAGAAATATCTCAATAGAAAACTTGAAGAGGAAATGAAGGAATATCTGGAATGTGGCAGTGCTGAAGAACTGGCAGACTTAGTCGAAGTAGTATATGCTTTGCTTGACTGTAAAGGTATATCTCGTGAAGAATTCGAGAGAATAAGAGTCACTAAAGTAAATGAGAGAGGAGCTTTTAAAAAGAGACTTTTGCTAAAAGAAGTGATTAAAAGTGATAAAAAATAGATCAATTTGAACTGAAGACGATTATACTCAGTTAGCTGTTTTGTATATCTTTTTAATCATATTTACAACAATATCTTATTCTAAGAGCTTATCAAGAAGCTCTGTTTTTATGTATTTAACTTTCGCTTTATTATAATTATTTAACCCTCGCCAGACAGCATCCCATCGCTGAATCTTATGTAGAAGTTGTCAGTAATAAACATAAAAAAAGTGCACATTATACAATATATAAGTTCAATAGTAGTAGATTGTATAGAACCATTAACATAAAAATTGTTAATCATAGTTCTAGTGCGGAGGTGTGTCTTATGGGGCTGTTTGGAAGTTCAGAAAATAAAAAAGAGGCCAAAAGTGCAAAAAAACTTGCTAAAGAAGAGTTTATGGCCGATGCAAAGTTGTTTACTACAGCTATCTGTGACTACTTGGGCGGACATCCTGATATCGAGCAAAGAACCATTGGAAATATATTTATAAATAAAAAAGGGCTTTTTTTCGATGCCAGCATGTCACCTAAATACTTTTACATTCCAATTCAAAATATTATAAAAAGTGAGTTTAAAAATGAAGAGCAGATATCCAAAGATGTGACATTGACAAGATTACTGGCATTTGGAATATTTGCCTTTGGGCTTAAGAAGAAAAGAAAGGAAGTACAAAATTATCTGGTAGTGACCTACGATGAAAATGGTATTGAAAATACAATCATATTGGAATCCAAGAATGCTTCGGCTCTGGCAAGTGCAATAATAAAGGCAAGGCAGTTATATGCAAAAGAAAATCCGCAGGAACAGGTCTTGGACCATGCTGCTGACAAATCTGCGGCTGAAGATATTCCGGGACAGATAAAAAAGCTGGCAGAACTTATGGAACAGGGCATACTTACTCAGGAAGAATTTGAAAACAAGAAGGCAGATTTGTTGAGCAGAATGTAAAAAAACAAGAAATTTTTGTTAATAGTTTATGTAAAAGGGTATATAAAAAATAAATGTATATTATGAAGTTGTTTGGAATTCCCTGTAAGTTGAGCCAAGAAGGCTTAAAACATATGGTCTATGAGAAATATCTAAAAGTCATTAGTATCATATCAGAATCTGGAACTACTGCATATACATTATATCCTGAACTTATATGAATTTAATCATGGCAACTATTTGCAGCACATATGGAAGAAAAAGGGGGTAGAGTATGAATTTTGGAGCAAAAAGCCATAAATTTAAAAAGAAGTTAATTAACTTATCCCGCTAACCGTAAAAATGTTTGATTAAAGGAGACCTAAGATGAATAAAGAAAAAATGGAAAGGTTAAGAGAAGTCATTAACAAAATGATATGTTTAGATGATTACGACCAAAACAAATTGTTAGAGAAAAGTCAGGAAATGGACAAGTTAATTGTACAGGCAGTAAAAGAAAATATAAGAGAAAATAACTATGGAAGAAAAATTTTAGAAGGTAAACTTGAGAATAAATTTAATGCAATTATTAATAAAATTCAGCCACTTCATAAAATATATGATTCTCTGAAAATTGTAGATCCGTTAAAGAAAGAAGTTGTAAAGCTCAAGGAAAGTACATTTTGTAAAATAGAATCTGAATGTTATAAGCTTTGGAAAAGACAAAGGATTTGTGATAACTGTATTGCCGTAAGAGCATGTAATAGGAATGATACAATTATTAAGATAGAATACGATAACAACAAAATTTATATGATAACCGCAATACCCATATCAATTCAAAATGAGAGATTTGCAGTGGAATTATTTAAAGATGTTACAAATAACATATATATAGATTAAAAATTCCTGTCGTAATAGAGATTCAATAAAAGATCCTGTAGTATAATGTCAAATCCTTAACCATTGCCCTGCTTTTAAATGCACATCTGATTGTGTACAAAGATGGATGGTTTCTTGAGATGATGCTCGCATGACAAATTTGAATCCAGAAATGCTTCAGTTTCAGAAAGTGTAATGTTGAATACGATAGCGTTTTTGCTGCTTTTCAGGCCTTATGTATAAAAATAATGAGGAATGCATTAATGTTTGTTTAATAGCATAAGCAACTTTAAGTATACAATTGTTAGTTTATTGTTTTGTCAAAGCTTTTTTGGTAAAATATTAATACCAATAATATGCAAAGGAAGCGCAGATTATGGATTGCTCGCTCAATGCATTCCTGAATAAATCAAAGACAGCAAAAAAAATGAGGTCACTCATCGAAAATATTGTATTTTTTCTCAGAAGAACTTCCATAAGAAAAAGATTATTAATTGCTTTTACCTCAATTTCCATATTTCCAATAATAACTGTTGGAATATACTCCATTTATAGTTATGAAAAATCTCTTCAGTCAAAGCTTTCCCTGTATTCAGAGCAGGTACTTACAGAAATATCTAAAAACATTAACAATGTTTTGTTCAGGTATGAATCCCTTACTGAAGAAATAATTATGGACGAGGATATCCAGGATGGGCTTAAGAACTATAACAAAATGAGTGATCTGGATAAATTTGTGTATCTGGACAAGCTTAACACCCAAAAACTGAATCGAAGGATATATGGCTTTAACAATTTAAAAAATATACACATCAGGCTTGTTGATGGAAGGGTATTATACGATCTTGGCTATGAACTTTACAGGGATAGTGAAACGGAAAGAATACTTAAAGGAACCGATGAATCAAAAAGTAACCTGTACTTTACATATACTAAGTCCGTAAGCGGATCAGATTGCATTGTTATAAGCAGGTGGATTAATCTAAAGGAAGATCCTGATCAAAAGTTGGGACATCTGATGATTGTAGTTGATGAAAAAGTTTTTGCAAACCAGATATATAGAAATGTAAACATGGGAAAAGGCAGCAAAATTTTTATTTGTGATAACAATGGTTTTGTAGTGTCTTCAGTTTCCGCTGAAATAGAAAAAGGGAGCATATATAATAAAAACGGCTTTTTTGACAAACTTAAGAAAAATCATGAAGAAAACAGATTTACATATATTGATAATGACGGTAATGGTAAGAACCTTATCGCAATTGCGGATATCAGTCCGGCTAAATGGTATCTTGTTGCCCAGATACCATTTAGTTATATAAACTCTGAATCTGTTGAAGTAAGAGACGGTGTCGTGTTGGTGAGCATTATAGTAGCAACTGTTTCAGTTGTATTATGTATGCTTATATATCTAAGCGTAAACATTCCTATGAAGAACATTGTTGAAGCTGCAATGGAAATCAGCTTCGGTAAGCTTGATACACCTATAAACGACAGCAACAATGATGAAGTTGGTTCTTTGGCAAAAGGTATCAGAATTATGGTTGAGAAGCTAAAGGAACTGCTCGAAAATGTAAAAAAAGAGCAGACAGCAAAGCGCGAAGCCGAGTTGAAAATGCTCCAGGCTCAAATAAACCCTCATTTCCTTTTTAATACGTTAAACTCATTGAAATGGACTGCAATGTTGAGTAAGAACAATACATTGTGTGAAGGCCTTGAAGCTCTATCAAGCCTTTTGAAAGATACTATCATCAATAAAAACGAGATGGTGACAATAGAAAATGAAATTAATAATTTGAACAATTACGCTACAATACAGCGTATTCGCTATGGCAATGCATTTTCACTGGTATATGATATTGAGGAAGGTCTGAAAAATGTTCCCATTCTAAAATTTATTCTGCAGCCTATTGTTGAAAATTCAATTATTCATGGAATAAGTGATGATGAGCAATCTGAAATTGAAATAAAAATCAGAATTTACAGAATGAACGATAAACTGCTGATAGAAATTAAAGACAATGGAAAAGGTTTTGATGTTTATGGTATAGAGCATAAAGATAAAAATAAAAAACTTTCAGGTATTGGTTTATCCAATGTCGATGAAAGGATTAAAATCAATTACGGCAATGAATATGGAATTAATGTACAAAGTAAACCGGGTGAAGGTACTAATGTAAGTATAACGTTGCCTTTTATTGAGAGTGAGGAATTAAAATGTATAAGGTCTTAATTGTAGATGATGAAAAAATTGTCAGGCTGGCAATAAAATCTATGATCAACTGGGAGGAACATGGATTGGAACTATGTGGTACAGCCAGTAATGGGATTGCTGCACTTAAGATTGTTGAAAAATTCAACCCTGATATAATCATAACTGATATAAAAATGCAGGCCATGGACGGCGTGGAGCTTATCAGGAAACTGAAAGAAAAGGGCTATGACGGCGAGATTCTTGTGCTCAGCAATTATAATGACTTTGACCTGGTCAGGGATGCATTGAGGCTTGGAGCCTATGATTATGTACTGAAAGTAACTGTGAAAACAGAGGACTTTTCAAGAATACTGGGGGAAATGACAGCGAAACTGAAAGGAAAACGAGGGCAAAACGAGTATGTGAGTGCTAAGGATTTAAGTCCGGATACACTAAGAGATTCAGTGTTAAAAGATGTTTTGCTATATGAGAATGCTGATTTGGGTAATGCTGTGGCAAAACTTACAAGTATACAATTGCCTGAAAAGGATGAGTTTTTCATTGCTTTTGCCATTGTGAAGGAGAAAGGAAGAAATATTTCTGCAGAAGATTCGAATCATGCAGCGATAGTTATAAAGGATATTGCGGGAGAGCTGCTGGTTTCAAGCATTTGGTATTCCGTTATAGAAATTGACGCTAACACGGTTTATGTAGCTGCAGCGTACAACAGCAGGGATAATGACGACATATCTGAAAAGATTAACGGTGATATGCCTGAAAAGTTGGCAAAAAGACTACTTGAACTTGCCGCTGTTTACTATAATCTTAGGATAGGTGTTATTTACTCGGACGTCGCAAAAGACTACAAGATGTTCCTGGAAGAATCGCTGAAGTGTATTAGGGTTTCTTCAATATTCTTTTACAGTAAATTTTTAGGCCAGGCTCTGAAGGCAGATTTTAAAATTTCTGAAAATGAGCAGCTTGTTTCTGAAGCTTTTAAATCGTTAGTGCAAAAGATATATGGTAATTTGACAGAATTAAGGTTGAAAGCAATCAGTGCGGATTTAGAGGATGTTTTTCAAATGGCGGCAGAAAAAGGCTTAAACCAGTACAGGCTAAAAAAATGTGTTAAAAAAGCTCTGAGGGAAGTAGAAAGAAAATTAATCAATGATGGTTTTGCCGTAGATGAAGTGTTTGATGAATATATAGATGATGAAGACGTGATTCTCAAGACGGGTTCAGATGGTGAACTGTTGAATATAATTGATGATATTATAAAAAAGGCCGCGGCCAACATTGATGCTTCAGCGAAGTACCAAAGAAAAGAAGTTCGTGATGCTGTAAGATATATTGAAAAGCATGCATGTGAGAAAATATCCTTGAGTGACATTGCGGCTGTAGTTAACATGAATGAAACATATCTATGCAAAATTTTCAGGGAGAATACCGGAAAGAGCATAGTTTCTTATATAAACGAAGTAAAAATGACTAAAGCATATGACCTTCTGGCAAATGGGGATATATTGGTGAAGGAAGCTGCAGCTGCAGTAGGTATAGATGACCAGTTTTACTTTAACAGATTGTTTAAAAAGTATTTTGGCATTACTCCTAAAGAAGTCAAAAAAGTATGAGTGACATTGTTGCAGAAAAACATGGATTTATTTTAAAAATTAAAAAAATAATCCATGTTTTATTTTCCGGATTATATAATTTGGCAATAAAATCAGCAAGGATAATCTATATTTATCAAAGTATTGTCAATTCCAACAGAAACAGTTCCAAACTAGAATTAAATCAGAATAAAAATCCAATTTGAGGGGGAATCAAAAAATGAGGTCAAAAATTGCACGGATTATTGCACTTGTATGCATGCTGACATTGGTAGTTTCTCTGTTCGCAGGATGCAGCAGCAAGAAGGAACAGCCTTCTTCTGAAGATACGAACACTACAGGAGACACGGAACAAGTTGATAAGGAAAAACCTGACGAACAGGCTGAAAAGGAATCTGACACAAAAGAATTCGAAAACAAGGAACTTGACATCGCAATTTTCCAGGGCGCATACGGCAGAGAATTCTGGGATGCTCTGGCAGAGAAATTTATGGAAAAGTATCCTGGTACAAAAATAAATATTACTGCCAATCCAAAACTTGGTGATATGATAAAGCCCAAAGTGGTGGCAGGTAATCTGCCTGACTTCATCTACCTGAACGTTGACGATCCGTCAGGTGTCATTAAAGGGTTAATTAAAGATAATGCACTGATGGAACTTACAGATGTATTTAACAGTAAAGCACTTGATAAGGATGCACTCATTAAGGATTTGATACTTCCGGGATTTTTGGATACCGTTTTCTGTACTCCTTACGGTGACGGTAAGATATACGGCGCTCCTTACAACTATGGTGTAATGGGCTTATGGTACAATAAGAACTATTTCGATAAAAAAGGTTATAAGCCTCCCAAGACTTGGGATGAATTCTTTGCTTTAAATGAATCAGCGAAAAAAGACGGAAGGGCCCTGTTTACATACCAGGGAATTTATCCGGGATATCTTGAAGAAATTATGATTCCTGCGTTGTATTCTGCAGGCGGCCAGGAGGCAGTTGACGCATTCCTTGGATATGGAGAAGGATTCTGGTCAAGCGACGCCGCTAAGAAAACCCTGGAAGTATTCAAAAAGATTGCAACTACGGATAATGCGCTTATGAAAGGAACTGTAGCGCTTAACCATACTCAGGCTCAAACGGAATTCATGCAGGGCAAGGCGATGTTCTGTGTAAACGGCAGCTGGTTTGAAGGCGAAATGCAGGATGCTCCGAGAGAAGAAGGCTTTGAGTTTGGATTTGCAGGTGTTCCTGCCTTTAATGAAGGGGATCCTGTAATTGCATTGGTAGGTATTGAGCAGATGTATATTCCGGCAAAAGCTAAAAATCCTGAACTGGCAAAGGAATTTTTGAAATTTGTTTACACTGATGAAGGAATCAGGTTAAATGGAGAAAAGGCAAAAGCAGTGCTGGCTGTAAAGGGTGCTGTCGATGCTGTTAAAGAATACATAACACCTTCAGCATACAACTGCTACAAGGCAGTTGAAAGTGGAATGCACCCTGTTGTAGGATCCTTTAAACCGGTAGCAAGCGGCAGCAAGATCAACATTAGCGATGAGGTTTACAAGCCATTTTCAAGCATAATGAACAGACAGATGACAGTAGAAGAGTATGCAGAGAAAATGGAAAAAGTATATAAACAGGTAAGGGATGAGTTGGCAGCACAGGGTAATTGATTCAGGGATATGAATTGCACCGGAGAGGCCTTAAGCTTCTCCGGTAACCAATAACTTTTTTTGTCAGACTGGATGTGAGTACAAAATGAAAAAAAGTATAAGAAGAAATGCATTTATTGCCTTCTGTATCCTGCCCTCGCTATTGTTGTTTTCTTTATTCATCGTTTATCCAACTATAAATGTTTTTAAAACTTCTTTATACCAGGATTCAGGTTTAGGCAATAAGGCAATATTCATAGGCCTGGAAAACTTTAAGGCAATGTTTAAAGATGAAGTTTTTTATATAGCATTGAAAAACACAGGCTTTCTTGCAGCAACTACAATTGCCCCTACACTTTTAATAGCACTGTTTTTTGCAGCACTGCTGACTTCAGGCAAGATTAGATACAGCAATTTCTTCAGAACAGTATTTTTCTTTCCCAGCATTTTGTCCTTTGTTGTGATTTCCATCCTCTGGTCTTTCATATACCATCCGACGATGGGCCTTGTGGATTCCTTTTTAGGGATATTTGGGGTGGAACTAGAATTGCCCCTGTTAGGCAACAAATATACGGTAATGTGGGCTCTAGCAATTACTATGATATGGCAGGCAGCGGGATATTATATGGTTATGTACATGGCGGGCATAGACAGTATATCAAGAGAGATATACGAAGCGGCAGAAATCGACGGGGCAAGCAGTTCTCAGCAATTCTGGCGAATAACCGTGCCGCTGCTTTGGGGAATTATCAGAACTACAATAATATTTATAATAAACGGAGTTATAACAAACAGTTTCACGATAGTGCGTGTAATGACAAACGGAGGGCCTGACAGGGATTCGGAGGTACTTTTGACCTTCATGTACAACCATGCCGTTAATGCCAACATGGGGTATGCCATGGCAGTAGTAGTGGTGGTGTTTATTATTTCAATAATTCTCTCAGTTGTCAGCAATCGATTGACGGGTGAGCATGCAGTAGAAATGTGAGAGGTGATAACTATGAGCGGCAAAAAAAAGTACAAAGAAGCGGTTGTACACATAATTATTTATTTTATATTAATCATAAACACTATTGTAGTGGTATATCCGCTCTTATGGAATGTACTTACTTCTTTTAAGACAAACACTGAAATTCTTGAAAGTCCATGGCGTCTTCCGAAAGGGTTTAATTTGGTAAATTATATAAATGCATTTACCAAGGCTAAAATAGGTTACTACTCTGTCAATTCCGTTTTAATCACCGTTTTATCTATTATAATACTGCTGTTTTTGTCAGTAAGCTCTTCCTATGTTCTGGGAAGATATAAATTCAGGTTCAGCGGACTGATTAAAAATGTATATATGTGTGGCATTTTTATTCAGTCAATATTTATTGTCATACCTCTTTATATTATGATGAGTAATCTTGGGATGGATGACAACAGGTTTTGGATTTCTGTAGTATATGCAGTTTTACAATTGCCTTTTTCAATATACCTGTTAACCAGCTATATGAAGACAATACCCAGAGAGTATGAGGATTCGGCAATGATAGACGGGTGCGGATATTTTGGCACATTAATAAATATTATTGTCCCTCTGGCAAAGCCAGGGATAATCACCATAACAATATTCGGTTTTTTCTCCTTCTGGAATGAGTTTCCGCTGGCTTTGACGCTTCTTTCCAGTGAAGAAAAAAAGACTTTGCCCATAGGTCTTGCAAACCTGATGGAAATTCAACGCTATGCTACCGACTGGGGTGCACTTTTTGCAGGACTTGTAATCGTACTTGTTCCCACTATTGTTATATATTCTCTGACACAGAAGAAATTGACCAGTGGTATGCAGATGGGAGGGATCAAAGGATGATACCAGACATTCCTATATCCTCCGGAAGAGTTACTCTTCCTGCGGAAAAGGGCATGGAGAAAGAGGTGCTGGAACTTGCATCAAAATGGGGAATAGACGCTGTGCGCGACAGTGATGGAACCGAAATGTCCGAGGAAATACTAAAGATGGGCTTTGAAGTATATTCCACCCTTTGTCTGATAAGGGAGGATAATGAGTGGGCTAAAGGAAACAGAGACTGCCTTCAGCAGATTTATCTGATGTCTGATTACTACACAGCTGCAAGTGATGTTGTGGAAATATACCCAATGGAGCATTATTATTCGGAACAGTTTGAAATAGATAATTTCCATGACCCTAAAAAATGGTGGGAAGTAATTGACAGGACTACAGGAGAAGTTGTTGATCCCGGACTTTGGAGTTTTGACAGGGAAAAGGAAGTTGTAATCATAAGAAATGCAAAAAAATGGCATAGATATACTGTGTCCTTTCTGGCATACCAAATTTGGGAACCCGTATCAATGTATAATCATAAAACCAACGACTGGAAGACGGAACACAAACTTCCCATTGATCCCAGGCATCCCAAGGCAAGAGCGCATTTGCTTGAAACCCTTGACAAATGGCTCAAAGAACATCCCAATACAAGCATTGTGAGATTCACGACGTTTTTTTACAACTTTGACCTGATTTATGATAATGAGGGAAAGGAAAGACAGGTTGATTGGTTTGGATATTTAAGCTGTGTCAGCCCTTATGCAATAGAGCAGTTTGAGAAAGAATACGGATACAGGTTAAGACCTGAGGACTTTGTGAACATGGGTTATTATAATACGCCTTTCAGGAACCCTACAAGGCGATATCTTGACTGGATGGACTTTAACCAGCGATTTATTGCAGAGCTTGCGGCGGAATGTGTGGAAAAAGTTCATAAGGCCGGAAAGAAAGCTATTATGTTTCTTGGGGACCATTGGGCAGGTACGGAGCCGTATGGGAGGTATTTTAACAAAATTGGCCTTGATGCTGTAGTAGGAGCCGCCGGTGACGGAGTTACTACCAGGATGATTACGGATATACCTGTTAAAGCTACTGAGGTAAGATTTTATCCTTATTTCTTCCCGGATATTTTTTGCGATGGAGGAGACCCTGTTGGGGAACTTCTGAAGGTATGGCTTAAATCAAGAAGGGCATTGCTTAGAAAACCTGCTGACAGAATGGGGTACGGCGGGTATCTAAGTCTTGCTTACCGTTTTCCTGATTTTATTGAACGTGTTGCCCATATATGTCAGGAATTTAGAGATATCCATACTATGTCCCAAGGGACAAAACCTTACAGTGCATCTTTCAAAGTTGCTGTCCTGAATACGTGGGGAAAAATCAGATCCTGGATGACACACCAGATCGCTCATTCTCTCTGGAATCAGAGATGTTATTCCTATCTGGGCGTACTTGAAGCTCTCGCAGGACTTCCTTTTGAAGTAGAGTTTATAAGCTTTGATGATATAAAAGAAAAAGGAATACCGAAAGAAATAGGCGTAATTATCAATGCCGGCGATGCCGGAACTTCATGGTCCGGGGGGGAATACTGGAGCGATGCAAAGATTCAGACAGCCATACGTGAATGGGTTGCCAAAGGCGGTGGTTTTATAGGCGTTGGCGAGCCAACGGCCTTTGAATATAACGGTTCATTTTTCCAACTGGCTGACGTCCTTGGAGTGCAGAAAGAGATTGGTTTTACTATGAGCCATAACAAGCCGAAAGTTGTGCCGGAGAAGAAACATTTTATTATTGATGATGTTAAAGAGAACATTGACCACGGTGAAGGAATTGATTCCGTTTACAAGTATTCGGACAGTTTAAAGGTGCTGAATATTCAAAATAACAGTATTACAGCTTCCGCTAACAATTATATTAAAGGAAGAGCGGTATATCTGGCAGGTTTGCCGTACAGTATTGAAAACACACGGTTACTGATGAGAGCTATATATTGGGCTGCTTCCAGGGAATCGGAGATGTTCGAATGGTATTGCGACAATCCGAACACTGAGTGTGCTGTCTATCCTGAGGCGGGATGTTTTGTGGTGATAAACAACACATTTGAGCGCCAGAAGACAAGCGTCATAAGATGTGGGGAGAAGATAATGGAATTGGATTTGCAGCCTTTGGGTTATAAGTGGCTGGAGATTTAATCAACATATTGATATTGTATGAGTAATCAAATAGAAGTAATTAGAAAGACAAAGGGCTA
>ENA-OWPA01001418-OWPA01001418.1-bioreactor-metagenome-genome-assembly--contig:-NODE-1418-length-15894-cov-4.139470_pt1 | contig 15894 bp, 17 predicted proteins | sample MGYA00238139_ERZ651803 | MGnify/ENA primary metagenome ERZ651803 (study PRJEB26909, sample SAMN07631231) | bioreactor metagenome | isolation source: Switchgrass digestor | place: USA: Dartmouth...
TGTTCCCCAAAATGAAAAAAGAAAAAGTCATGCTGCTTATGAGAGTTTTATGCGTAGTGTTTATTGCCTTTTCTTTTATAGTAGCCATAACTCCTAACGCCATACTCACGTTGATGTCGTTCTCATGGGGTACGGTGGCCGGTGCGTTTCTTGCTCCCTTTTTATACGGGCTGTACTGGAAGGGAACCACAAAAGCCGGTGCATGGGCAGGCTTTATTGCCGGATTTGCTTGCTCCATAGGAAGTACGATTTACTTTGGAATGAATGCTGCATTAGCTCCTAAAATCGGAGCTATGTCGATGATAGTTTCACTTATAGCAGTGCCGGTGGTGAGTTTCGTTACTTCCAAGCTCCCTCAGCGCCATGTGGACAAAGTATTCGATTCAATACGAAGCAGTACTGAGGCAGCTTCATAAATAGATCTTTAATGGAGTTTCAATGAAGCTTCAGTAAACTTTAATAAGCTTTAATAAACTTTAATAAGCTTTAATAAACTTTAATAAGCTTTAATAAACTTTAATAAACTTTAATAAGCATAATTAGCTTAATTGGCCTTCAAAAAGCTTTAATGAAGAAATTATAATTAAACTTAAATAAAATTAGAACCCGGCTGCCTGAAGAGCTGCTTTAAGAAATGTAGAAGCTTAATTAAAGGACAAGGATTGACGGAAGGATATGACATAAAAGATTTACTTTTTACAAATATAAGTTTAAAATATAATAAATAGTAAGTTGACTCGCTAACACGAAGCTTTGATAGTGTTGTTCTTACTTTAATTATTTTCACAGCACTATCTTTGATAGCCGGTACAACGGATTAAATTATGCAGGTCGCACTTAAAGTAAAGGTGCGACTTGCCGTATTGACCGGCAAAAATCATAATCAATTTGCATGGGCATATACGCGTATGCGCATCAGGTGCACATGGCAATGTTGCGCAAACCTAAACGCATACGCATTTTTTCGGTGTTCTTGCCGATAAAATTAGCTGATTGCAAGTAAACTGCATGCAAGGGGAATTAACATTCCACATACAGTCATAAAATCAATTTGGAGGTCATGTTAATGAAAAAAATGATGCTTGGCAATGAAGCCGTTGCCAGAGGTGCATTTGAAGCTGGAGTTACCGTAGCGACTGCATATCCCGGAACACCAAGTACGGAAATTACAGAAAATCTGGCAAAGTATGATGAAGTATATTCCGAGTGGTCGCCAAATGAAAAGGTGGCGTTGGAGACAGCTATAGGAGCTTCGATAGCCGGTGCAAGATCCATATGCTCCATGAAGCATGTCGGTCTTAATGTAGCCGCGGATCCTTTGTTTACATTATCTTATACAGGTGTGAACGGAGGTCTGGTGATAATGGTTGCTGATGACCCCGGAATGCACAGCTCCCAGAATGAGCAGGACAGCAGGTACTATGCCAGATCGTCAAAAGTGCCTATGCTAGAGCCCGCCGACAGTCAGGAGTGCAAGGATTTCGTCAAGACAGCCTTTGAAATAAGCGAAAGGTACGACTGTCCCGTCATAGTCAGGCTGACGACCAGGATTGCCCATTCCCGTAGTCTGGTGGAGGTAGAAGACCGAATTGAATATAAGCTAAAGGATTACATAAAGGATTACAACAAATATGTGATGATGCCGGGAATGGCAAGAAAACGCCATGAGATAGTTGAAAAGAGGATGGAGGAGCTGAGGGAATTTTCCGACAGCACATCCCTGAACAGAGTGGAGGGAACAAGCAAGGATATAGGCGTCATCACCAGCGGCATAGCATATCAATATGCCAAAGAGGTTTTTGGGGATAATGCATCCTTTCTGAAGCTGGGAATGGTCCATCCCTTGCCGGAGAAGCTGATAAGGGATTTTGCCAGCGAGGTAAAAACTCTCTATGTTATAGAAGAGCTGGAACCTTTTATAGAAGACTTTGTAAAGAGCTTAGGCATCAAAGTGATAGGAAAAGATTTGCTTCCGGTTACAGGAGAGCTCAGTGCCCGCCTTATCAAGGAAAGATTGCTGGGAGCGAAATTGCCAAAAGCACCTGCCATAGAGGAGAATATACCCGGAAGGCCTCCGGTAATGTGTCCCGGTTGCCCTCACAGGGGGACTTACTATGTTCTGAAAAAGCTGAAGCTGAGGGTAAATGGGGATATAGGGTGCTATACGTTGGGAGCTCTTCCTCCGACGGAATCCATGGATACCTGTGTATGTATGGGTGCCAGCATAGGTATGGCCCATGGAATGGAAAAGGCGAGAGGCCGTGATTTCGGAAAGAAAACCGTGGCAATACTGGGAGACTCAACCTTTATCCATTCAGGGATAACCGGTTTGATCGATGTTGTTTATAATAAAGGAAATTCTACGGTCATCATTCTGGACAATTCCATCACAGGAATGACAGGGCATCAGGACAATCCCACCACAGGCTTTACCATTAAAGGTGAGCCTACCAGACAGGTTGACCTTGTCAAGCTAGCCCAAGCGATCGGAATTGATAGGGTAAAGGTGGTGGATTCCTTTGACCTCAAGGAATTGGAAAATGTGATCAGAGAAGAAGTAAATGCGGATGAGCCTTCAGTTATTATATCTCAAAGACCCTGTGCGCTTCTAAAGAATGTGAAATATGAAGGAACACAGCATATAAACGATAAGTGCAGATACTGCAAAATGTGTTTATCCCTTGGATGCCCCGCCCTTGTGGACAGAGGCGATCATGTGGAAATTGATGAGGCATTGTGCGTAGGATGTAAATTGTGCAGCAAGCTGTGCAGATTTGATGCGATTGAAAAGGCTGGTGATAATAATGCAAAAGCTTAATATAATGATAGTTGGAGTAGGCGGTCAGGGGACTTTGCTGGCCAGCAAGGTTTTAGGCCATGTGGCAATGAAGGAGTCCTATGATGTGAAGGTATCCGAGGTGCATGGCATGTCCCAGAGGGGTGGAAGCGTTGTAACCTATGTAAAGCTGGGACCAAAAGTTTATTCACCGCTGGTGGAAAAGGGAGAAGCGGATATCATACTGGCGTTCGAAAAGCTCGAAGCCTTGAGATGGCTGGAATATCTTAAGGATGGCGGCAAGCTCATAGTTAACGATCAGGAAATCGACCCGATGCCGGTCATCATTCGCAAGGCGAAATATCCTGAAAACATACTTCCGAGGATTAAAGAAAAGTATGCCAATACCATTTCGCTGGATGCCTTATCTATAGCAAGACAGTGCGGAAATATTAAGGCAGTGAATACGGTTTTGCTGGGTGTACTGGCCAAATCCACGAATATAGCGAAGGAAACATGGATAGAAAGCATAAAAGAGGTTGTGCCTGCCAAATTTGTTGATGTAAACCTCAAAGCCTTTGAAGCAGGCTATGCCATATAGTATAATAATATATAGAGTTTATAGAGTTTGAGTTTGCGGACACAGTAAAAAATACATTAGAAAGATTTAATTGCATAATGCTTTACTTTAATAAGAGCAGAGACAGTAGAGAAATACATAAAAATATATAGAAAAAGATACAGAAAAAGATTGTAGAAAGGGATCAGGAAGAAAGATATGGAAGATCCCGGCTTGTAGATATATCATTGAATTAAAAAAAGTGATACTTTACGTATCCGTATGCTAGTTAGCAACATATAGTGAATAACAGCCTTATTTGCTTTTGCGTGGGGCGGGAATCCCGTAATCCCTAAAAGCCTTTCCTGTGGGGGGAAGATAAAGGCTTATATTATATTTATAGTGCGGCGCAAAAAGTGGCATAAAAAGCGCATTTATGCCATGCATCAATGCTTTGCCTGCTCTGCACTATTGAATAATTTTAGGGAGGGCATATGTATGCAGTGTTGGAATCCAACTTATGAATGCATGTCAAGAGAAGAAAGAGAGAAAGTTCAAACTGAAAGATTGATAGAAACGGTAAAAAGGGTATATCACAATGTTCCTTTTTACAGGGACAAGATGCAGAAGGCGGGACTGGAGCCGTGTGACATCAAATCCCTGGATGATTTGAAAAAGCTTCCCTTTACTTATAAGCAGGACTTGAGAGATAATTATCCCTACGGGCTTTTTGCCGTACCCATGAGCGAAATTGTAAGGATACACGCATCTTCAGGTACGACAGGGAAACAGACGGTAGTGGGATATACAAGAAGAGACCTGGATACTTGGGCTGAGGTTATGGCTAGAACCCTTGTAAATGCCGGAGCGGACAAAGACTCCATTGTACAGGTGGCATATGGCTATGGCTTGTTTACCGGAGGATTTGGCGTCCACTACGGAGTAGAAAGGGTAGGAGCGACTGTTATCCCGGTTTCCGGCGGTAACACTAAAAGACAGCTGCAGATAATGAAGGATTTTGGCACGACGATATTAGCCTGCACTCCTTCTTATGCCCTGTACCTGGCAGAGGAAATGGAGGAAATGGGATTAAAAAAGGAAGATCTCAAGCTCAAGTCAGGGATTTTTGGAGCGGAACCGTGGTCGGAAAGGATGCGTGCTGAGATCGAGGAACGTTTTGGCATTACAGCTATAGATATATATGGATTGAGCGAAGTCATCGGTCCTGGTGTGGCCAGTGAATGCACATGCCGATGTGGTTTACATATACAGGAGGATCATTTCATTCCGGAAATCATCGACCCCGATACGGAGGAAGTGCTGCCTCCGGGATCAACCGGCGAGCTGGTTTTCAGTACAATCACAAAGGAAGGCCTGCCGCTGTTGAGATACCGCACAAGGGACATATCCTCACTGAACTATGAAAAATGTGAATGCGGAAGAACCACCGTAAGGATGAAAAAGGTATCTGCAAGAAGCGACGACATGCTTATCATCAGAGGAGTCAATGTATTTCCGTCCCAGATTGAAGAAGTGCTATTCAACATGGGCGAAACTGCACCCCATTATCTTCTGATAGTCGACAGGGTGAATAACCTCGATACTTTGGAAGTAAGGGTGGAAATGAGCCAAAGCATGTTTTCCGATGAAGTAAAGCGTATAGAAGATATTGAGCGCAAGCTGCACAAGGATATAGAAACTACCCTGGGCATCAGCGCCAGGGTTAAGCTGGTGGAACCCAAAAGTATTGAAAGAAGTGAGGGAAAAGCAAAGCGCATTATTGATAAAAGAAAAATTTAAGGAGGGGAAAATATGCATGTAAAGCAGATTTCCATTTTTCTCGAGAACAAATCAGGCAGACTGGCAGAGGTGACGAAGCTGCTGGGCAGCAACAACATCGACATCAGTGCTCTATCAATAGCCGACACCACGGATTACGGAGTTTTAAGGCTTATTGTAAATAAACCTGAGGAGGCGGAGAGAATCCTTAAGGAGAATGATTTTGCAGTAAGCACGACAAACGTGATAGCTATTGCTGTTGCCGATAAACCAGGAGGCTTATCGGAGGCTTTGTGCATATTGAGGGATGCCGGCTTGGATATCGAGTACATGTATGCCTTTGTAGGGAAAGCTGCCAACGAGGCTATGGTAATCCTAAGGGTTGATGACCCTCATACGGAAGAGGCAATAAAGCTGCTGACGGAATCAGGAATAAAGGTACTTCCCTCCAGTGATGTATATAAACTATAAAAAGACCGATTAAGGCTTTCACCGGATGCGATCCGGAAAATTCCCACAGAAGCATGGCGAAACCGGCTGGTGATCTGATGGGAATTATTTCTTTATTTTAATGGTATTAGTTTTTCAGACAAAATATTTGGGCTTGCGTATATATTATCAGAAATAAAGATTAAACTACGATATATACAATTGGCAGGGGGAATAGATTACTTATGGATAGAAGATTATATCTTTCTGAAACGGATAAAAAAATCGGTGGAGTTTGTGGAGGATTGGGTGAATACTTCCGGGTAGATCCTACACTTATAAGGCTTTTGGTTGTTATTTTAACTCTTGCATCCGCCGGCACAGGCATTGTTGCGTATTTGATAGCATGGGCTATAATACCAAAGCCTCCAAGGTTTTAATGAAGATGAAGGGTTTCAGAAATACTGGGAAAGCGTGCGATGCTAAAGAATAATCAGCCATCTTATGACAAGATGGCTGATTATCTTATAAAAGACTAAAATATGATTCGTTTTGAACAGTAAATTTAGCTCTTTGTAATGCTATAGAGCATTATTGGCATGGCGTTGACCCCAAAAATTGCTTAAGTTTCAGCCTTCCTATAAGTTTATAATGTATTCATCCTTTATGGCTTTGAGCGCCTTATCCACATCCTTCTCATCGATGAGATAGGATATATCTACTTCGGAAGTGGTTACCAGCTTTATATCAATCCCGTTTCCGGCGAAAATGGTGAAGAGCTTCGCAGCTACTCCCGGAATATTTTTCATTTGCTCACCATAAACTGATAGCTTTGTATTCTCTGCATTTATTTCTATGAATAAACCAGGCACTATCTTCTTGAATTTGTTCAGTACGCTTATGGCTTTCACAAGGTCATCGGAAGGCAAAGTGAAAGACAGGTTGATAACGCCACGATATGGAGGCGCCTGGCTTATCATATCGATATTTATGTTCTGTTCCGCTATTGCGTTAAAAATGTCAGGTATCAGATGCATTTTGTCGGACGGTAGATTGTCAATGGTTATCAGAGCTACATTATAGTTTATTGACACATTTGTAACCGGACTTTGGGACAAAGCATCCACCTCCCTAGGTTATTGCTTACATACTTTCTACCAGATCGTTCATGTTGTATATGCCGGGCTTTTTGGACTTGATAAAACCGGCTGCTTTAAGGGCGCCAACTCCGAAAATCTCTTTTGACATAGCAGTATGCTTGATTTCTATTATCTCATCATTACCGGCAAATATGACGGAATGATCCCCCACAATTGTTCCACCGCGTATGGCGTGGATACCGATTTCACTAGGGCTTCTCTTTTTCCTCCTGGAATGCCGGTCATATATATATTCACGTTTCTGCTCCAAAACCGAATTTATGGCGTCCGCAATTGCCAGTGCGGTACCGCTGGGAGCGTCAATTTTTTGATTGTGATGCATTTCTATAATCTCTATATCAAAGTTGTTTTCCAGAACTTTTGCTGCTTTTTTGACCAGGTCCACCATCAGATTCACGCCCAGGGACATGTTTGCTGAAAAGAACACCGGAATAGAGCCGGAGGCGGCTTCCAGTGCCTTTACATTTGCCTGGGACAATCCTGTTGTTGCCATTACGAGAGCAACTTTTCGGGATACGGCAAAGTCAAGCACATCATTAAAAGCAGACGGATGAGAAAAATCAATTACGACGTCCACTTCAACATTGCAGCTTTTCAAATCTGTAAAAACCGGATAAGGATTGCTTATTGCATCGTTTTTATCATAACCTGCTACTATTTTCAAGTTATCAAACTGTGATGACAGCCTGGTAATAACCTGGCCCATTTTTCCGTTGCATCCACTCATTAATATTCTTATCATTTGATATCACACTTTCTTCCTTTAATGAACGTAGTATATTATAAAGCTTTATAGATCGTACTGCGCGAATTTCATCGATTACTGCTTTAACTAATTCTAATATATTTATTTTGTTATTAGTTTATAAGTCCGTAGTTTCTCATCGCTTTTTTTAGTATTTCCAGATTTTTTTCGCTTATATCCACCAAAGGCATCCGGCATTTACCCACGTTCATGCCCATAAGATTCATTGCTGCTTTTATCGGTATGGGACTTACTTCGACAAAGAGAGCTTTTATAAGATCGAGGACTTTAAGCTGCAGCTCCCTGCTGCCGGCAACATCGCCTTCCAGATATTTGGCCACTATATCGTGGGTATCCTTCGGTATGATGTTAGCCATAACTGAAATAACTCCACATGCTCCATAGGCCATAAATGGAAGTATCTGTTCATCATTGCCGGAATAAATATAGAAATCTTTCCTGCAGAGATTGATTACTTCACCCACCTGGGCAAGGTTGCATTCCTTTATAGCTAAGATATTTTCAATTTCCGACAGGGCTTGGATGGTTTCAGGATTGATGTTCAAATTGGTTCTGGAAGGTACGTTATAAAGTACTATCGGGATTTTCACACTGCCGGCTATGGCCTTGAAATGCTCATAAAGCCCTTTTTGTGTAGTTTTGTTATAATAAGGAGTTACACTTAAGATTGCATCAGCACCTGCAGCTTCAGCACGCTTGCTGAGCTCTACCGCATGCCGTGTATCGTTGCTTCCTGCACCTGCAATTACCGGTAATCTTTTGTTGACTTTTTCAACGGTAAATCTGATGGTCTCTATGTGTTCATCGTCGGGCATAGTTGAAGCTTCACCTGTAGTACCACAAATTATTATTGCATCAGTACCTTCGCTGATCTGAAATTCAATCAGCTCTTCAAGTTTTCCAAAGTCAACTCCATCATCGGTAAATGGGGTTACTATTGCTACACCTGAACCTTTGAACAACGGTTTACGCATTTAGATACATCCTTTCCTTAAAAATATGTACTCGCATATCAGTTTATGCATCAACAGGCATAAACGATCATGCATGAACTTCCGTTAGTTAAAACAGTTGGCAGACTAAATCTGCCAACTGCAATATATACTATTTGCTCCACATTTTTATCAATTCCTGTGCGATCTGAACAGCATTGGTAGCAGCGCCTTTTCTTATATTATCGGCGACTACCCAAAGGTTAACTCCGCTTTCAACACTTTCATCACGACGGATTCTGCCAACAAAGGTTTCATCCTTTCCGCTAGCGTTTATTGGCATAGGATAGACGTTATTTTCAGGATCATCCTGCACTACGATACCAGGAGCATTTTTCAAAACCTCTTTCAGTTCGTCAACATCAAACTGATTTTCGAACTCCACATTTATGGATTCGCTATGGCCGTTAAAAACAGGAACCCTTACAGTTGTTGCGGTTATCCTTAAGCTCTGGTCACCCAGGATTTTCTTCGTCTCAAATACCATCTTCATTTCCTCTTTGGTATAGCCATTGGGGAGGAATACGTCTATATGGGGCAAAACATTGTTTGCTATCGGATGGGGGAACTTAGCCGGCGGCTTTCCCCGAAGTCCTTCCTCAAGATCCATATACCCTTTCATACCAGCGCCGGATACAGCCTGGAAGGTGGTATAGACTATCCTCTTTATTTTATACTTTTTGTGAAGCGGGTTCAAAGCCACAACCGCCTGGATAGTTGAACAATTAGGATTGGCTATGATACCCTTGTTCCATTCTATATCCTGCGGGTTGACTTCGGGAACTACCAGAGGCACAGTGGGATCCATTCTCCATGCACTGCTGTTGTCGACAACAACACATCCCTTTGAAGCGGCTATGGGTGAGAACTTTTGACTTGTGCTGGCTCCTGCGGAGAAGAGAGCAATGTCAATCCCGCGGTCAAAAGAATTTTCCGTCAGTTCTTCCACCGTATACTCTTTTCCGTTGAAAGTTATTTTTGATCCTGCCGATCTGCTTGAAGCAAAGAAATATATATTATCAATAGGTAGATTTCTTTCTTCCAGTACCTTGATAAAAGTCCTTCCCACCATTCCGGTTGCGCCTACTACCGCCAGATTCACTTTTTTCATATCGAGAACCCCCTTGTTCTTCAATTTTACTTTATTATTGCTTTACACTTATAAATTAATGTAAATTAAAAAAGCTGGTTTGGAGTACCAGCAGTTCTGTAAAAATTGTCTTGGATCTGGTTAATGATCCTGTAAATTGAACTGATAGCGCTCCATCATTTTACTGATGACAATTATATGGCTATTAACCATATAACCAGGAAGGACCACAAAAGGGATGATCATCCTTCGGCGTTTGACCCTTTCCGTCAGCATCATTAAAGCCCTTTCTTTTCAGCGGACGTACTATTGAAAAACGCACCTCTATCATTTTTACCATATTCATTTTATTTATAATAACATCCAAAGATTCTAATGTCAAATGAAATTTGCTGCTTTTACAGCTATCTTTTATATTATATTTCGCATCCAGTGATTTGATGATTGTCTCCATTGCGAAAGGTAAATTGTTACAATATTATTAAAAAATCAAAATCAGTAGGGAAAATCGATATTGCTGTCGAATAACTAACTGTTAATTTATGCAGTACTGTCTATACATAGGATAAATTGGAGGAGCTTATGAAAAAACATATTAAAATAATATTTACTGTCATTTTTGTACTTAGCATCTTTATAAATTCCGGATTTTCGGCAAGCGCCGCCATAAATGTACCAGAAAAGATAAGGATCGGATTGTACTTTACAGATAAGGCGTCCGGTATCAACACGGCTGTCTGCAGCTTTAATGTAAACGCTGCCAAAGGATTGACCATAAACTCCCTGGAGGACGGCAAGCTTGTCTTATTGTTTGAAGAAACGACAAACAATATTGTTACTATAAGAAAAGATTCCTTCTTTATTAATACAAACGGAGTGTTGACAGAATATACTCCCGGAAAGGAGCCTGCAAAGCAGGGAGAGAAGATTGGACCTTATCATGTGAGGATAGGGGGAGATTACAAAGATGCCAAGGCTGCCAGAGCTCAGGCAGACGCTTTGAAAAAGAAAGGCATAGACGCATATGTCGCATATGCAGATTGCTGGCAGGTATGGACCGGATTCTTTACCGACGAGGCAACTGCTGAAAAATATATGGCTGAAACTCTGAAACCGGCATTGGGGAATGGGGATACCACAGTTAGCACTGTATCTCAGTCCTCAAAAAGCATTGTGGTGCAAAACAGCAAAGGGGAAGCTGCCATGGTTTATTGCAGCAGCAAAGGAGTACTGCAGATACAACCCAGGACAGAAAATGATCCCTATTCTTTGACCATAAACAACACCAACAGCTACAGGGGGGATCTGGAAGTAAGGCGGCTGCAGGACAGCGACATGACAGTGACAAACGTACTGCCTCTGGAGCAATACCTATATGGTGTTGTTCCGGCAGAAATACAAGCTTCGTCTCATCCTGAGGCTTTGAAAGCTCAGGCAGTGGCTGCGCGTACATACACCCTTTCTAGCTTGAACCGGCACGAAACTCTTGGGTTTGATCTGTGTTCCACCACCCATTGTCAGGTATACAAAGGCCTGAGTACCGAAGATGCCCGCTCCAACAAAGCAGTCGATGATACTGCGGGCAAAAAGGTTCTGTATAAAGGAAGTCTTGCCGAAGTGTTCTATTTCAGTTCCAGCGGAGGAAGGACTGAGGATTCAAAGAATGTATGGGGAGGAGACGTACCCTATCTGAAGAGCGTAGAGGATAAATATGAGTCCGGTGACTCATGGAAATACAACTGGGAAGTGACCATGACCTCTCAACAAGTGAAGGATCGTATGCTGCAATTGGGCTATGACACCGGAGACATATTGAACATCGTCATAACCCAGTATTCCGAAGCCGGGAGGGCAATAGAGATGGTGGTGCGCGGCACAAAAGGTGAAGCCGTGTTCACCAAGGCAAAATGCAGGTCTGCGTTTTCGCTGGATAGCCAGCTCTTTACCATAACCACCGACGCCGGAGTTTCGGTAAAGGGTGCCGGGAAGACCTCTCCGAAGGTACAATTGTCCGGCAGCAAGGTTATGACAGCCAACGGACTAAAAACCATGGGTGCAGGATCGGGCAGCGGACTGATGGTGATAGGTGCGGACAATAAATTAAAGCCTATCACTGCGGTGCCGACAACATACACATTTACGGGCAAAGGCTGGGGCCATGGCGTAGGAATGAGTCAGGAAGGAGCAAAAGGTATGGCTGAAGCCGGATTTACCTATGATGAGATTTTAAAGCATTACTTTACCGGTGTCGATGTTGAATAAAATGTAAAATTTGGCCTAAAATACTCTGTGAATAGTCATGGAGTATTTTTTTGCCTTTGGCATTGTAAATGGAGCCGCTTTGTTGTATGATTTTGAAATGGACGAAATTTGATGTAAGTTTAAATTACTCCAAATTTCGCAAAAATGTAACCCTTTACGGAATTGAAAGAGCAGCTAAAAAGTGCGAGTTGCTTATGAGATTGATGTATTCTGTTTTGATGCGGTAAAACAGGATCATATCAGTCAAAGCGTAAAGAACCGCATGCATCATGCAGGCAACTTCATCTTCTATAAAGTAAGGTTTGCTGCTGATGATATTTTGTAAAGGAACGAAGATTTCTTTATAAATACTTAAGGATAGCAGGGATTAATGATGAAGCTTAGTGATTTTTACTATGATTTGCCCGAAGAATTGATTGCCCAGGAACCTATAAAGGAGAGGGCGATGTCTCGCTTGCTCGTTTTGGACAGGGCGACGGGAAGTATAGAGCATAAGATATTCAAAGATATCATAAATTATCTGGACGCAGGGGACTGCCTTGTTTTGAACGACACCCGGGTAATTCCGGCAAGGCTTCTTGGGACAAGGGAAGATACCGGGGGCAAGATTGAATTTGTCCTTTTAAAAAGGATAGAAGAACGTGTCTGGGAAGTGATATTAAAGCCCGGAAGGCGTGCAAAACCGGGAGCCAGGTTTGTGTTTGGGGGAGGACTCCTAAAAGCTGAGATCATTGATATTGTGGAGGAAGGCAACCGGATTGTAAAATTTGAATATGACGGGATATTTGAAGAAATATTGGACAAAGTGGGTATTGTACCCCTACCGCCTTATATCACCCGGAGGCTTGACGATTCGGAAAGATATCAGACGGTCTATTCGAGATATAATGGTTCAGCGGCAGCACCCACGGCAGGTCTTCATTTTACGGAGGAGCTTTTGGACAACATTGCCAAGAAAGGTGTCAGCCTGGCCTACGTTACTTTGCATGTCGGCCTTGGCACTTTCCGGCCGGTGAAAACTGAAAACATCCAGGATCATAAAATGCACAGTGAGTTTTACAATATAAATGAAGAAGCCTGCAAAAAGATAAATGCTGCAAAAGAAAGCGGCAAAAGGGTGATAGCTGTTGGTACTACTTCCTGCAGAGTACTGGAAACGGCAGGGGATGAAACGGGTCTTGTGACTCCTCACAATGGCTGGACTGATATTTTCATATATCCCGGTTATAAATTTAAGGTGGTAGATGCCCTCATAACCAATTTTCATTTGCCCGAATCAACGCTTTTGATGCTTGTCAGCACCTTGGCAGGCAAAGACAAGATCTTTGAAGCATACAGGGTGGCAATTGAGGAAAGGTACAGGTTTTTTAGCTTTGGGGATGCCATGTTTATAAAATAGGTTATAGGCATCGGCAAGCAATATTGAAATGTAATGAGGAAGGTGGAAAATGGCAGCAATAAGATACGAGCTCATTAAAAAATGCAAGCAGACAGGAGCCAGGCTCGGAAGGGTGCATACCCCGCATGGTTCTTTTGATACTCCTGTATTCATGCCTGTTGGAACCCAGGCTACAGTCAAGGGTATGTCCCCGGATGAATTGAAGGAGATTGATGCAAAAATTATACTCAGCAATACATACCATTTATATTTGAGGCCAGGCCAGGAGATTATAAGGGAGGCCGGGGGGCTTCATAGTTTTATGAACTGGGACAGGCCCATATTGACCGATAGTGGAGGTTTCCAGGTTTTCAGCCTGGGCAGCTTCAGGAAAATTGAGGAGGACGGTGTTACCTTCAAGTCCCATATTGACGGCTCCCGGCATTTTATTTCCCCGGAGAAGGCAGTGGAAATTCAAAATGACCTGGGCTCCGATATAATAATGTGCTTTGATGAATGCACTCCCTACCCTGCTGAATATGATTATGCCAAAAAATCCCTCGAGAGAACCACCCGGTGGGCCAAAAGATGCAAGGAAGCTCACAAAAACACTGAAAGGCAGGCGCTTTTCGGTATAGTGCAGGGAGGAGTATACAAAGACTTAAGGGAGCAAAGCGCAAAGGAACTGGTGGCACTCGATTTCCCGGGTTATTCCATCGGAGGCTTAAGCGTTGGGGAACCGGCAGAGCTTATGTATGAAATGCTGGAATGCACAGTTCCTCTATTACCGGAAGATAAGCCCCGTTATCTTATGGGAGTGGGAAGCCCCGATTATCTCGTAGAGGGTGCGATAAGGGGAATTGATATGTTCGATTGTGTCCTGCCCACCCGTATTGGAAGGAACGGCACCGTAATGACCAGCAGGGGCAGGATTATCGTCAGGGATGCAAAATATGCCAGGGATTTTTCTCCCATTGACCCTGAATGCGATTGCTATGCCTGCAGAAATTTCACCAGGGCTTATATAAGGCATCTCTTAAAAGTTGATGAGGTTCTTGGCATAAGACTTACCACGTGGCACAATCTCAGATTCCTTATCAACCTTATGAAGAAGGTAAGGCAGGCAATTATGGAGGACCGCTTGGGAGACTTCAGGGATGAGTTTTTTGAAAATTACGGATACAGTAAAAAAGCGTGATTGCACCAAAATGGGGCGATTTTGGCCTGAAGAAGGAAAATTATGCTTTTCTATATAAAATAAAAATGTTATTATTTATATTATGATACTGAAACTACTTAGGAAACAGGAGGATAAAGTATGGAACAATTACAAGGAATACTAGGGATAGTCTTATATCTTGGATTCATGATAGGACTTATGTACCTGATAGTTGTCCTGCCTCAGAAAAGAAGGGACAAGAAGACAAGAGAAATGATAAATTCCATGAAGGTAGGCAGCAATGTCGTCACCATCGGTGGTATTGCAGGTAAAGTCATCAATATTAAAGATGACGAGGTGGTTATCGAGACCAGTGTGGAAAAGACTCAAATAAGGCTTAAAAAATGGGCTATCAAGGAAGTGGAAAAGCTCATCGAGGCTTAATTTGATAAGAATTTTCCGAAATAAGCGGTTAACTGGCCCAATATTCAGGTTTTTTTAGGTTTATGTTCTAAGTTAATGGAATATCCAATAAATTATAGTATCAAAGGGTAATTTATTGGGGGTGCTTTTGGTGAAAGAGATGGGCCAAAATTTCAAGTCGGCAATAAGTGAACGCATCAACCTGCTGAAAATATGCAAGGGTATAGGGATATCATACCTGATAACCATACCGATATTTGTAATACTCTCGGTGATACTTACATACACTTCATTCCCGGAGGATTACATAGCTCCTGCCGTGATTGTTACTACAGTCATCAGCATACTGTTCGCAGGTTCGACAGCTACCAGGAATTTGAAGAGCAAAGGGTGGCTGAATGGTGCTCTTGTTGGATTTATTTACATGCTTTTTTTGTATGTCGCAGGAAGTTTGGCTATAAGGGATTTTTCCGTTAACAGGCATGTGATTTCCATGGTACTGATCGGCGTGCTGTCAGGTTCCATCGGTGGAATTATTGGGATTAATTTTAGACACGGGTCCCATTCCAGATACAAGCCGGTAAAAAAGATAGCCCGGTGACGAATTTTGTCGGATAGGCCCATTGCTCATATGATTTAATCTTTTCAAAAAGCTTTGTGTATGTTATAATGTGCATAGCTAATTTTTAGCATTTACATAATGCAATCTGCAGAAATTTCATCGATGACTGATTAGCGGGTAACACCTGACCTGTAATGCGTTGTCGATGTGATTTGCAGCGAAGAAATTATGTCCATAGGAGGAAGATAAATGAAACATATTAAAACTATAAACGGAGCTTCTTTAAAAGACAGTTTGGTAGGCAGAGGATGTGGAGAATGCCAGACATCCTGCCAGTCCGCATGCAAGACTTCTTGCACCGTAGCAAATCAGAGCTGCGAAAAGAAATAATTTGCTTTGTCTGAATGCAGAAGCTTTAAATTTGTTGATTACATAAAAAGGTGAAAAGTGATTTAATTCCGCTTTTCACTTTTTTGTTGCTTCTTAGAGTAAAATTATCGTAGGCAAATATAAAAAAATATGGAAAGAACCCAAAATAGGTCTTCCCATAATCACGATT
>ENA-OWPA01001420-OWPA01001420.1-bioreactor-metagenome-genome-assembly--contig:-NODE-1420-length-15881-cov-4.223108_pt1 | contig 15881 bp, 12 predicted proteins | sample MGYA00238139_ERZ651803 | MGnify/ENA primary metagenome ERZ651803 (study PRJEB26909, sample SAMN07631231) | bioreactor metagenome | isolation source: Switchgrass digestor | place: USA: Dartmouth...
AGCTGGCCAAAGCCGGGCTGGATGCCGCAATGGCTGAGATCGACGAGATCAAGGAGGACGACCCAAGTTCGCTCCCGCCTCCCACACTTTCGGGCAGCGAGGCGACTGGACAGTATCAGGTGACCATCACCCCTACGGGACGGGGGACTTATACGGTGGTCAGCACAGGGACTGCGCGGAACCGGGTCAAGCAGATTACGGCTGAGGTGGCGCCGGCGCCGGAGCCGTTTGCACTGCTGTCCGGCGGCAACGTGGACATCACCCACAACGCTGCGGTTAGCCTCGGCGGCTTCAACGTCGAGGGAGACATCAATGCTGGCCACGATGTCGACCTGCATGCCAGTAGTGTGGCCGCGAGCGTCTCCGGGATGAACATTAAAGGCGATGTAAGAGCAGGCAATGATGCCAATCTCTCCGCATCGGCAATCCTGTTGGCACACGTGAGGATGGACATTGCGGGCGAACTCAGCAGCGGCCGTGATGTAACGTTCGACACCCTGGGGATTTTGGGTGTGGGCAGCATCGATGTGCACGGTCCGGTCTCATACGTCCGCAACCTCAACGGCAGAAATGAGACTGGCGTGGATCTTTACGGAGGCTACCGCAAGGTCAGCGGTGTCACCATCACACCGCCTCGGGAGGCCAACGTGGCCGAGTTCGAGGCCCGGGTCCGCGAGCTGGAAAGGCAGGGCAAGTTGGAAACTGTTCGCCCCAGCGAGGCCTGCGGTACGGTCGAGACCAACCTTCGGGTGGATGGCGACTTGAAGTGTACAAAGCTTAAAGTCGCGAGCGGTGCGTTCGTTGTGGTGGATGGGTCGTTGGACGTTGATTCAGCCACAGTAGAGGGCACCCTGTATGTCCGGGGTGGACCTACGCCTAATCCGTACGGTGACGTAAAAATTCAGGCACTGGCGCTCCTGGAACTGATCGGCCGCTTTGATCCCATGAAAGGCAGCGGCGTGATTGTGGCCACCGGCAATGTGGACGTCGGCAAGTCCGGACTCGCCAGGGCACTGTCGGTGGTGTCTGGACAGAAGGCTGTGCTTCAGGTGATGGCTGTCTCCACTGGTGACGACGACAACAGGAACGACATCGATTTCGGTCTGGGCGCCGTACTGGCTGCGATAGACTGGTCGAAGGCCGCTCCGCTCTTCCTCTACGCAGCGAAGGATGGCAATATCACGATCAACATCTTCAACGGGATCAGTCTGCTCGACTTTGCGCCCCAGCCACTGGTTGCTGTGGCAGGCGGCGACATTACCGTCGAGAGCGCTGGCATTGCGGAGGTAGCATCCGCGTATACCATCAAAGCCTGGCCCGAAATATGGAAACTGGTCCCGCCCTCTCTCCAGGGCCTTGGCCGGGCGAGGGTGCTTACGTGGGAGTGGACCGACGCCTGAGGCAGGCTGGAGGCGACGTAGGCGTGAAGGGTGGGAATTGAGACGATGGAACAGCGGATCCGATTTCTAGGCATTGATCTCGGCAGTCAGAACCTGAAGCTGGTCTGCCACCTGGATACTTCACCGCGGCATCCAGGCATCTTCGTAACAAAGGACGGGCCGGCCCCGGGCTCCCTGGTGGAGCTGGGCGGCGAGCCGCAGACCCTTGGGAATGCGCTGGCCGGACTGCGGGTTCAGGCTGGCCTGGGACTGAAGCGGGCACCAGCCGCTGTATCCATGCCCACCGGTGCCATGGTGGTCAAGGCGGTACATCTGCCCCCCCTGAGCAACCGGGAACGGCAGGCGGCCTTTCAGCTGGAAGTGGAACGCTGTGTGCCGCCGGGCGAGGGCGAAGTGCTGGGCGACTACATGCCCTTGGCGCCGGAAGTAGACTCGGGCGGTGGGCGAAATGAAGGGTACCTCCTGCTGGTCAGCAGCCAGCAGCTGGTGGACGCCCTGCGCACCGCCCTGTCAACAGCCCGGATCCAGCCGGAGGCCGTTGAGCCCGAACCAGTCACCCTGTTCCGGCTGCTGATGATGATGGTTCCCCCAGGGGATACCGGCGCCCACGTGCTGGTGGACCTGGGCGCATCCGGCACCCGGGTACTGGTCGTGAAAGATGGGCAGCTGATGCTCTTCCGGGATCTTACACTGGGGGGCAAGCATCTGACTGCGGCCCTGGCCCAGTCTTTGGGGATTGAGCAGCACGAGGCCGAGGTGCTGAAGTGCTCCCGCTATCAGGCAGCAGAGTCCATTCCCGAACTGGCAGGCGCCGCAGAGCGGCTAGAAAAGGAGATTGAGCGATCGCTCCGGTATGTGGAGCGGACGCAGAAGATTGAAGGCTACAGCAGCCTGCATCTCGTGGGGGGCGGCGCATCCTGGCCCTTCCTGCGGGGCTTGGTGGAACGGGCGGTGGGTCGGGAAGCGAAAGAGAGCGTGGTCGTATCCGGCGGGCAGGTGGAGCCTATCATGGCCCAGGCGGCAGCCCTGGCGCTCTATCAGTATGAGCCGCCGAAGCCGCAGCCGGTCCGGCGGCCTGCTGTTACCCAGTTCCGGCGGGCAGCACAAGGGGGGATTGAGCAGTGACGCGGGTTAACCTGCTGCAGCCCCGCCTGCCATCGCAAGAGGTCCTCTCCCGGCGGCGGGTCCGGGCAGCCAATTGGGGTGTGGTGGCGCTGGCGGGGGTGAGTGTCCTCGCCCTGGTGGGAATCATGGCCTCACGCTTTATTCTGCAGGCCCGCCTGGAGTCGATTGAGAACCAGATTGCCGCCGAGGCGCCCATGGCCCGGGAGGCCGTAGCCCTGGAGAAGGCCATCCGGGAGGCCGAAAAACGGGCGGAGCTGGTGAGCCAGCTGCCCGACGCGGAGGAGCGCCTGGCCGCGCTGGTGGCTCGGGTGGATGGTGCGCGGCCTGCAGGGTGCACCATTCAGCGGATCGTCATTCAAGAGGACGGATTGCTCGCCATTTCGGGCACCGCCAGCAGTCATGAGACTGTGGCCTATTTTATCGATCAGCTGCGGAACCTGCCCGACTTGGCCACCGTGGAGTTCCAGGATTCAGCTGTGTCGACTGGCAAGAGCGGTGGGATCGCCTTCAAGCTGCAGGGAACGCTGGCGCAGCCGCAGGAGTTCGCCTCCGAAGGGGGTGACCAGGCATGAAAACCTTTGAAGGAATCAAACGCCAGCAGGGAGCGGGGGCCCTTGGCCTGGCGGTGGCTGCGCTGCTAGTTATCGACGCTGCAGTTCTGGCGCCGGCCTGGCAGAGCCGCTCGGAGGTGAAGGCGGAGGTAGTGGCTGCTGAGCATAATTTGACCCAGCAGCGCGAAAAGACCGCCAGCATTCCCCAGGCCCGGGATGAGTATGCCCAGAAGCGGTCTGCCCTGATGGAATTGGAGGCGGATCTCGTGGCGGCAAACCAAGATACCAGCCTGATCAAGCAGGTGCAGGCACTGGCGGGTTCATGGGTCACTGTGCGCTCTTACCAGGCCGGTGAGCCGGAGCCCGTGGGAGCCGGGGAAGGCAGTGATAAGAAGGCGAAGGATGAGAATGTACAGGCGCCCTATTCTCGAGTGCCGTACGAACTCGAGGCTTCCGGCAGCTGGACCGCCCTGACCGCCTTCCTGCGGACCCTGGAGACCAAGGTTACGGGGCTGCGGGTAGAGGGAGTGGAGCTGGCTTATGACCCGGACGCCGGCACAGTCCTCCGGGTGGTAGGCTCGCTGTACCGGGTGGACGAGCCCATGCCGGAATCGCCGGGACAGGCCGCAGCCCTGCGCAATTGACAGGTTGAATAGCCCCGACTAGAATTAGGGATGGTTAGATAACCGCATACTACCACTGGGGGTGCCTGAGCGGCTGAGAGAGGAAACTCAACCCCAATCACCTGATCTGGGTAATACCAGCGTAGGGAAGTGGAGCCCATCCCATGCGACCCCACCTTTCCTGAGGGTCGCGTCATCTTTATGCCGCTCTGGGAAGCGGCCTTTTTTCATTGTGCTGCGGGGTGAGGACTGTGGAACCGATGGCGGTGGAGATGAATCATGTCTCATTTCAGTATGTGAGCCCGCAGGGTACGACCCCGGTCCTCGCTGATTTCAACCTGGCGGTGCGCCCGGGCGAGTTCGTCTCGCTGGTGGGGCCCAGCGGCTGCGGCAAGAGCACGGTCTTCCGGCTGGTGGCGGGGCTTCTGCAGCCCTCTGCCGGCGAGGTGCGGGTGGGCGGCAAGCTGGTGACGGGCCGCAAGGGCCATGTGGCCCTGATGCCCCAGCAGGATCTGCTGCTGCCCTGGCGGACCGTGCTGGAGAATGCGGTTCTGTTCCTGGAGGTTCAGGGAGTGCCCAAACGAGAGGCCATGGAGCGGGCCCGGTCCATGGCTGGGCTGCTCGGACTGGCCGGTTTCGAAAACGCCTACCCTGTTCAGCTCTCCGGCGGGATGCGGCAGCGGGTGGCGTTCTTGCGCACGGCCCTCAGCGGCAAGCAGGTTCTGCTGCTGGATGAGCCCTTCGGCGCCCTGGATGCGCTGACCCGTATGGAGATGCAGCAGTGGCTGCTGGAGGTCTGGGAGCAGCTGGGCAACACGGTGCTCTTCATCACCCACGACGTGGAGGAGGCGGTGCTCCTCTCCGACCGGGTCGTGGTGATGGGACCCCGGGGCTCCGGATTCGCCATGGAGCGGACGATCCCGCTGCCCCGCCCCCGGGACCAGCACCTGGTGAGCGACCCGACTTTCGTCCGGTACAAGGCGGAGCTGCTGGAACTGCTCTTCCAGCGCAGGGAGGCGAGGGTATGAACCGGCCGAGCCTTTCCCGGTGGCTCATGCAGAACCTGGCGGTAGCCGCTTTCCTGATCCTGCTGCTTCTGGTCTGGGAAGAGGGCGTGCGGGTTTTTCAGGTGAAGCGCTACCTCCTGCCGGCTCCCAGCGCCATCGCCGAAGCCATGGTGGTCAGCAGGGCGTTCCTGGTGCAGCATACCCTGGCCACCATCCAGACCGTGCTGCTGGGCTTTGTCATCTCGCTGGGGCTGGGGATGCTTCTTGCCATCTGCATGCTGTTCTCACCCACGGTGGCCCGCATCGTCCAGCCTTTCATCGTCGTCTCCCAGACGCTGCCCACGGTGGTAACGGCGCCCCTGCTCCTCATCTGGGTGGGGTTCGGCACCGCCACCAAGGTGATCGCAGCTGTGCTCAACGCCTTTTTCCCCATCGTCGTCAGCCTGTACGACGGGCTCCGCTCGCCGGAACTCGCCCAGGTGGAGATGCTGGAGGCCGCCGGTGCCACCCGGTGGCAGATTTTTACCAAACTCCGGCTGCCCGCCAGCATGCCCATGCTCTTTTCGGGGCTGAAACTGGCCAGCACTTCGTCTGTGACGGGCGCCATGGTGGGCGAATGGATGGTGGGCCGCGACGGACTGGGCTATTATGTACAGTCCATGGCTGCCCAGATGGAGACGGCAGACGTTTTCGCCGGGGTGATACTGGTTTCGCTGATCGGCGTTCTGTTCTATTTGATCATCAGCCTGCTGGAGAGGGTCCTCATGCCCTGGTATTTCCTCTCCAAGGAGGCACAGGTAGGAGGTCAACCGTCATGAGAATGCGCCGGTGGAAAGGTATGCTGCTGATGCTTGCCCTGGTGGGCGTCCTGACTGGCTGCGGCAGCGGCGGACAGCAGGCGGGGTCCAGCGACGGCCAGGGACCCGGCGGGCAGGAGGCGTTGACGAAGATCAGCGTCCGGCTGGACTGGACGGCCAACGCGATCCACGCCCCGATCTACACCGCCCTGGAGAAGGGATTCTACCGGGAGGCTGGGCTCGATGTTACCATCAACCCCTCCACGTATCAGGATGACGTCCTGAAGTTCGTGGACGAGGGGCGGGACACCATCGGGATCTACTATCAGAGTTCTGTGATCAAGGCGCCTTCCCGGGGGTACAACGTGCGGGTGGTGGGCACCTACGTGCAGCATCCCCTCAACGTCATCCTGGTGGACAAGCGGGCAGGCATCGAGTCCCTGAAGGACCTGGAGGGGAAGGTGGTCGGCTTTACGGAGGATCCCACCCCAAAAGGGCAACTCTCCACCACTGCAGCATCTCTCAAGGTGATGATGGAGAAAGCTGGGGCGGACTTCACCAAGGTGAAGTTGATGAACGTGGGCAGCAGCGGCGTGCAGGCTCTGGCCACTCAGCAGGTGGCGGCCCTGGGCGGCGTCTACGAGTACCACGAGAAGTACCTGCTGGACCGGGAAGGCATTCCCACCGAAGTATTCCGCCTGCACGAGCACGGCGCCCCTGACTTCTACGAACTGGTACTGGTCGCTTCGGAAGAGAACGCGAAGCGATCGGATGTGATCGACGCTTTCATCAAGGCCACCGGTCAGGGGGTTGAGTACGTCCGGGAGCACCCGGAAGAAGCAGTGGACATCATTCTGGCCGCGGCACCCACCCTGAAGCGTGATCTCGTGGAGTACTCGCTGCCGGTGGTGCTGCCGCTCTTCCAGGAAGAGGGCCAGCCCTTCGGCTACCAGAGCCGTGCCCGGTGGGAGAGCGCTGCTGCCTGGATGGCGGAGATCGGGCAGATCGAGGAAGTTCCGGACCTGGACCAGCTGCTGGTGAATCCGGCGCCGTAACACGCAACACCCCATGGAGTGCGGCACTCCATGGGGTGTCTTGATTCGGGCGGTCCAGCAGCCGCTACTGGGGCGGCAGGAACCGCTCCCAGTCGTCGGATGTGAACTCGGCCGAGGGCGCCCAGTTCTTGCCCAGAATCACCCGAATGGCGGTTCCCTGGCTGTCGTCGGTTCGTTCGGCGGTGGTCCCCAGCATGGCGGCGATCAACCGGGCTGCCTGCACAGTGCTCCGGTCGCGACCGGTGTAGAAAACCTTATGGGTCGGGTACTCCATGCTGTCTGCGTTGCCCGCTTCACTTACGGTGGCGCCCATGCCGGCCAGTACCTGTGCGAAGTGGGTAGCGGCGCCGGGGTAGCCGTTGCCGTTGTCCACCCGAATTGTGGGTGCGTTCCGCAGGAGGGCCAGGGAGGGGCCGAAGAACTCCTCGATGATCTGACTGGCCACGGGCCCGTTCAGCATCAGGAGGCTGGCGCCGTTCTCGCCGGTGAAGGGCACCACGGCACCGTTGTCGTAGCTCAGCACGGCCCGCTGAATGGAGTCGGGCGAGCTTTCCAGGATCTTGGCCATCAGCCCCGGGGCCTGGTCCACCGGGAAATTGGTCTTCACCAGGAAGCGGGCGTCGTACATGAGGAGCGGCGCTTTCAGCAGGTTCAGCGGGTTCAGAAGGCGGTCTTTCAGGGCCATAATCACTTGCTGCTGGCGAGCCGCCCGGCCGAAGTCGCTGTCAGCGTGGCGGGTGCGGGCGTAGCGCAGCGCCTCGCGGCCGTTCAGGTGGTGCACGCCCTTGGTGATGTGGAAAGGTTCGTAGTTGATTTCGTCTTCCGCTGGGAAATAGGGGTCGTCGATATCTTCAGGGACTTCCACAGTAACGCCCCCGAGGTGGTCGATCAGGGTTTCGACGGCCCGGTAGTTGACTACTGCATAGTAGTTGACGGGGATGCCCAGGTTCTGCTGGACCGTCAGCATCGCCTCATACGGGCCGCCAATCTGGAAGGCTTCGTTGATGCGGGCCCCGCCGTATCCGGGAATCTCAACCCAGAGGTCCCGGGGAATGGAGAGGAGCTTCACTGAACCATCCTGGGGCTGGTAGGAGGCGACGATGATGGAGTCGGTCAGGGGATTGGTGGAGACGCCTCCGATCTGTACACCCATGACCAGGACGTTGACCGGCTGGTCCGTGGTCCAGGGAACCGCTCCTTCCTGACGCCAGACGAAGACACGGGTGACGGCGTTGACGATGGGGATGGGGACCCATCCTTGAAGGGTGGCGAAGGTGAAGCTGGGGATGATGAGCAGAATGGCCACCAGCAGCAGCGTCAGCGTGCGTCTGCGGTTTCGTTTGCTTTTAATGGGCGCGTATCCGCGTGGCGCCCGGGTGTGCGACATGAACAGTTCCCTCCTTGCACGCGGCAAAGGGCGCCGCGGCATGTACGCTGGTTGCAGAAGTCGATGCACCTTGAATTGTACAGTAGGTAGACCATACACGCATCAGACGAGTGCAGAAGTCAGGTTGGTTCCCTTCCTCAGCGCACTTGACGAACTGCGCCACTAGTGGTAGCATACAGTCCTGCCGTCAGTTCATCAATCTCTCATGCTGACCGTAGCTCAGTTGGTTAGAGCGCCAGATTGTGGCTCTGGAGGTCATGGGTTCGACTCCCATCGGTCAGCCCAAAGCGAATTAACGTGGCCAGGGGTTTTGCCCCTGGCTTAACGTTGTTTTTGCCTAGGAGCGCGGCCGGCGGCTTTCTAGGCCCGCCGGCGCCCGTCCAGTGCTGAGACTGCTGAAGAGCGCTGCCTTGCTGCTTGCGGGGCAGGGACCGATCGCCTGCGTGCAGAACTGTCAAATCGGGTAAGGATCCCGTGCAGCGGGATTGCGCCCGCCCAGTGGGGGTGGGTGCAGCAAGGAGGGAGCGCATGGGTACGGTCTTTGAGCCGACCAGCAGGATGCGCTTGGCCAATGGGCTTCAGGTGCTCAGCCGGCGGCTGAGCCATGCACCGGTGGTCTGCAGCATGGTCTGGTACGGCGTTGGCAGCCGGAACGAGGATCCGGGCCAGACGGGTGTGTCCCACTTCCTTGAGCACATGATGTTCAAGGGCACGCCCAAGTTCCCATACGGTGTACTGGAGGAGGGTGTGAAAGCCCGGGGCGGCATGTGGAACGCCTTCACCTCGTACGACTACACCGCCTATTACGAGGTGCTTCCGGCCCGACATCTGGAGTACGGGCTGGAGGTGGAGGCGGATCGGATGGTCAACATGACCTTCGACCCGGACCTGACGGTGCGAGAGCGGGGCATTATCTTGAGCGAGCGGGAGGGACGTGAGAACAGCCCCTACTTCTGGCTTTTCGATGCCTTCATGCACGAGGCCTACCGGCGCTTCCCCTACCGCCACGCCATACTCGGGTACCGCGAAGATATCCGCAGCACGACCGCCGAGGGGCTGACCGCCCACTACCGGCGATATTACCGTCCCAACAACGCCACGCTGGTGGTTGCCGGCGATGTCGACCCCGACCGCCTCCTGGAGTTGGCCGAAAAGCATTTCGGCTCCATTCCACCTGGTCCGCCGGTGGAGCCCGTGGCAGTGGAGGAGCCGGAACAGAACAGCGAGCGCCGGGTCACCGTCCGGCGGCCTGGGCCCAATCCCTACCTTATCATGGGCTACAAGATCCCCGGCGCCGGCCATCCGGACCAGCCCGCCCTCACCATCCTGTCCGGCGTGCTTTCAGGCGGGCCTTCCTTCGGATCCAGCAGCGCCTCCGCAGGGATGGGTCGCTCCACCCGCCTCTACCAGGGCCTGGTGGCCACCGGCCTGGCCATCTCCGCCGGTGCGTATTCCCTGAACCTGCAGTACCCTGGCCTTTACATGTTCAGCGCCGTCCCCGCCCCAGGAGTGGAACTGGAGCGGGTGGAGGCAGCCATTACAGCCGAAATTGCCCGGCTTCAGTCCGAGCCCGTCCCGGAAGCAGAACTGAACCGTGCCAAGAAGCAGGTGCGGACCCAGTTCCTGTACGGGATGGAGGGCGTGATGAGCCAGGCCACGCTGCTGGGCTCCACGGCGGTAACCAGGGGGGTCGAGCAGTTTGACGGCGCCCTTGCCGCCTTTGAAGCCGTCACCGCGGAGGACCTGCTCCGGGTCGCCCGCACGTACCTGAGGCCGGAGCGGCGCACGGTGGGATGGTTCCTGCCCCAGGATGCAGCGCCCTCAGTGCCCGCTGCGGGAGGCGACGCACAGCGGGGCGGTGCCCAAGGGATGAGCGAAACCACCCCGTCCACACTCGGCACGACTCCGCCGCACCAGATCCACGGCCAGGTTCCAGTCATCCTGCCAGCCAGTCAGGGTACTCCGGCGCGCATCATCCAGCCAGAGCGGGTGATGCGGGCGCCCCTTCCCGGCGGCGCAGCGCTGCTGGTCTACCCGCTGGCCAGCTTGCCCAGCGTTTTCGTGCGGGTTCAGCTGGAGGCCGGGGCTGTCTTCGATCCGCACGGCCAGGAAGGCCTGGCCCAGCTCACTGCACAGGTGGCTGCCCGGGCCACCCGGTCGCTCTCTCCCCAAGAGCTGGCCCTGCGCACCGATGAACTGGGCCTCTCCCTCCGGGTGGACATCACCCGCGAAACCGCCGTCGGAACGCTGAAATGCCTGCCGGAAGACCTGGAAACCGGCCTGGGCTACCTGATGGATCTGCTTGTGGACCCGGCCCTGCCGGAAGATGAGTTCCAGCGCCTGCGGGATAAAGCTCTGGTGACGGTTCGCCAGGCGGAGAACGATACCCGCACCATCGCCACCCTGCGCCTGCGGGAGATGCTCTACCCGCCGGGGCACCCCTACGGCCGCCGGGGCTGCGGCACCGAAGCCAGCCTTGCCAACATCACCCGGGAAGATCTGGTCGCCTTCCACCAGCGCTGCTACCGCCCCGCCGGCGCCGTCGTCGCCGTGGTGGGCAGTGTGGATCCCGACCGGGTCTGCAGGGCGCTCCAGAGCCTGTGGGCGGGATGGACGGGCGGACCGGGACGGTATCCCATCCCTGACGTCACCGCACCGCAGGGCGGCCATCAGCACTACACGGTGGAGGGCAAGAGCCTTACCGATGTGGCCATGGGATGGCCGTTGGTGAGCCGGCACCATCCGGACTACCTGGCCCTCTCCTTCCTGGCCACCCTCCTGGGCGGCAACGGCACGCCTGCCACCAGCCGGCTTTTCCGCAACGTCCGGGAGCGCTACGGGGTGAGCTACTACCAGTTTGCGGCCTTTGGCGCGGCCTTGGGCCCGTCCCCCTGGACCGTTCACATCGGGGTCAACCCGTCCCGGCTCGCCTTCGCACTGGACCGGGTGCGGGATGAACTCCGCCGCCTGCGGGATGAGCCGGTGTCGGCACAAGAGCTGAACACCCTGAAGGCATTCCTGGCGGACTACCCTGCAGTGCAGCACGAGTCCCCCGAGCGGCTGGCCGCCCGCCTGGCTGAAATTGAGCGGAACGGTCTGGGGCTCGATTTCCTGGAGCGGCAGGACGCAGCGATCCAGGAGCTTACCCCCCAGCAGCTGCAGGCGGCTGCGCAGCGCCACTTCGACCTCGACCGTCTCTGCATCGCAACAGCGGGGCCGGAGCCCCTTTAGGAAACCCGCAAATGGATAGAAGCGAGCAGGAGTTTAGGTGATTCGCCTAGAATTTACCAGCACTCCTGCTCGTCGATTGTCCGGGTGGATGAAGGGGGATCTGCTGATGGCCCGCTCCGGGCGGAGGCTTGTAAATGGCGTGTTAACCATTAGCCTGGTGGCCAGCTTCAGCCTGTTCAAGCCGCCGGATCCGCCGGTTCCGGCTGCGGTACCTGTCCGCGAGCGCCCGCCGGAACTGGTCATCGGCCAGCCGGCCGAACCGCAGACGCTGGACTCAACCCTCACTGCTTCGCCCGCGGCCTTCACCGTGCTGGGAAGCGTCATGGAGGGGCTGGTCCGCATCGGCCCAGACGGCGCTCCGGAGCCTGCAGCTGCCGCCAGCTGGGACGTGACCGATGGGGTCACCTACACGTTCCACATCCGGGAAGACGCCCGGTGGAGCGACGGCCGGCCCGTCACCAGCCACGACTTCAAGTACGCCTGGCTTCGGGTGCTGGACCCGCTCCGGGCCGCACCCTACGCGTATCAGCTCTACTACATAAAGGGTGCGCAGGCGTACAACATCCTGCCCGCCGACGCGCCTGACTTCGACCAGAAGGCTCAGGAACTGCGGGAGCAGGTGGCCATCGAAACGCCGGATGACCGAACCCTGCTGGTTACGCTGGTGGAGCCTGTGCCCCACTGGCTCAGCCTCACCGCCTTTCCGACCTACTACCCGGTCCGGGAGGATATGGTGGAACTCCACGGCGAGCGTTACGGCCAGGACCCCGGCACCATGTGCTACAACGGGCCTTTCCGGCTCGAAGCCTGGACCGAGGGCGAGGGGCTGGTGCTCACCCGGAATCCGGAGTACTGGGGCACCGGCGGTGTGCGCCTTGAGCGGGTCACTTTCCAGACCGTGCCGGATGGCTTCGCTGCCGCACGGCTTTACGAAGCGGGTCTGCTTGACCGCACCGTCATTCCGGGCCAGCTGGCAGGGCCGTACCAGCAAGAGGGCGAGGTGGCTACCCTGGTTCAGCCGGCCACCTGGTACCTGGCGGTCAACCAGCGCCGCGCCGAACTGCAGAATGCGGATTTTCGCCGCGCCCTCAGCCTGGCGCTGAACCGCCAGACCCTGGTGAAGCGGCTGGCCGGCGATGCAGAGCCCGCGGCGGGCATGGTGCCCCCGTCCATCGCGGCCGGGCAGGGCCAGCGGTTCCGGGATGTGGCCGGTGCCGCCGCTTCGCCGCAGCGCATCGCCACCGCCCGGGAGCACTGGCAGAGCTTCTTAACACAGGTTGGATCCGCCTCGTTCGCCGTTGAGATGCTCATTGGCGACAGCACACTGAATGGCCAGAACGGCCAGGCCGTGAAGGAGATGCTGGAAGAGGCTCTCCCCGGCCTGACCGTTCAATTGGTACCGGTTCCTTTTGCAACTTTACTGGAGCGGACCCGCCAGGGGGAGTACGCCCTGGCCCTCTCGCTGGTGGGTGCCGAGTACGACGACCCCATGTCGTTCCTCAGCAACTGGACCACCACCAGCCCCTTCAATGAAGTCCACTGGTTCCGCCTGGAATACGACGCGCTGATCCGCCAGGCCCGATCCGCCGAGACGGAGGAGGCTCGCTGGGAGGCACTGGCCGAGGCCGAGCGGCTGCTGGTGCAGGAGGCCGCGGTGATACCGCTTTACCACCCGGTTACCACCGTCGTCCAAAAGCCCTGGGTCCACGGAGTGCTGGACCGCCCCCTGGGAGCAGACCTCGATCTTCGGGACGCCTGGGTGGAGGTTACTCCTCCTGCGCCTTGAGGATTGATTCGAAGAGATCTGCGGTGCCGTCCACCTCGTGGCCGGGAAGGACGATGTCGGCCACTTCCTTCAGCAGCGGGTCGGCATTCCCCATGGCTGCACCCCAGCCAGCCCACTTGATCATCTCGATATCGTTGCGGGCGTCGCCCACCGCAGCGATCTGCTCCGGTGGGATGCCCAAGTGCTGGGCCAGCTGTTCGCCGCCCCACTGCTTGGAAACGCCGAAGGGCGCGATCTCCAGGTAGTCGGCATGGTAGATGATGTGTACCTGCTCGCCGAACAGCCGGACGCATTCCTCGTAGGCGGGGGCTCCGCCCCATGCCATCACCTTATGGGCCGGCAGAGCCCAGCGGTCGGGGGGCAGTATGGCTGGCGAGACCCCGCGGATGCGGTCCGCCTCGTCAGTGTCTGGTGTGCGGCGGGTCAGGAAGTAGCCCTCGGGGGTCATCAGGTAGACAGGGATCCCCTGCTCGTCAAAGAAGCGGGTCAGGGCTTCCGTTACCTGGGCCGGCATCACCCGCTGGGCCAAAATGCGATCGCCATCGTGGACGCTGGCGCCGTTGTTGCAAATCCGGTAGCGGACGCCCAGGTCATCGGCGATGGCCCGTGTTGCCTCAGGTGCCCTGCCGGTGCAGATTGCAAAGGTGATGCCCTTCGCCTGCAGTTTGGCAATGGCGGCCCGACTGCGGGCGCCCACCTTGTGGTCGGGGCCCAGCAGGCTTTCGTCCAGGTCGGAAAGCACCAGGCGAATCTGGGTCAAGGGTTTCAAAGTTGGGCCTCCTTCTGTGTGGGGGTTCCGATGCACTTATGTTTCATACGATAACATTTCGTTCTTTCCCGGACAAGATTCCGGATCACTTTGTCAGGCCCGGTTGGGGCACACCTTCTCCATCCTTTACGTAACCTGGAGCAGACCGGCTGGAGGTGATGGGGTGCTCTACGGCGCCTTTGGTTTCTGTCCCCCGGTAGGCGGTCCCTTCGCCTGCCCCGGCTGTGTGCCGGCCATTTCGGGCTTCCCTGGCTTTCCGTGGTTTCCGGGCTATCCGGGTTACAATCCCAACTTCGGGAAGTACCCAGGCATCTGCCTGGTCTGCCTCTGAGCACCGGGGCCCAGGGCGGTGCCGCTGCTGTGCCAAGCCCGCCTTACGTAGGCGGGCTTCTGCACTTTGGGATAGACTAACGTCACGGAAGCAGTCTGCGTTTCGTCCAAGAAGAGGGGATAAAAGGGAACCGGCGCTGGTTCAGCGAATGCCTAAACGTCAGCTCACAAGTAAGGAGTATCGCCATGACACATCGAGCCGCACTGACATGGACGGGAGAAGGACTTGCATTTGACGCGACCACTGGGGGCGGTATCTCCCTGCGGGTGGGCGTCGACGAAACGGAAAAGCCGGTGGGCCCTCGCGCCAAAGAGCTGGTCTGCCTCGGCTTGGGCGCCTGCGCCGGCTCTAACCTGATTACGCTGATGAAGAAAATGCGTCAGGAGGTGGAGCGGATCGACATTGAGGTGGAGGCAGAGCAGGCTGAGAAGGATCCCATGGTCTTCACCCATGTGCTGACCCGCTACCGGCTGTACGGCAGAAACATCGACCCCGCCAAGGTAACCAAGGCGCTCAACTACATTGAGGAGAAATACTGCGGTGTGCTGCACATGGTCAATAAGACCGCAGTAACCGAGTATGTTTTTGAGATCGTGGAGGTATAAATGCGCTGGCTTTCCTACATACATAACCATACCAACATCTTCACCAAGGTGCTTTTTGCCAATGCGGTGATTATGGTCGTAGGATGCCTCGCTGCTGTTTTCATGGTGGCCTACCTGTGGCGGGCGCAGCCCCCGGACCCGGGGTTGACCACCGCCATCATTCTGGTTGGTTTGGCCATCTCCATGGGCGTCAACTATGGAATCCTCCGGGTGGCCTTTCGCCCGCTCTTTACCCTGCAGGACACGCTGGACCGGGTCCGCCGGGGCGACTTTTCCGCCCGGGTTCCTGAGGTGGGCGGCGATCCGGATACGGCCCGGATCTCCGAGACCGCCAACCTGATGCTCGACCGGCTGAACGAGCACCGGCAGGCGGTGGCCGCACAGATTCTGCGGGCTATGGAGGAAGAGCGCAAGCGCATCGCCCGGGAGCTGCACGACGAAACCAGCCAGTCTCTCACCAGCATCCTGGTCAACCTGGAGGTGGTGGAACGGCTCCTGCCAGATCCAGCCGATGAGGCAGCCCGCCGTGTCCACCTTACCAAAGAGATCGCACAGCGCACACTGGATGAAACCCGTCGTCTCATGTACGACCTGCGGCCTTCCGTGCTGGATGACCTGGGCCTGGTTCCCGCACTCCGCTGGTTCATCAGCCAGCGGGTGCAGCCTACCGGCCTGCGGGTGGAGTTCGAGGCCTCCGGTTTGACAGACCGGCTGCCGGAGGATCTCGAGACGGCGCTCTTTCGCATTATGCAGGAGGCAATCACCAACGCTGTGAAACACGCACGGGCCAAGCGGCTGGTGGTCAGCCTGGTGCGGGAGCCCGGCTGCATTACGGGCATCGTTCAGGACGACGGCGTCGGCATCCACCCGGTTACCGCCGTCAGCAAGAATGACCGCGACCGGGGCCTGGGCCTCTTTGGGATGCAGGAGCGGGCTTCCTTGGTGGGCGGCGCCGTGCAGATCAATTCGGCGCCCGGCCGGGGTACCACTGTAACAGTCACTGTGCCGGAACGGATGAAGGGGGGCGGCGTTGATGGGCAACATCCGGGTTCTGCTGGTCGATGATCATGCGATCCTCCGGGAGGGAATCCGGTACCTGCTCTCGGCCAGCGGGCAGGTAGACGTGGTGGGCGAAGCTGAGGATGGTCTGCAGGCTGTCGAAATGGTGGAAAAGCTCAAGCCCGATGCTGTCCTCATGGACATCGCCATGCCCC
>ENA-OWPA01001423-OWPA01001423.1-bioreactor-metagenome-genome-assembly--contig:-NODE-1423-length-15853-cov-3.200621_pt1 | contig 15853 bp, 17 predicted proteins | sample MGYA00238139_ERZ651803 | MGnify/ENA primary metagenome ERZ651803 (study PRJEB26909, sample SAMN07631231) | bioreactor metagenome | isolation source: Switchgrass digestor | place: USA: Dartmouth...
ATATAATTATATTTAAGGTTTTACAGTTGTTGTCAGGGGGGGATTTTGCGTGATGGATAATAAGATTCAGGTTGTAATCGCTGATGATAACAGAGAATTCGGTGATATACTTAGCGAATATCTGGACAATCAGGACGGTATTGAAGTGGTAGGCGTTGCAAGGGATGGCCTTGAGGCTTGTGATATTATAACTTCAAAGCTACCCGATATAGTGGTCCTTGATATAATAATGCCACATCTTGACGGACTTGGGGTACTGGAACGAATTAACTCGACTAAAATGAAAAAGCGCCCGCTTTTTATTATACTATCGGCTGTTGGCCAGGATAAAATTACTCAAAGAGCACTTGCACTTGGTGCAGAATATTACATGGTAAAGCCATTTGATATGGACGTTCTGGTTTCACGCATACGACAGCTCAAGGATAATCCGCAATCTGCAGTGATTAAGCCTGAGGGTAGTAGCGAAATGACTTCAATGTATCATGCATCCTCGAAGAAGAGTTTGGAAGTAGAAGTTACAAATATAATGCACGAGATAGGTGTACCAGCCCATATAAAAGGTTATCAGTATCTAAGAGACGCTATCATGATGGTTGTAAAAGATCTTGATATAATTAATTCCATAACTAAGCAGCTTTATCCCACTATAGCAAGAGAATATAATACGACGCCCAGCAGAGTTGAAAGAGCTATTAGACATGCTATAGAAGTAGCGTGGAGCAGAGGCAAGGTTGAAGCTTTAGATTCACTTTTTGGATACACAGTAAGTCTTGGCAAAGGTAAGCCCACAAATTCAGAATTTATAGCAATGGTTGCTGATAAATTGAGACTTGAACTAAATGTAAGCTAACTGCTGATATAAGAAAGAAGAGCTGTATATCAGTGCTTAAACCAAGCGGGATATACAGCTTTCATTTTTGCATTTATCTGAAAAAATATAACTTGTCTATCTGAAAGAGTATAACTTATCTATCAATAATGCGCCTGAAAAATCCCTTTTTATTTTTTTCTCTCCACAAGGATAAGGAACGATCTACATCGCTAAAATGTTTTTCCATTTTTGTTTCAAGTTTTCTGACACTGTTTTCAACGCAGGCGCCGAGTTCAAGTTTTGTTTTTAATAGCTCATTAAATACTTGTTCTCTTGCAGAATTTATTTCCTGTGATACATTCTTTGTTACGCTTTCTGTCACACTTGTAGTAATATCTGTCTTCAATTTATCAAAAAAAATTTCTACATTACTGTTTTTGTCATTGTTATCAACAACTGCAAGGGATGTATCAGAATTGTCATCATGCACAACTACAGGAGGTGGTTCTGTAATCATATTATCTGATATAAGAATCTTTCGTATAGCTTTAATCTGGAGGCCTTCATTTCTCATTTGTCTGATTTTAAACATAAGATTTGCCAGTTCAGGTGTATAATAGCGCCTGCCGCGTTCATCCTTTGGAACAGTTATATTAAATTCCTTTTCATAATATCTTAAGGTGTGATCTGTTGTGTTTAGTCTCTGGCTCAACTCAGTAATGCTATACCTGTCCTTGAGTATTTCCATAATGTTTCACCCCCCAAGCAAGTATTTATATAATACCATTTGAGTTAAATAGTGTAAATATTACCCTGCTATTTTCGTAATATTTCCAAAAGCTTCTCCATATCCTGGGGGATGGGGGCCGACAGCTGTATTTGTGTTTGTGTTACAGGGTGCATAAAGCTTACACGGCTTGAATGAAGAGCCTGTCTGTCTATTAGAACTGAAGGCCTGTCTGAATATAATGTATCACCTATTAACGGATGACCGATAGCTTTACAGTGCACTCTAATCTGATGGGTTCTGCCGGTTTCAAGATAAAATCTCAGGCAGGTAGCATCATTGAGATATTCAAGGACCTCATAATGCGTTACTGCTCTTAACCCTGATGAGGAGATATGTCTTTCCATTATACTGCCGGGTTTACGATCAATAGGCAAGTCTATTGTTCCTGTCTTGTCTTGGACAATACCGCTTACTACACCTATATACTCCTTGATAAAGGTTTTTGAGGACATTTGCTGAATAAGTTGTTCCTGAATATATTGATTTTTTGCAAATATAATAATACCGGTAGTATCCTTGTCAAGTCTGCTGACAGGACGAATTTTCCTTTGTTCTCTTCTGTTTTTGAAGTGATATGCAAGGGCATTTGCAATGGTGCCGGAGCGGTGATATGCAGTAGGATGTACAACTATACCGGCTTGTTTGTTCAGAACAATTAAACCATTATCTTCATAAATGATGGAAATGGGTAGTTCCTCAGGTTCGATGTCTGTCTCCTCTTCCTCCACGTCAATTAATACATCAATTATGTCCCCGTCTTTTACAATATGATTGACGTGTACAGGAGATGAATTGCAATGAATCCTGTCTAAGTATTTTAGTTTTTTTATAAGCCTGCTGGACAGATTCAGCTTATATTTTAAAATAATTTCAACTGTTTTGCCGCTGTCTTCTTGTTTTATAAAATAAGTTAGTCGCAAAGTTTAACCACCCGATTTATATTACAATACAGGAGTCTAAAAATCAAGCATAGATAAAATAGCATGTCCAATTTAAAGTTGAAAAGAAAGAGTGAGTTGTATAAAATATAGTAAAAACGTATGGCCTTACTAACGGAGGTAATAAAATGGAGCAAGAGACAAAAAATTATCTGATAAAAGAGTTTGGAATTAATGGCAATATTTTAGATATAGCAAGCGAAGTAGAAAAAGAAATAAGTTCTATTACAAAAGAAATAGAAGCCATCAGGGAATATAACCAGCTCAAGGTAATCAAGGCAATGCAGAACAATAACCTCAGCGAATCACATTTCACAGGAAGCACAGGTTATGGATACGGGGACAGAGGCCGTGAAATACTTGATATGGTTTACGCTGACGTTTTCAAGGCGGAAGATGCTCTCGTAAGACATCAAATAGTGTCTGGAACTCATGCCCTTGCGTTATGCCTGTTCGGTAATTTGAGACCCGGTGATGAACTGCTCTCTGTTACCGGTAAGCCTTATGACACATTAGAGGAAGTAATAGGTATAAGAGGTGAGGGAGATGGCTCCCTTAAAGAATTTGGGATAACATACAGGCAGGTGGAACTTCTGGAAAATGGCAGTATAGATTTTGAAAATGTCAGCAAATGCATTAATGAAAAAACAAAGATGATATTAATACAGCGTTCAAGGGGCTATAGCTGGCGCTCACCGCTAAAAATAGAGGACATAAGGAAGGCAATAAAATATATAAGAAATATAAAAGAAAATGTTATTATTATGGTAGATAATTGCTATGGTGAGTTTGTGGAGACTGAAGAGCCAATTGAAGCAGGTGCTGATATTATTGCAGGATCGCTGATAAAAAATCCGGGAGGAGGACTTGCCACTTCTGGTGGATATATAGCCGGAAAGCAGGAATATGTAAAGAATGCTGCATGCAGACTCACTGCACCTGGGCTTTCCAAAGAAGTAGGAGCTTCTTTAGGACAGAACAGACTTATATTTCAGGGATTGTTCTTTGCCCCGCATGTAGTTGCCGAAAGCCTTAAGGGAGCTGTTTTTTGTGCTGCTCTTATGGAGAGGCTTGGCTTTGAAACTTCACCTTCTTCAAAAGAAAAAAGAGGCGACATAATTCAGGCGATAAAATTCAATCGGGAAGATTACCTTATTTCTTTCTGCCAGGGAATTCAGAAAGGATCACCTGTAGATTCTTATGCAACACCTGAGCCATGGGATATGCCAGGCTATGAATATCCTGTTATAATGGCGGCAGGAGCATTTGTTCAGGGCGCTTCAATAGAATTAAGTGCCGATGCACCTATCAAAGCTCCGTATATCGCCTATATGCAAGGAGGATTGACATTTGAGCACGTTAAGCTTGGAGTGTTGACTTCAGTTAATATGATGTATAAAAAGGGTATTCTGAGAGGTCGTCTATGAATAAAGAAAACAAAGGAAAAAAGCTCAAAATAGGCAGCTTTATCTTATTGATGTTTTTATCACTGTATATACCGTCTGTACTTCATTGGATAACTGAAAGAAATATCAATACTGATTACCTGAGAAACGGCATAATAGAAGATTCAATAAATGCGGACGGTATCATAATAAGAGATGAGAAGGTATATAATTCTCCCTTTGACGGAAAATACATTCCCGAGGTAGGGGAAGGAGAAAAAGTTGCTGCAGGCGGCAGAATTGCCACGGTAATGACAAAGTCATCTTTAGAGCTGCTGGATGAGCTTGAAAATTACAACGACAGGATAATAAAAGCCCAGATAGAGAAAAATAAAAACAGAGAATTTTTTTCAGAAGATATACAAAGGCTTGACAATGAGATTGGTAAAAAAATTAAGGTTATAGTGAATGAAACTAATAACAATAGCCATTTTAAAATGGAACAGTTAAAATCGGATATAGACAGATTAATTCAAAAGAAAGCAGAGATTTATGGAGGCCAATCTACTGCCGATACACATATAAGTCAGTTGAAAACTGAGAGAGACATGCTTCAGCAAAAGATAAAAAACAATACAAGAGGAGAGGTCTCAGAGTCTCCAGGTATAGTTTCATATGTAATAGACGGCTTGGAAAAAGAGCTTAATCCCTCAGTTATTGACAAACTTACTGTTGAGTATCTGGAAAGTCTGGAAATACAAGCACCTGATGTTAATGCCAATATTCGAGATGTCTCTACAGGCCAACCTTATGTAAAAGTAATAGATAATATGAAATGCTATATAGCAATATCAGTTAAAGCTGATAAAGCTGAAATGTTCGAGGTAGGAATGAAACCAAGGGTCAGAATATACGATATTGACAGGGAAATAAGAGGAAAAATCGAGTATATTTCCCAGGAGGAAAAAGGAAAAGTAGTTATAGTTATAGGCATTGACAGGTGTATAGATGAAACATCCGGCTTAAGAAAGATTAACATTGACCTGATAAAGAATTCATACGAAGGTTTGAAAGTGCCTTTAAAAAGCCTTATGGATGTTGACCTGAAAAATAATAAGGCCAAAATAATATTGGTAAAGGCAAATTATGCCACCATAAGAGATGTGGAAATAGTTGCTGCAAGTGATGAATATGCCATTATTAAGAGTGCTGATGACAGTGGAAAACGAGGTATAAGCCTTTATGATACTTATATAATTAATCCACTAAATATAGAGGAGGGTCAGATAATAAACAAATGAGCACTGAAAATACAGGAGCAATAAAGGAGAATATTGAAAAAATTAAATTGAGAGTAGCGCAGGCTGCCCAAAAGAGCGGAAGAGACCCAAAAGATATAAAGATCATAGCTGTAACAAAGACAGTAGATACGGAAAGAATTATGGAAGCAATAGGTGCGGGCGTGACAGATGTTGGCGAAAACAGAGTTCAGGAGTTGTGTAATAAATACGATATAATTGGCACACAATGTAACTGGCATTTGATAGGCAGTCTTCAGACCAATAAAGTAAAATATATAGTTGATAAAGTTGCTATGATACATTCTCTGGACAGGATTGAGCTGGCGGAAGAGATTCAAAAAAGGGCTGAACGTATATCGAGGATTGTTGATGTACTTGTACAAGTAAATGTAGCAAAAGAGGAAACAAAATCAGGTATATATTTAGAGCAGGCTTACGACTTTGTGAAAGAGGTGTCACAATATGGCAATATTAGAATAAGAGGACTTATGACCATAGCTCCGTTTGCTGAAAATCCTGAAGAGGTGCGGTTTGTTTTCAGGGAACTGTACAAATTATATATTGACATAAGCAGGAAAAATACCGATAATATAAGTATGGATTACCTTTCTATGGGTATGAGCAACGATTTTGAGGTCGCAATCGAAGAAGGCTCCAATATGGTTAGAATTGGAACTGCAATCTTTGGAAGAAGATACTAATGATGAAAATGATGAATAGGAGGAGAAACTATGGCAAGTCTTATTAATAAGATGTTAAATTTTGTTGGTTGGGAAGCGGAAGATGAAGACGAAGAATTACTGGAAGAAGAACTTGAGAACGAAGAAAAAGAACCGTCCCAGCCTGAATTTCTTCAGCCTTCCAACAAAAGGCACCAGAGTAAAGTAGTTAATATTCATTCTGCATCTCAATTTAAAGTAGTTGTTACCCAACCTGAGACATTTGATGATGCACAGGATGCTTGTGACCACCTGAAGAATAAAAAGCCTGTAATTGTCAATTTGGAAGAAGTGGACAAAGAACTGGCGCAGCGAATAATAGATTTCCTCAGTGGAGCAGTATATGGACTGGACGGTAATATTCAAAAAGTATCAAGTGGAATATTTGTCATAGCACCGAACAATGTTGATATAATGAGCGATTTCAAAGATGAGTTGCGAAATAAAGCAGTATTTCCCTGGGTAAAGTAAACGGAGGTTTCTGATGGCTGGTATAATATTCAGGGCTATAGATATAGTGCTCCTAATTATTCAGTATGCAATATTTATTCGGGCAATAATTTCGTGGTTTCCTGTTTCAAGGGATAATCCACTTATCAGGCTTTTATACCAGATAACAGAACCGTTGCTATCCCCTGTGAGAGACTTTTTGTCAAGACTTATGTCCGGAAGGTATATGATGGTGGATTTTTCCGGAGTCATTGTATTTCTCCTAATAGGTGTAGTGCGAAGTATAATTTTTGGAGGGGCGGTAATTTTCTAATTATTTAATAAGATTGCAGGTACCTTCGTGTTGATTTTTCATAGTGCATTTTTTAGAGAGGTGTTATTTAATGAATTATACGCCAAATGATTTGCAAAATTTAACTTTTAAGAGATCCTTCATGGGATACAGTGAAGATATGGTTAATGAAGTACTAGATAAGATAATAGAAGATTATACAGCATATATACATGAAAACATTGAATTAAAGGATAAGATTGCTTTACTTAATGAAGGTTTGCAGCATTATAAGACTATAGAAGAATCTCTTCAGAATACTCTTATGGCAGCACAGCAAACCAGTGAAGATATAAAAAAGAATGCCTATGAAAAAGCTGAAAATATAATAAAAGATGCAGAGATAAAAGCGCAGAAGATATTAAACGATGCGAATCAGGAAATCGCAAAAATAAGATATGAGTATGAGGACTTGAAAAAGAAACTCTATGTTTTTAAGTCAAAATCTGAGACATTGCTTATGTCACAGTTGGAGATATTAAAGCAGGTGGCCGAGGATACTTGACACAGGCTTAATTATTATTATATAATTCATCCGATTGAATGCAATTTCACTAATAGATGAATAAATTTAATATTTTGAAAAAACGATGACTGGAAAGAGTAATGAGTAATATCTTTGAAGAGAGCAGGTGATGGTGGGATACCTGTAAGATTAGCTCATGAAAATCATCCACGAGTTGCTACCAGAAAAAGCATATAGGCGTTTAAAATTAGCTATACTAGGATTAGCTGAATAATACTTGAAACGTACTATTTGTTTGAGTAAGGGATGCCGGCACAAACCGTTATTTGATTTGAGTGATTATTTTTATTTTATAATAAAATAAAAATAATAAATTTGGGTGGTACCACGTGAGTAATGCCCTCTCGTCCCTGCAATCGGATTGAGAGGGCTTTTAATATATTAACTGCCAAATTGCGGCTTTAGGGAATGAGTCCCGTTTAATAATATTTTTTGAATATAAAAATTTTTGAATATAAAAATTTGGAGGTATGACTGGATGATATATAATAAGGTTTCAACCGACTTGAATTTCGTGGACAGGGAAAAGGAAGTACTTAAATTCTGGAAAGAAAATGATATTTTTAAGAAAAGCATAAGCAACAGGGAAGGAGGTCCCACATTTACCTTCTATGACGGTCCTCCTACAGCCAATGGAATGCCACATATCGGTCACATACTAACCAGAGTTGTTAAGGATATAATCCCAAGATATAAAACAATGAAGGGATATAAAGTTTTAAGAAAAGCCGGATGGGATACTCATGGCCTTCCTGTTGAGCTTGAAGTTGAGAAAGCTCTTGGTATTGATGGTAAATCCCAAATTGAGAAATATGGTGTTGAACCATTTATACAAAAGTGTAAGCAAAGTGTTTGGAAATATGAAGAAGAATGGAGAAAGATGAGTGACCGTGTAGGCTATTGGGCTGATATGGATAACCCTTATGTTACTTATCATAACACCTACATTGAGTCTGAATGGTGGGCGCTGAAACAGATATGGGAAAAGGGTTTGCTGTATAAAGGCCATAAGATTGTACCTTATTGCCCACGATGTGGTACATCATTATCCAGCCACGAAGTTGCACAAGGATATAAAGATGTTAAAGATCCCTCTATATATGTTAAATTTGCTGTAAAAGGCGAAAAACAGACTTATTTAATGGCATGGACCACTACTCCGTGGACATTACCTTCAAATGTTGCTTTGACCGTTAATCCAGATGAGACTTATGTCAAGGTTAAGTGTTCTGACGAAGTATATATTTTAGCTGAAGCTCTCGTAGAATCAGTTATTGAAGAACCCCATGAAGTTCTTGAAAAAATGCGCGGCCAGGATCTGGTGGGAATAGAGTATGAACCCTTGTTCGATTTCGCAAAGCCGGATAAGAAAGCATATTATGTTGTTTCAGACAGTTTTGTTACTCTCACTGACGGTACAGGTATTGTGCATACGGCACCTGCCTTTGGTGAGGACGACGCTAAAGTTGGCAGAGCCTATGATTTGCCTTTTGTACAGCTTGTAAATGAGCAAGGCAAATTTGTCGATGCTGTAACTCCATGGAAAGGCGTATTTGTAAAAGATGCAGACCCGGATATCATTAAGCATCTGGATAGCAGAAACTTGGTATATAAAACTCTTGAATATGAACATTCATATCCCTTCTGCTGGAGATGTGATACACCGCTTTTGTATTATGCCCGTGATACGTGGTTTATAAAGATGACTGCGGTGAGGGACAGACTTTTGGCAAATAATCAGACAGTAAACTGGCTTCCGGACAACATCAAAAACGGAAGATTTGGCAATTTCCTTGAGAATGTTGTTGACTGGGGCTTAAGCCGTGAGAGATACTGGGGTACTCCTCTCCCAATCTGGGAATGTGAATGCGGTCACAGACATGTAGTTGGCAGTATTGCAGAATTAAAGGAAATGGGAGAAAATGTGCCGGACGACATAGAGCTTCACAAGCCTTACATTGACAATGTATACCTTAAGTGTCCGAAATGCGGAACAGGTAAAATGAAGAGGGTAAGTGAGGTTATTGACTGCTGGTTTGATTCAGGCTCCATGCCTTTTGCCCAGTGGCATTATCCTTTTGAAAATGAGGAAATTTTCAAGGAGAATTTCCCGGCTGATTTCATAAGTGAAGCTTTAGACCAGACAAGAGGATGGTTTTACACCCTTATGGCAATTTCCACGCTATTATTTGACACATCACCGTACAAAAATGTAATAGTTCTTGGTCTGGTACAGGACAAGGATGGGCAGAAAATGAGCAAGCATAAGGGTAATGTTGTTGATCCCTGGACAGTTCTTGATAAACAGGGGGCAGACGCAGTCAGGTGGTATTTCTATACAGCAAGTGCTCCTTGGCTACCAAGCCGTTTCTATGAAGAGGCTGTCAGTGAGGGACAGAGAAAGTTTATGGGTACCCTCTGGAACACATATGCTTTTTATGTGCTTTATGCAAACATTGACAATTTTGATCCAACAAAATACACTCTTGACTACGATAAACTGTCAGTCATGGATAAATGGGTGCTGTCAAGGCTGCATACCCTTATTGCCGGAGTAGACCGTAACCTTGAAAACTACAGAATTACTGAGTCTGCAAGGATGATACAGGAGTTCGTTGATGAGCTGAGCAACTGGTATGTAAGAAGGAGCAGGGAAAGATTCTGGGAGAAGGAAATGACCCAGGACAAGATAAATGCATATATGACTCTTTATACAGTGCTTTCGACACTTGTTAAGATATCAGCTCCTTTTGTTCCTTTTATGGCTGAAGAGATATACCTGAACCTGGTTAAATCTGTAGACAAATCAGCACCTGAGAGTGTACATTTGTGCGATTTCCCTGTGTCCGAAGAAAAATACATTGATGACGAACTTGAAAAGAATATGGATCTGGTATTAAAGCTGGTAGTACAGGGCCGTGCTTGCAGAAATGCTGCAAATATCAAGAATAGACAGCCGATAGGCAAAATGTTCGTTAAGGCCGGGTTTGAGTTGCCTGAAATGTTTAAAGAGCTTGTTGCAGATGAGCTCAACATTAAAGAAATAATCTTTACTGATGATGCCGAACATTTCACGCAATACAAGTTCAAACCGCAGCTTCGTGTTCTTGGCCCGCGTTATGGCAAGCTGGTTCCGCAAATCGCAAAAGCACTCGAAGAAATTGACGGCAATGAAACCATGAAAGCATTTAAGGAAGGCAGGTCTGTTACACTAAATGTTGCCGGAAATGATATTGAATTAAATGAATCTGATGTGCTTGTTGAAGTAACACAGAAGGAAGGATTTGTATCTGAAACAGATAGGGATATAACTGTTGTCCTTGATACTAACCTTACACCGGAACTTATAGAGGAAGGTTTTGTAAGGGAAATAATAAGTAAAATACAGACCATGAGAAAAGAGGCCGGTTTTGAAGTCCAGGATCATATAAAACTGTATTACAGTGATAACAAGCGTATTGGCGAAATTATAGAAAGGTACAAGAGTTTAATAGCTGACGAAGTACTTGCTACTGTTGTACAGGAAGGTAAAGAAGATGGTTATAGCAAGGATTGGAATATAAATGGAGAGAAGGCGAACTTTACTGTGGTAAAAGTTTAATGAGGTGGTCATTTGATTAAGATTAATATAAATCTTCAGGAGAGAAGTTATCCGATTTATGTGACGACTGACTTCAATAGCATAAGTAAATGCATGACCGCTTTAAAATCTGACGGAAAAGTTGCAGTTATAACTGATACAAATGTTGAGAAATTTTACTTGCAGCCCTGCATGGATATTTTAAGAGATGCCGGTTACGAGACTTATTCATATGTTATTAAATCAGGGGAAGAGAATAAAAACCTTGATACTGTAAGAGATATTTATAGATTTCTGGTTGAATATAAATTTGACCGCAGGTCTACACTTATAGCCCTCGGAGGCGGGGTTACAGGCGATATTACCGGATTTGTAGCTGCAACTTTTCTTAGAGGTGTAAATTTTGTACAGATACCTACTACACTGCTTGCTCAGGCAGACAGCAGTGTGGGCGGCAAAACAGGAGTTGACTTCGACGGGTATAAAAACATGGTAGGTGCCTTTTACCAGCCAAGATTTGTATATATAAACGTAAATACCCTTAAAACTTTACCTGAAAGACAGCTGCGCTCAGGTCTGGCTGAAGTTGTAAAGCACGGTATAATTGCAAATTCTGAGTTTTATGAATTTATTGATTACAATGTTAATAAAATTATAAGACTTGATGAAGATGTGCTTCAATATATGGCAAAAGCAAACTGCTCGATAAAAGGTAAAGTAGTAGAGCAGGATGAAAAGGAAAGCGGACTCAGAGCGATTTTAAATTTTGGACATACCATAGGTCATGCAATAGAAAGCGTATCTGGCTTCAGTCTGTTTCACGGCGAATGCGTTTCGGTAGGAATGGTAGGCGCTTTCAAAATTGCAGAACAACTTGGGATGGTTGATGAGAGTTTAACTGAAAGAGTTAAACAGACGTTGCAGAAAATCGGGCTTCCTGTAGAAGTGAGCGGACTTAATGTCAGAGATGTATATAATAAGATGTTCCATGATAAAAAGGTCCGACAGGGAAAACTGCTTTTTGTTTTGCCAAAAAAAATAGGCGAAGTTATGCAGTGCTTTGTTGATGATGAAAGTATAATAATGGGTACGCTTAGAGAAATAATCAAGGAATGAAATGAATTGCAGATTAAGTAAAACTTGTTGTGTTGGTATTTAGATAGCAGAAATTCCCGGCTTAAGAGCAAGTAAGTCAGTTACGGGGTAAATCAATTCGCTTGTGTTAAAGGATACTTCCTTCAACATGGTGAGTGCAAGGTAAGTTAGAATTGTTCCCACATAAAGGCTTTGAATTAATTAAAATAAGCCTTGTGTGGGAATTTTGCTGTCATAAAGAAAAATAAGACAAATCAACAAACGGTTCAAAAATTAATTCTGAACAATAGTCAAATCAATGCAATAACAATTCGATGGATAATTCAATTCATAGATAAATCAAATTAATAGAAAATCAATGTTTGCTTAATAAATCCAAACGGCATGAGCAAAGATTAAAATAATAAACTGTGGGAAAACATAAAAATAACGAACTGCGAACAAAAATTTTTGTCTGAATAACTCATTGCCGGGGAGGCTCATGCAGTGTTTGGGGGAAAAAAATTATTAATTACAATAAATAGGAAGCTGGATAAGATATCACTGAGTATGGAAAAATCCAAGCTGGCTGATTATGTATATTATCTGAAGAATCCGAGAAAAATGCTGTTTGCGAACTTCATAGGAGGACTGGCCCGAGGTTTCGGTATGGCAGTGGGTTTTACTTTACTTGGAGCTTTGGCTATATATTTTCTTCGATGGTTGGTTCAATGGAATTTGCCTATAATAGGCAAATTTATTTCAGAGATTATAAACATTGTTCAAGACAATATGTATAAAAGATAAGAAATAGATTACCATTTAATTTAATGCAACTTTAGCTAAGACTAATATAATTAACAGCGAAAATTTAGGAGGGAGAAAAATGAATAAAATAGATATAAATCATTTCAGGCAGCTTTTAGAAAAACAGGGCAGAGATATTGAAAACACTATTAACAGTATGAAAGAGAATAATACCGCCAGACAGGGAGAATCGTATCCTACGGAGCTTTCAAATTATGACAATCACCCTGCCGATATGGGTACTCAACTCTTTGAACTGGAGCACAATAATGCTCTTTTTCAACATCAGGAATATCTTCTCAGGGAGATACATGATGCAATAGGAAGAATTGAGGATGGAAGATATGGCACATGTGTATCCTGTGGGAAAGATATATCCATTGAGCGTCTTGAAGCAATACCATATGCAAGACTTTGTATTGATTGTGAAGAAAATAAAGATATCCAAACTGAGGTTTTAAAGAGAATGCGTCCTGTAGAGGAACTGGTACTGGATGCTCCTATGGGCAGAAAATATCTTAATAGGAGAGAGGACGATGAACATGAAGGCATGGATCAGTTCAATGACCTTATGAAATATGGCTCCGCGGATTCACCTCAGGATCTTGGCGGATATCATGATTATGATGAATTTTATACAAATGAAATTGATAATCAGGGTATTGTTGAAGAAATAGAACTAATTTCAAATGAAGATTATAAGAAACAATTACCGGACTAAAATACCAACCATAAAAATTCGAAAGTAGGAGAAAATAAGTATGAGGTATAAAAATTTTGTAAATCTAAAAGGAGGCGGCCAACGATTGAGTAAAAAAAATTACAGAAGTATTGTGCTGTTAATGCTGATAATATCTAGCATATTTGTTTTGACTGCATGTACAACAAGAAATACTAATCCAAACCAGCAAAATGGCACAGGACAGAATAACACAACACAAACACCTGATACAACAGGGCGTCAGGATAGCTTGCAACAGTCAGATATGACAGGACAGGGTCAGAATTTATTGGGAGAAAACCCTGAAGGAACAAACCCAGGAATAAATCAAATGGGTACACCTGATGGAACACAAAATGGAAATACAAATAAGATTAATAGCAGAAATAACAATGGAATGAATAACGGAATGAACAATGGAATGAATAATGGAATGAATAACGGAATAAATAACGGAACAAATACCACTCAGACACGTACACAACAGCCTCAGCAAAATTCATTGGCTGATTACGGCAAAAGAGCAGATAATATAAGAGACAAACTGGAAGCAATGCCTGAAGTAGACGATGCAAGTGTTGTAGTTATGGGAAATAGAGCCCTGATTGGATATAAACCGTCGAATAATTCAAGAAATACTGAAGCTACGAAAAACACAATTATTAAAAAGGTAAAGGAAATCGATAAGGAAATTGAAAATGTTACAGTAACAGATGCTCTCGACCTGACAACACAGGTGAACCGCATAGCAGATGATATACGAAATAATAAACCTATTGATGAGATAAATGCAAGTATTGACAAGATTATGAAGCAAATAAACCCAAATTCACAATAATAGGCAGAATGAGAAATTAAAAAGCTGGATGCTGTGAAGCTATAATTTTCAGCATCCAGCTCTTTTTTATTGCATGAAATCCGGCTTTTTGACAAAATGTTTCTTTTCTTCAAGCTTATCCTGTACTAATCTGAGGGCCTCCCCAAAACGCTGGAAGTGCACGATTTCTCTTGCTCTGAGAAATCTTAAAGGCTCAATAACATCTGGGTCATCTGCCAGATTTATTAGGTTTTCATATGTCGCCCTGGCTTTTTGTTCTGCAGCTAAATCTTCATGAAGGTCTGCAATGGGATCTCCTTTAGACTGAATATAAGCTGCTGTAAAAGGAGTTCCTGAAGCACTTAATGGATATACCGCATGATCATGATCTGTGTAATAAGCTCCAAGACCTGCCAGTTCCATTTGCTCGGCAGATACTCCCTTGGTAAGCTGATAAACCATGGAGCCGATAATTTCCAGGTGAGCAAGCTCTTCTGTACCTATGTCATTTAGTATAGCTTTTGCTTCATTGGTTGGCATACTGAATCTCTGACTTAAATACCTCAGAGATGCTGCCAGCTCTCCATCCGGTCCGCCATACTGAGATATAATATATTTTGCCATTTTTGGATTACAAGTTTTGATTTTTACAGGATATTGAAGTTTCTTTTCATAAACCCACATTATAAAGCCTCCTTTTCCCATGGCCATGGTCCTTCTATCCACTGCCAAGGATAGCTGCTTGTTGACATAAGAGCATTCAACGGACCATACATACTCTCGTATCTTTGCCTGAGCATTCTTGAGCGCTGAACGTTGCTGTTATAAAGCATTAGAGCATTCCTATCGCCGGGATGAGTGTCAAGATACAGGTTCAGCTCAACAATTGTAAAATCTACTGCCATTATCTCTTTAAGAAGTCTTTCACGGTTCATATCCGCATGCATCCACATATCATGAGTATTCATGTTGGGACCCATTTCCATTTCTTTGCACCTCCATTAAGCGTCTATTGTATATTCAGGGTCTGCCCCATATGGTCTGTCCAGTTCAGGGAAAATAGTACCCTGCTGTAAACCTTTCATGGGAGGATATATACAGTTGACATCATGAATATATTGAAATGGAACATACGCATGTGCCAATCTCGCATTAAGAATAGGTGCAGGGTTATAAAACTGCATCATACACCTGTTGTATATTGGATTACATGTCATAAAATTCCCTCCATACAGGTTACTTTATTAACATAATATTCTTATATGTAAAAAAATGTGCAAAGTTCTTCATTGTGCCTGTTTTCATTGGTTCTACTGTTTGCTGCTCTGGGTGGGTTATTCCCTAAGGCCGGAAAATGGCGAAGGTATTAATATAAAGGTGAAGTTTGAAAATTATGTGCGATTACCTGATGTATGTATGCTTCTATGTATACTTCAATGAATAAACTCACCCATTACGTTTCCAGGACCGTAGAATATATTGAAAATAAAATTGATAAACTTACGAAAAACAAAAGGATTTTAACTTAAAAAATATAAAATTGATAAAAAAATTTTACTTAATATTTTGTTTTCTTATAAAATACTATGCAAATTCAATA
>ENA-OWPA01001425-OWPA01001425.1-bioreactor-metagenome-genome-assembly--contig:-NODE-1425-length-15848-cov-2.897787_pt1 | contig 15848 bp, 11 predicted proteins | sample MGYA00238139_ERZ651803 | MGnify/ENA primary metagenome ERZ651803 (study PRJEB26909, sample SAMN07631231) | bioreactor metagenome | isolation source: Switchgrass digestor | place: USA: Dartmouth...
TGCGGGGAGCGACAATGATTTCACTTAATGATTGCAACCACTTCATGATTTCAATCCACGCTCCCCTGCGGGGAGCGACCATTCTCATAGGCAACCGGATTGACTTCTTTCAGATTTCAATCCACGCTCCCCTGCGGGGAGCGACGATGATGTTGAATTAAATCCTGACGGTACACCTATTATTTCAATCCACGCTCCCCTGCGGGGAGCGACTTGTAACTCCTTCCCTGCCTTGTTTAACCTCTTATTTCAATCCACGCTCCCCTGCGGGGAGCGACTTGATTTTCCAAAATGTTTGTTTTGCACCATCTGATTTCAATCCACGCTCCCCTGCGGGGAGCGACTGCAAAACTGCTTTAATTTCTACTTATGTTTATAAGCGATTTTATAATTATTATACAATATTAATAATTCAAATCAGTATTTTACCGCTTAATAACTGTAAAAACTATTATAAATCGACATAATCTGAGGTGCGAATCCTCCAGGGAATTTATGTTCACTTCACATTCGCACTAAAAAATTAATGGTCCGTCAATATCATAGGTTTCCTTTGCTCCAATATGAATTACTTTATCTTTATAGTTATTGCCCAGGATATAAAACCGAAGACTATCTTTATTCTTATCGATAATTCCTTCAAGTATATTTTTTACATGAACTAGCTGTGCATTGTCTAATTTACATTCAAATACTGAATTTTGTACTCTCTGTCCATAATTGACACATTGTTTTGCGACTTTCCTTAATCTCCTTTTGCCACTTTCAGTTTCAGTATTTACATCATACGTTATAAGCACCATCATAAATAACACCTACTTCCAGAAAAATGGAGGATATTCATCTAAATCACCTCGCAGATATCTAGCTAAAAGCAGTGCCTGTGCATAAGGAATCATTCCCCATTCAATCTTCTCATTCAAAAAAGGATGTACTATCAATTCCTGTTTCTTAGACTGCCAAGCTGAAATGACAGTTTTTTTAGTTTCATCATCCATTATTACTGCACCATTTTCTTTTGTAACAAATCCTGTTGGTTTAATAATCTTTTTGTTAATAAGAGTAAGAACAAACCGGTCTGCCATCACCGGTCTAAGTTCTTCCATTAAATCCAGTGCAAGCGAGATCCGCCCCGGCCGGTCTGTATGCAAAAATCCTACGTAAGGATCCAGGCCTACCGTTTCAAGTGCAGACTTACACATTCCGGCCAGCAGCGTATATGTAAATGATAACAATGCGTTAACATTGTCCATAGGTGGACGTCTGTTTCTTTTGTTAAATTGAAAATATTCTTTTTGTTGTAATATAAGATCATCAAAGACTGAAAAATATACTGATGCTGCCTCACCTTCAATCCCACGAAGTTGGGCTAACGAATTAACATTTTTTAGATAATGAAGTGAATTATATAAATAAGTACTTTGAAGTTTTATCTTATTAACATCTATCCTTAAAGTATGGTCCCTTATGACTCTTTCTAGAATCCAACGGCAATTATATATCTTACCCATTATCATATTACGTGCAATTATTAATGCTTTTTCTTCATTTTCAGAAATGCGGTATTGCTCTTTGCGTAAAAGTACATTTCCTTTCATTTCCCCATTGACTGTTGCTAAAAATCGTCCGTTTGATGATAAAAATGTGATTGAAATATTTCGCTCAGCGCAATATCCCATTAATTTTGGACTAGCCCCGGCATAACCCATAGTCACAATACCGTCTATGTTATGTAAAGGCAGCCTTCCTATTTCATCATCATTAAATTTCACAACAACATTCTCACCATCTAGGGCAAGATAATAATCAGGATTTGTTACATACAATGTATTTAATAATTTTCTCATTAATTCTCCTCCGTCATATGCTCCTCTATATAATTTTTTACTGATTTAACTGAGGATAATTCTGGAAGGCATATGTGTTTTAATGAACAAGCATTACACTTCTTGGTTCTTTTAACACAGGGCGTATAGCCCCTGTTATACAGTTGATGCATTTCGGCCAATATATCTCTAACCTGCTTTCTAAGCTCATCAGATATTTTCACTGCAACACGCCGTCTTGTATCATGATAATATAAATAACCTACAGGTATATTACAACAAAGCATTTCCTCAAGACACATAGCTTGGGCTGCCAGTTGTAATTTATCACAGTCATCCTGTTTTTCTTTTCCACGCTTATATTCAATCGGAACAACAGTATATAGCCCATCTCTACCGTTTATATTTATTCCATCCGGACTCTTATGAAATTCCACAACATCACATTCACCGCTAATTCCGAGGGACGCCGAAAAAACCGGCATCCCTCTTGATATTAGTAAATCACCCCTGGTTTCAAAGGTAAACTTATCATGAGCCTTATCATGAATTATTCGTCCTTCTGCTGTTCTTACATTCTCTTCCCACTGATTTTCTATATGTATTAAGGCCCATTGTCTGCGGCAAAATGCAAAATGTTGAATTCCTGAAAGTAATAAGAAGTCTTCTTCTCTTTTATATTCCATCATAGATCTCACATTCTAATCCGGGAAGATTTTCAAAAATAATCTGATAATCTTCAATAGTATCTTTTGCATTAGCTGGATCTGCAATATACTTAACTTTAACTGTATCGTGGACTTTTGCAGCCGAATATTGACCGATTTTATTATTATGACGGAACCAATAAAGTTTTTCAACAGTCATAGACCCTTCAGGTCTTGCAGAAGAACAATCGTTTACAAAAAGGGTTCGTATGGCTTCTTTAATTTTTTCTGCATCTCCTTCCGTAAAGCCGGTTAATTCCGCAAGCTGTACATTAATGCTTCCTTTAAGCAGATATACTCCGAAATCTACGCGATGTTTCATACCCATTGTGTCAGAACCCTTCTTATCATTAGTTTCGCTGTTCACGCTCTTGGTTATCTGTGTACTGGTAATATCAATAGTTTCCACGCTGAACGCTGGTTGTATAGTTACAGGCCCCCGTACTCCGACAGATACGCCTTCTCCTTTTTCTCCTTTAAACGCAAATACCTGTCCAAAACTGCGTACATCCATCCATTTTTCGCAAGCAATTTTGGCATATTTTACCTTGTCTTTTGCTTTTTCTGCAGCTTTTAAGGCTTCAACACTATCAGCCCGATCTTTTAAGCTTGCAAAACCATCAACATTTTTATCATCCGACTGGACAAAAATAGCCTCTCCCATATCAAGCAATCGGTTACGTATTTTTCTCTTTATACATACATCTGATATCTCACCGTAGCCCTTATATGTTTTTCTAGGCATGTTTCCATTTAACGGATCTCCATTAGGATTAGCGTTTTTACATGTAATTATTGCTACAAAATCAATTTTATTTTGTAATACTGACATAATTTTACCTCCTATCATTCATTACTGTTAATTGATTTATTATCATCGTTTTCATTTTCTTTATCTTTCCTTGGTCTTATAGAATTTTGTTGAGCATAAAAACCTAATGCCATCCTTCCGTCCAAATTCTTCGCTTTCCTGAATTCCTCAGGATCGATTTTAGCCGATATTTCAGCCAGCATACTTTGATAATAACTTGCTAGTCCGCCCAATTTCGTTATATAAGGCACCAGCATTTTGGATATAATCTCCCATGTTTGGCACGGATGCTCTGAAAATTTGGTAAAATATCTCATTGCACAGGTTGTTCTGCTGTTCTTTTCTTCATTTGTATAAGTCCTTTTTTCTAAAGCATCCGCTACTGCAAGCATTCTCCCGCAAAGGTATGCCAAACTTTCCTCTTTTTCATTAATTTCCACAGTCCATTCCTCCTTATTATAGGATTTTTCACTATAATGTTTCTTAAGCAAAGCGCAGCATATACTAAGTACCTTTTGCCAATTATAATGATTTTTATATTTTTGTGGATGACATACATTTCTGTATGCGCTCCAAACTATATCATAAGGTAAAAACGCCCTATCGATAATACAATGAAGTATTCTTTCAACTACATTTTTTTTAAGTTTCTCATCCATCTTCAGTTCTAAATTATTTTTATCTTCGAATCCAAAAGCCGCTAAAGCAATGTCCTTTGGTGCGGGTGCTCCATAGAATTCTATCGGTTTTCCATCATCTGAAAATTTATAACGATGTTTCCATGCACATGCAGTATGCCAATATTTCAAATTTTCAATAAGTTCATTGCTAAGCATTTCTCTGTAGAAAGTTATCGCCAAGCGGCCTACTGTTGCAGCGTCAAGCCCAATAATGACTATCCTGTCGTTGTAATCCAAATTTGCCTTATACCCTGCGAGCGCATTATTCAATTGTTCAGCAAATTCCTGCGCTGTGTATGCCTGCGGTTCGTTATTATTAAAAAGCATATCAAAGCTGTCTCCGAATAAATCAGGCACTTCATAACCTTTCGGATTCCACGCTACAAATACCCTCCCGCCAAAGTTTACTCCTTGATTTTTTATAAGCCATTTCAGTGCATTATGAGCTCCCTGTGACACTTCATAGCTTACAGAAGCAGCTTCAGAAGCTGCATCAAATCTTCCACGAAAAGTAAAGCCGGTTGTGTCATTTGAAGATATCAGCTTTGCCATGTCACCCGAATTGCGTATTTTACTCGGATGATTACTAGAACAACTTTTTAACTCTCCGGTTACATAGCAAAGCTCTTTATTAGCCAATCCCGAAAGGTAATATTTTATGTAACATTGCTGCAAGCTTTTATCATGCCATATTTCAGTTTTTTCATCTACCCCAACTACTTTAAATCTCACAACAGCATCACTTTGATCTCCCTGTACAACTTTAAATATTGCCGGGGCATTCTTTTTGTCAGGATATTTTGAATAAAGCTTGCCGTTTTCATCACAATGCAATACCTTAAATTGCACCAAATCAGATATAACCGTTCCTTTTTTTAGGTAGTTATATATAATCTTAACCTTTGGATGAGAATATTCAGAATTGCACCATGCCTCCAAATCCTGCATATATTCTTTATGAAATGATTCACCCTTTTTGCCACCGAATTTCGTATAGTCTGCTGCTATGTACTGTAGCTTGTCCATTAACGGATGATTTTTAGGATGGGTTCCGGTTCTTCCAGCCGAAGCTTCTGTACAGGGAATTAACGTTTCTGCGCTCTTTTTATCTATTACAGTTGCGTCAATTATTTCACTTCGTTCATTTAAAGTTATTTCAATATGACAGTTTTGCGTAGTATGGGCAATTGGAATCAAATCTTTGTATAGTCCTGATTCGGACATATTTTCATAAGTTTCATACAAAACCTCAAGCCAACTCATATCTGCCCCTCCTCATAATCATCCAACAATCCTTGTTCCTGTAAACCTCTGAAATTTATTCCATACTTAAAGCTCTTCATCCTCATAGGTCTTATTTCTTTTACTACAGGGCAGTCCTCCGGTCTGCAGAATTCTATTATTCCATTAATCATTTTAGGTCTCCAAAATCTTGCATATAATTTTCCTTCACCATTATCATCAGGATACGAGAAACTATGAAATTGCAAACCAAATTCCATAACCCCATATTTATCATAAAAGCCTTCACCATGGTTAAACTCATAAGGCTCAATATATGCGGAACATTCCCTTGTCCCAAGATAAATATCACGTCTGCCCCCTCTTTCAATGCAGCGTTTTGCGATCCAGTAGTGTTTATGTTCTATATAATCATCTGATAAATCAGGGCGATTTAAGTTTTTCTCAAAATGCGCTTTTACTACATAAGAAACATCAGCAAGATATGTTGCGTAACTTAAATCGTTACCACCATCGTATTTAATCGGTCGTATTCCTTTTGATTCTGTTCTAATAGGATTAAGAACTCTTACGGCGTCTATTACCCATTTTATAGTGGGTTTCCAATAGCAGCTTTCTGTGATCCCTACCAGTGCCTGATATGTTGGAATGAAAAATGTAGTTTTTTCACCTCCTATCCGTGTGATAGGATCTGTAAAAAGTGCATATTTTCCATATACACGGTATGTAATACTGTTTTCCATGTTCTTCTCCTTTCACACATTTTAATTAGCTCTTTTAATATGCGGAAATCAATGTATAAATTATAAAATAGGAATAAATAAAGATTAGTCGAAAACTAGAAAATAACATTAGATTTAATTTTATAGATGTATTGCTTAAGAATATGTAATGTTCTAAAAAAATTATATTGTACGCCATACTATACTTTATAAATATCACGGCTACCTAATTTTGTCAATATGTATTTAACAAATTACCATATTAATTTTTGAATTTTTATGTTAAAATAGTTTTGTCATCGCTTTTAAATATATAAAAGTGATGTGGATTGAAATTAAAATAATTATATTGTTGAAATTAAGCTGCCTTAATTAAAAAAATCATGGCAGCCTTTATTCTTTTTAACAAACAGTTTTAATACATTAACAAATCCATATTTTTACCTTCTGTAACAACTCCCAGTTTAAAGTCATAAAATCTCTCATTTAAAATTATTATTCCACAACTAGCAATTATTTCGATAGCTCTCTGTTCTTTTAATTTATCGTAAGTTAATTTTGATATATTCACCGAATATTTCTGTGCTTCTCTTATCAATGCAGCATCAGGATAATAATTTGATTTATCTATCAGTTTTTGTATAAGAATTTTCCCATTACCATAGGGGACCACAACAGTTATATCATCATCATCATCAATTACATTAAAATTATTTGCCGCTGTCCGAAATTGATACTGTAATATCATAGGGCATTCTTTATTAAAGCGTCTAAAATATTCATTTCTTTTGTTAATAGTAGAAACTTTTTCTAATATAGTTCCATTTCCATTTTTTATCGGATAATTCATCTTCTCATTAATCTTATCCAAATTATAATAATTCATATAATAATAACTCAATGCCTTTGGTGACAGCAAATCCTTATCAAACGATTCAGGGGTATTTATGAATTTGTCTAATACTGCTTTTGTTGCTTCTTCACCATACCTGATAGTATCCAATGTACCTAAATACTCTCCTTCTAACTGCACAATATATGCATCACTTATTTCTCCTTCTCCATGGCGGTTTCCTCTTCCTGCTGCCTGCGCTATGGAATCAAGTCCGGCTATATGTCTTATTACACATGAAAAGCTGATATCAACACCTGCTTCAATTAATTGTGTACTGACACAAATAACCTGTTCTCCACTTAACAACTTAAGTTTCATATCTGAAATTACATCTTTACGATGCTCCGGGCACAAATTGGTACTCAAAAAATAGAAGAAAATATTTTCTTCCTTTATTTTTTGAATAATTTCTTTAAAAACGTTTTCCGCCATACTTTTTGTATTCATAATAATTAGTATACTTTTTTTTTCTATCCTTTTAGCATCTATAAAATCAGCAAATTCCGATAAACTCATGCCACCTTTTTTTATAACCGGCTTTACTTCCATACGTTTAAATTCTTTAAATTTTTCATATATATTATTAATAATCTCGGCATTAACATTTATAGGATAATTTACCTGATCTAAGCTAGGCTGTGTTGCAGAACACAGTATGATTGTATTTCTACATTCACTGTATAAATAATTTATAGCTTTATTAAAGAGTGAAATACAATAAATCGGCAAAGCCTGTATTTCATCAAAAATTAGAATTGAATCTGCTATATTATGTAAACGCCTTATATTTTGTGTACCTCCGGCATATATAGTATTTAAAAACTGAACCATTGTTGTAAAGATTATAGGAGATGTCCATCTTTCTGTCAGAACCCGATAATACTCCCAAAAATCATCCTCCATGTTATCTATGATATTAACTTCACACACCACATTTGAATGATGTTCTAATAAATAATCCCCTGAATTCAGCGCATCCCTAACGACAGCTGCGTTCTGTTCGATGATTGAAGTATAAGGCAGTACATAAATAATATGTTTTTTATTATATTTTTTTGCGTGGTTAATGGCATATCTTAAACTTGATAATGTCTTACCCCCTCCGGTTGGAACAGTCAAAGTATAAATTCCTTCCGGTTGATCTCCGAAATCATTGCATTGTTTCCATATATCACATCGTAATCTATGTATTTTAGCTTCCAAAGCACTTTTAGGATTTTTTTGATGTAACTTATTTTCTGTAACAGAAAGTCTTTGATCAAAAAGTTCCCAAATCATATCTATTTTTATATCATTACTTAGACCATCATCTTCGTTTTTATTTTGCATAAAACAATATGTATCATATCGATCAGCATCTATTAAACAACTATATAAAATTTTTATTAAAATATGTAGATCAAATTGATCTAGTTTTTTTCTAGCCCTACAATAATTGTGAAATTCTTCTACAGAATTTTGGAATAACTCATCCATTTCGGCAGGTGTTATCACCCTCTCAAACAGTTTGTCACATGCTTCTTTGTAATATATTTCTTCTGAATCCTTAATTTTACAACGATTAAATAATTTACAATCCAAATCATCAGTAATATAATCTTCCAACCCCCCATGATGATAACAAATAATCATAGCTAAAATTTCCACAAAAACCCGTTCATACAAATCTTTATTTGAATAACGATCAAATAAAAATATTGCTCCGTATTTTCCATGATCAACTGTCTTACTTAATGGTGTCAATCCTTCCTTTTCTCTTTGAATTGCTTCCTTTATATATTCTAAGAATTCGCTAGTATATTTACCTAAATCATGCAACAAACCAAGCAGTTTCCCAGTATTTTTAAAACCATGTTCATTTGCATATACAGAACATAATTTACCCACTCCTATCAGATGTTCTTCAACAGTTTGTATCATATCATCTGTTTTCCTATAATGCGCAGGATAAATTATATTAACCATATAATTTGACTCCTTTAAAAATTTTCTTTTTATACTATTTTACCACAAATAATTCCAATTTAAATTAAAATTTTTATTATAAAATAACCATTAGATATAACAAAATAGATGCAACCAGCCAAATGTAAAATCCGACACCGGTTGCATCTATTTATAAGGAAAAATGAATATCATATCTGTTCCGCCTGGCACTTTCCGTCCAAATTAGGGCAGGTATACGCTGCTTTCTGAAATTCTTCATCAAGAAAGACTATGTCATATATTTATAGGACAAAGTTTATAATTCCATAAATAAGATGAAAAATTGCGAATATACATAAAGGCAGAATTGCAACATAATTCTTTCTGTCCAAAGCATAAAATAAAAACGTTAAACAGGGTGCCACGCATAACAGAATAATTACTATTCTCACAACATGCCCTTTTATTTTACTTCTGACTCAATTTTTTTCAAAGTATTGTTCAATATTTCTTTTCTTAATGCCATCAGCCAGTCTGAAAATTTTACGTTATCAAAAGCATAGGTTTTATTCAATTCAAAAATAACCTTCCACCAATTCTTATCCCACTCTGCAAATACCAGCTTGACATCACGCATCTTATCCGCTTTATAAACTGCATAAAAATATCCTTCTGATACCACATTGGTCATGTCAAGATTACTGCCTGTAGGTATTGTATCAACAACATCCGAACCGGTTTGGCTTCCCGAAAACAAAACGATCTCTTTCAGTTCTGGATCTTCTTCCCCAGTTACCGGTGTATCGTTTGTGTTTCTATCGGAACGGCTTATGCTCCTCTCCGGCTGATTGGTAGATAAGTCATCAACATCTTTGCCGGCAACAGATGTTGCGTTAACTTCCTTGGTATTTTCTCTTTCCACATTCCCTGTTTTCCGGCTGAACATCGTCCACTTAACCGTTAAAAATCCACCGGCTATTAATAACACCAGAAAAGAAATTAATAATATTGCAACCCCTTTTTTATTCAATTTATATTTCCCCCTGAATTATATATCTTGTAAACTATGCTATTATGATAATTAAGTCATAAATGACTGTACCCTTTTAATATAATGCTATTTTAAATCAAAATTTTCATAATCAACTTTTACACACTATCATTGTATTGCTAATTTTAAGGTAAATCAAATAAGGCAATCAATTTCTTTTTCTAACTGTATCATAAATCATGTATATAACAATATACCCTCGATATGTGTCAATCAACATATATCGAGGATATAAGTAAACTGAATTGCCGGTTACAATACCGGTTTAATTTTTTCATAAATAATCGTATTTCCGTCAAACGGTAAAGATATTTATCCTTTATTTTACTACATTTAGTATTTTAATACAATGACAATTTTAGGCTTTTATGAAAACAGTTAAAGTAATATTAAACTTTAAACTTCGTAATCTGAGTAAGGAGTTCTTTAGCCATACTGTCTAATTGCTCGGAAGAATTTGCAATTGTCTCCACTGAAGCCAACTGTTCTTCTGATGAAGCCGAAATTTCTTCCATGCTTGCCGATGCTTCCTCAACCACTGCTGAAATATTCATGGCCTGATCTGCTACTTCCTGAGTCTGTCTGCTGATATCCTCAAAAGCTATGTAAACATCACGGACGATTTGAGCAAGTTCGGAAACCGATGCAAAAATCTTTTCAAAGCTTTTATTGGTATCATCTGCGGATGACTTCATGACAATAGCACTTTCACTAACTTCATTCATATGATTGACAGTTTCATTGATTTTACTGTTGATGTCATTAACTATATCTTCTATTCTTTTGGTTGAATTGCCGGATTGCTCAGCCAGTTTGCGGATTTCTTCCGCAACAACTGCAAATCCGCGGCCAGCCTCACCTGCACGGGCTGCTTCAATCGAAGCATTTAAGGCAAGGAGATTGGTTTGTCCTGAAATATTGTTAATCATACCAACAATATTATGTATCTCACCTGCCATGGCAGCAAGCTGGCGTATTGATTCCCCTACTATATTAGTATATTTGTCGTTTTCTTCCATCTTTTGTCTTTGATGTTCTATTGCTTTTTGTCCCACTTTTGCCAAATCCAATGTAACTTTTGCCCTGTCCGCAGCAGTCTCGGTCTTTATTAAGGCATCTGATATAATATTAGTTACCTTGTCTATTGCATCGGTTGTGCTTTGAATCATAGAAACCTGATCGCTGTTGCCTTGAGCCATTTCATTTATAGTGGAAACAACCTGGGTTAAACTCTGGGTGGTTTCATCGGTTGCCGTGGATAACTGTAAAGAATGGGATGCTAACGATGTGGCAGTTTTTTGTATATTAGATACAAGCTCTCTTAAATTTTGAGTCATTGTCTTAAAACTTTGATATACCTGACCTACTTCATCAATAGTATTTATATCCATATCAAAGTCTATCAGTTCCCCGGCTGCAATTGTTTTCATAACGGATGATAATTTAATGAACGGTTTAGTAAACATTTTTGATAAAAGCTGGCTGGTCAATACGATAACTATTGTTACAATGATAAACACTACAATAGAAACATTTAAAAGGCTGTAAACTGTTTTCATAGAAGTTTTAATGGGGGTTTCTACAACGATTTGCCAGCCGGATAGTTCATGTAGATATGTACTGACAATAACTTCTTTGCCGTTTATATCTTTTGAACGCAGAGTCTTAATTTCTCCTGTATAATCTTCCTGCACATATTCCAGACTGCCAAAGTCTTCCTGATTCTGTACCAACTCGATATTGGGATGGGCAAGTACGGTTTTTTGTCTGGAAAGAATATATACATTTGTACCGTCCTGTGAAAGTTCTGCAATAAATTTACTTAGCCTATCCAGATAAACGTTTGCCTGCAGAACACCGATTATATTGTCATTCATATCCCGAACCGGGGTTGCTATAACCACTATCTGTTCATTGGTAGTCAAAGTTACGATGACATCCGATACATACTCTTCTGTTCCGCTCATGGCTTGCTTAAAAAATTCTCTTTGAGCAACATTGACCAAGCCTTCATCATTGCTTTTAACAAGCTGCTTACCTTCGGCATTATCTAAAGTCAGCATTAAATCCGGATTGGCCTTGGCCGCGTCTACCAGAATATTTTTCACTTTAGTCAGTTCAAAATTACGTACAGCCGGCTGATTTGCGATGATATGCAGTGTGGTGAAATGCTTGTCAAGCTTCCCGTCAATTTCAGATTTAACGATTTCCAGTTTATCCTCACTTATCTGATAGGAATCCTCCCTGGATTTTTTAATAAAAGAAGTGATTGATACGGTTGTAAAGATAATTACCGGAATTAAACTTGTAGTTAAGAGCATTGTTAAGAGTCGTGTCCTGAGCTTCAAATAAATTCCTCCTTAGATTAGTCTTCACTTGAATGTTCACATGATGTCACGATTGGCTTGAACAAGCCTGAAATGTTGTAACAGCATTTAAACAATCAAAAATTACCTGAAAATTAAAAAAGATAGAATTTAGTTTGCTAACTTAGGCCATGCCATGTCAGCTTTGCCGTTAAATATCACATAAAAACTGCCTTTTGCAAAACCCCTGTTTATTTTGGAATGAAATTATGATTGTTAATTTTACGACAAACTTCGACATTTTTCAAGCATATATATATATGCTAAAATAATAAAAAGGACATAAACTTATTTAAATTCTTATTTGGCAAAATCTTATAATTTCTATTACCTTCATCAGTTCAATTTATACGATTGATAATTGTTTTTAATTGTAATTTTGCTGTTTATTGGGCCATATTTGATAATAATGTTTAATTCTATATTTTCACAGCTTGCCCACGGACAGCCAAAATTTTACCGGCTCACATCATCGAATCATTCAATGATGTGAGCCGGTTTTCACAAGTTGTCAACCAAACTGACTGTACCTAATCAGGCATCTTTTTATTTTTATTATATCTGATTATATCTACAGCCATAAGCAAAGCGGTATAAAGCGGTAAAGTAACCAGCAATATTGCGAATAAATCCCGCGTTGCGGTATAGGATGAACCTGCAAGCCCCTTTACAGCCAAATGACTTATCAGATAGGATACCGGAAAAAAGAATATTTTTACGGCAAAATTATACACATTTACTTTTCTATTGAGGTAAGCAAAAACCATAATCAATCCGAAAATTATGGCAAATACTGCTGCTATAAGTGCATAGTATGTCAAAAATAATCTTGGCAATGTAACAATACCGCCGTTCGGATTTATATCCTTGCCAAAAATCAATATATCTTCGCTTCCGTCTGTCAGGTAATAATATACGGCAACAACTTTCTCGCCATCGGGATTTAAAATAACATTGTTTATATTGGAATTTTTAATTTTCCTGTTCCATATGCTGTTCCATGTTGTAATATGATATACATAGCCTGTGTTGTCATCTGTCTGGTAACTATCTATGTCATAACCGTAAACAGTCTTATCAAACCGAGCAAGCACATATCCGTTCCCGATTTCATGTACTGTCACACTTTTTTGACTGTAGGGATTATATTCTGGTGCTGTCAAAAAAGAAACTGTTATTACAAAAAACACCAACGATAACATTACTGATATTATTACTGTCTGGATCTTTTTCTTACGCAATATGGACTTTATCTTTTTCAGAGGAGCAGAATTTCTGTCTGCCGGTATCTCACTGAAAGTTTTCATCTCATTAAGATAACTGTTGCATTCATTACAATGCCTGATATGGTCTTCAACCAGAATACATGAATCATCACAAAGCATATTTTCTAAGTATAAAGGCAATAAATCTTTAATAACATTACAAGTTACCTTCATCAAAAATCCCTCATTTCTTCCCTAATTTTATTTCTTGCCCGGTGATAAGTGACACAAGCCCAGTTCTCTGATTTACCGAATAAACTGCTGATCTGCTTAAAACTTAACTCTCCAAAAACTCGCAGAGAAAACACTTCCTTGTATGGCTCAGGCAAGTTATGGAGAATTTCATGTATTTTCATTGATTGTTCAGATGCAACTACCGAATTTTCCATATCAAAACCGTCTTCTTTTTCTGGTAAGGAGTCCTGGACTACCAGATTCTTATGCTTTCTTATATATGAATAGTAGGTATTTTTGGCTATCTGAAACAGCCACGCCTTAATGTCACAGTTGCCTTTGAAAGTGTCAATTGATTTAATTGCTTTAATAAATGTTTCAGATGTAATATCTTCAGCTATATGTTTATCCATTGACATACTATAAATAAAAAAATATATATCCTTAAAATATCTGTTATAAACATCCTCAAGCCCGGTCACTTTATCACCTCCTGTCAATAAGACGCACGGGATTATAAAATCTTACATAAACTTATTAAAAATCTTACAGTAAAATTTAAAATTTATAAATGTCCTTAGTTTTTTTTCATTGCCAGAAGCATTTTTATTCAATAGGATATTCGAAGGACTATCCTGTTGCATAAAAAAGTTTTTCCGAAGACAGAGGGAAAATTCATCGGTCAAGTATCTACAGCTTGACAGCAAAGTTTTGACTTATGAAATGGAAATTACGGAGAAAAATCCTCTTGCGCATAAAACCTGCCTTAAACAGCAGGAATATGTCACTGGCATATATCCGTTATGCAAAAAAATAAGGTTTCCGGACTTTTTATCTTCGAGAACCAATCGATTAAACAGGTTTACGTCCGGAAGCCCAATTCATATTTCTGGTCATGCTTCAATAGGTATAAAAGAATGCTCCGTAACATCAAAAAGTCCCTTGTCGGTAAGCTTGAGTTCAGGTATCACCGCCAGTGACATAAAGCATAATGTCATCACCGGCTCAATTTCTTTATTAATTCCAAGTTTCTCATATGCATCTTTATGAATTTGTTCCAACTTCTTGCTGACCCATTCACCGGACCGGTCACTCATAATTCCTCCTACAACCATTGGCATGGAATTGATAACTTTCCCATTCTTTACAAGAATTATACCTCCGCCTTGTTTAACAAGTTTTTCTACCGCCATGGCCATGTCTTCGTTATTGGTTCCAACTGTTATTATGTTGTGAGAATCATGGGCAATTGACAATGCCACAGCCCCCGACTTTATTCCATATCCCCGAAGCAAAGCCAAACCTACATTTCCTGTACCATGGTGTCTTTCTATAACAGCAATTTTAACGACGTCCTGTTCCGGCTGCCAGATAAAGTCCCCATCCTCACTGAGATTAATTTCAGCCGTGCCTTTTGCAGTTACAACACCCCCGGGAAGGAGATCTATCACATGTACTTTTTTTGAACGACATCTTAATTTTAATTTTTCAACGGAAAAGCCCTTCACATTAAAGTATCCTTTTACCGCTGAAATGTTGTAACGCTGAATTTCCGACAGGTATATGCCTTCCCTGGCTACCTCCTCACCATTAATAAATACCTGATGAACACGGAAATCATTCAAATTGTCCAGCAATACAATATCCGCACGAAGTCCGGGGGCTATAGCTCCTCTGTCAGACAAACCGTAACATTCCGCTGCATTCAGGCTTGCCATCTGAACAGCTGTTATCGACGGGATTCCTTCTTCTACACAGATGCGAAGGTGATTGTCCAGATGCCCTAATCGTAAAATAGTTTCAGGTTGCCTGTCATCGGAGCACAGCAAGCAACGGCGGCTGTTGGCCGGTGTGACAGCCTTCAGAAGTGTTCGCAGGTTATGACAGGCCGACCCTTCTCTTAAGAGTATGTAAAAGCCTCTGGATAGCCGGTCAAGCATTTCTTCTATTGTGGTACATTCATGGTCGGTGCGAATCCTGCAAACTGCATAGGCATTTAACGCCTTTCCTGCCAAAGAAGGGCTATGTCCGTCTATGATTTTCCCTTCGTTTAACGCAATAAGCAGTTTATTCAAAACTTCATCGTCCGCTCCCACAACACCTGTATAATTCATGAATTCCCCAAGTCCGAGAATTCCTGCATTCATAAACGGCACTTTCATATCTTTAGCCTCCAGTACGGC
>ENA-OWPA01001426-OWPA01001426.1-bioreactor-metagenome-genome-assembly--contig:-NODE-1426-length-15840-cov-4.261879_pt1 | contig 15840 bp, 13 predicted proteins | sample MGYA00238139_ERZ651803 | MGnify/ENA primary metagenome ERZ651803 (study PRJEB26909, sample SAMN07631231) | bioreactor metagenome | isolation source: Switchgrass digestor | place: USA: Dartmouth...
AGCTTCCCATGGCAGCCGCAGCGATTCTGCTGGGCGGCCACGTGCGGGTAGGCCTTGAGGATAACATCTACTATACCAGGGGATTACTCGCTTCAAACGAAATGCTTGTAGAACGAGTGGCCCAACTGGCGAAATTATTAGGTAGAAATATAGCAACTCCGGATGACGCCAGAAGGATATTTGGCATTCTTGAGAGAAATTCATAGCCAGCAACACGAACGTTACAGCCCACGGACCCGTTCGGGGAGGGGGGAGGCCCATGCTCATATCTACAGAGCGAGCTCTGGCAATGCGCTGTGCTAAATGCGGTCGCATGGAAATGACCACGCTTTCGCGTTTTGTCGTGCGCCATGGTCAGTCCGTTAAACTACACTGTTCCTGCGGTGCCGAGAAGTTTACGGTGGGCCTTGTCGATCAGCAGATCAGAATGCGGATCCCCTGCTTCCTTTGCGACGGGCTCCACCACTACCACTACACGGCACGGGAGTTCTGGCGTTCGTCGCTCATGGCCATCACCTGCCCGGAGACGGATCTCCAGCTTGGGGTCCTGGGACCCGTGGACCAGGTGGATACCTATACCCGGACGGGCGGCACCGAACTGGACCGCCTGGTGGAAGACGAAGCTTTCGGCGAATACTTCGACCACCCGGACGTGATGTATCGGGTGCTCAGCTGGGTGAACCGGCGCGCGGCAGAGGGCAACCTCTCCTGCGCATGCGGCAATCAGCAGATTACGGTGGACATTTATCCAGACCGGCTTGATCTGATCTGCCCGGTTTGCGGGCGGCGCCGTCCGGTCCTGGCCTCCACCGAAGAGGACCTGGCGGCCCTGGAGCGGATGGGCTATCTGCAGGTCGGAGATGATCATCCCGGTCGCCGAACGGGGCACAATAAGTAGGCAAACCGGGGGTTACCCCCGGTTCTTCTCCTTTGTTCCAGCCAAAATCTGTGGTATGGTTGGAGGCGGATGGGATCTCACGCGAGAGGAGAGTGTGCCCTGTTGAAACTGTTTATTGATACTGCCAACGTCGACGAGATTCGCGAGGTAGCCTCTTGGGGCGTACTCGATGGTGTGACGACCAATCCCTCTTTGGTGGCCAAGGAGGGGCGGGACTTTAAGCAGGTCCTGCGCGAGATCCTGGAACTGGTGGACGGTCCCATCAGCGCCGAAGTGGTCAGCCTGACCGCTGACGAGATGGTGGAAGAGGCGCGGCAGTACTACGAGATGCACGAGAACATCGTCATCAAGCTGCCCACCACGGAGGAAGGGCTGAAGGCTTGCGCCAAGCTGAGCGCCAAGGGCGTGAAGACCAACCTGACTCTGGTGTTCTCACCCAACCAGGCGCTGCTGTGCGCCCGGGCTGGGGCCACTTTCGTCAGCCCCTTTGTCGGCCGGTTGGACGACATTAGTATGGACGGCATCCAACTGGTGGAAGACATCGCCAACATCTTCATGATTCACGACATCAAGACCCAGATCATCGCCGCTTCCATCCGGACGCCCGGCCAGGTGATTGAGGTTGCTCGGGCCGGCGCACACATTGCGACCATCCCGTATAAGGTCTTCAAGCAGATGGTGAAGCATCCGCTGACCGATGCCGGAATTGAGCGCTTCTTGAAGGACTGGGAGGCAGCCAAGGGCAAAGTGTAGCAGTCAACAGGGCGGCCGGTGCCGGGGCCTTACCCGGGGCCGGCTGTTCCTGTGGATGCAGCAATTCGATTCATCAATCGAAGTGCTGTTTAGTATCTATGGGTTCTATATAATGCGGCGCGGTAGAATGTGGGATGGAGCCCAAGGGGGTTTCCTGAGCCGAGGGGGTTAATAGCATGGAGCGCGAGTTGGCGCTGGAGCTAGTCCGAGTGACAGAGGCTGCCGCACTGGCCTCTGCCAGGTACATGGGGCGCGGGGACAAGAATCAGGCGGACCAACTGGCGGTAGACGCCATGCGAGCCGCATTCGACACTGTCCAAATCGACGGCACTGTAGTTATTGGTGAAGGCGAAATGGATGAGGCGCCCATGCTCTACATCGGTGAGAAGGTGGGTGCCGGCGGTGATGCTGTTGACGTGGCTGTTGACCCCGTAGAGGGAACGAACCTGGTGGCCAAGGGGCTGAACGGCGCAATTGCCGTGGTGGCGGTGGCGCCCAAAGGCTGTCTGCTTCATGCCCCGGATATGTATATGCAGAAGATCGCGGTGGGGCCTGATGCCAAGGGCTGCATCGACATTACTGCGTCCATTGAGGCAAACCTCCGCTGGGTTGCTAGGGCCAAGCGGAAAGACGTCAGTGAGCTAACTGTAGTGATTCTGGACCGGGAGCGGCATAAGCAGATCATCCGGGAGTGCCGGGAGGCCGGAGCCCGCATCAAACTGATCTCCGACGGCGACGTGGCGCCGGCGGTGGCTGCCGCGGTGGGCCACTCCGGGGTCGATATGCTGTTGGGCATCGGCGGCGCACCGGAAGGCGTGCTGGCTGCGGCGGCGCTGAAGTCCATGGGCGGCGATATGCAGGCCCGGCTGGTGCCGGAGAATGAGCAGGAGTACGAACGGTGCAAGAGCATGGGGCTGGAGGATCCCACCCACGTGCTCCGCCTCGATGACCTTGTGAAGGGCGACGATATCTTCTTCGCTGCCACGGGCATTACGGATGGTGACCTGCTGCGGGGCGTCCGCTACAAGGGACACTCTGTCGGAACTACCCATTCGATTGCCCTGCGGGGGAAGACGGGCACCATTCGCTTTATCGAAGCGATCCACCGGCTTGAGCAGAAGCCGGCCTGGGTCCGGGCCCAGACCCGGTAGGATCGGGGTGTTGTCATAAGTCGGACCGGCGGTGCATAGACCTGTCCCACGAAGGTTTGGAGGTGGACAGGTTGGAGCAGCCGCCGGTCCGTTTTTATGTGGCCGGGGCGGTCATTGCAGTACTGGCCGTCTTTACAGGCTCTTTCAGCTATGGGCGGGCTCAAACTATGCGGCGTGACGCAGCCCTGTTCGCGGCAGCGCCTGCAGCCGCTTCCGTGCGCGACATGGCTCCGTCAGACGCCGGGTCAGGTGATGGGGCGGCATCTGACGGCGCCGGCACCTCTGGCACACCCACGTCCTCCAGCGGCAAGGACGCCTCGGGTAGTCCGGCCTCTTCCAGTAGCAGCTCGGCCTCCTCCAGTGGCAGCACACAGGCGGGCGGTGCGGGTAATGGTGCAGTTCACGTCGTCGCACAGGGTGAGACGCTGACCAGGATCGCCAGCCGCTACGGCGTTTCAGTAAGCAGCCTGCGGTCCGCCAACGGCCTCTCGTCCGACCTGATCAAAGTGGGGCAGAGGCTGACCATACCAGGTGTGCAGGTCCACAAGGTGGCCCAGGGCGACAGCTTCTGGGAGCTGTCCCGCCGGCACGGCGTCCCGCTGGAGGCGCTGCTGGCGATCAACAGCGGTGTGGACCCGGGGCACTTGCTAATCGGGTCTGAGGTTTTGATACCGTCCAGTGAGAACGCGGCACAACTGGTGGCTGCGGCGTCAGAGGAGGACGAGCCTGCAGTGGCATCACTGGCTGGTCAGTTCATTTGGCCAGTGATTGCGCCCATCAGTTCCTACTTTGGACCGCGGGATGGCCGCAACCACAACGGAATCGATTTGGCCGCCAACATGGGTGACGACATACGGGCAGCTCGCGATGGGACGGTGATTATTGCCGGTGAGGTCCCGGGGTACGGAAACACCGTGGTGCTGGAGCACGAGGATGGAACACGAACGCTGTATGCCCATGCCTCGGTGCTCAAGGTGAAAGTTGGGCAGAAGGTGCGCCAGGGAGACCTGATTGCTCTGGTGGGTTCCACCGGGCGGAGTACAGGACCCCATCTGCATTTCGAGATTATCGTAAACGACCGGCCGCGTGATCCCCTTCTGTATTTACCGAAGCGGTAAACGATGTACACCGCGTTAACACAAGGGGAATACTTAACGGCGCAGCAGCCATTGACATCGCGAATAATTTGTCCACGAAAGTCTCCACAGGAACAGTCAAGTTATCCACAATGTCCACACGCGCCTGTTGGTAAATATTCAAGTAACATGTTGATACACTGCGGGTGGGATAATACAAGCCTGTTGCTTTTGTGTAACGCGCACAATTCTGCCGGATCGTTGGAATTGGGAGAGGGACTGACACCCCGGATGGGGGACAACCCATCCGGGGTGTTAATCTTGTTCCCTGGCGCCTGCTGCCACACCGCGCTCTGACTGCCGGCGGCCTTCGGTGTTCCTTGCTCCCCAGGAATAGGCCTGGCCGGGCGCATTCGCAGGTACTGTTGGTACGTCCGGAACGCCCCCTCAGGGGGTTCCGATCCATCCAGAAAGATTGCGCGACCAATAATGACCATAAATACTGAAATACAAAATTATCTTGACACACGTGAACCTCCCTCCTACGATAATGAATGACATTCATTCAGTCAGAGGGAGGCACACCATGTCCTTGCCGAATCAGCCTGACCAGCAGCCGGGCCAGCGCATTGGTCTGGCTGCGAAGTTTTGGTTTGCAGTCTGGGCGGCGCTTCTCGTGGCGGCGCTGATTCTCACGCCCAAGCTTCAGTCGATCATGACAAGAGGCACACTCCTGATTCCTGGCACAGAGAGTGCTGAGGTCAACGCCCTGACGGAGGAGGAGTTCCCGAGCCTCAGCGGCAGCACGATGGTCCTGGTTTTCGCCAGCGATGACCTGTCGGCGGACGATCCGGCCTACCAAGCTGCCGCTGAAGAGGTACTCGCAAAGGTGGAGGAGGTCCCGTCCATCACCAGCATCACCACCCCGTGGAATGGCGGCGGCGAGACGCTAATTGGGCAGGACGGCCGCAGCGCTGCGGCGATGCTCCGTGTAACGGCCGACGAGTTGACCCTGAAGACCGAAGTGGTCCCGCGCCTGAAGGAGATCACCCGCACAGCGCCGGCAGAACTCACGGTCTACCTGACCGGGGACCCCGCCGTCAACTACGACCTCATGGATGAGATCTTGGCGGATGTGGCGGTGGCGGAGCACTTCGTCGTGCCCATTATCCTGATCGTCCTCCTGATCATCTTCGGCTCTGGCGTGGCGGCTGCACTGCCGCTGGGCCTGGGCATGATCAGCGTACTGGTCTCCATGGGCCTCTTCTACTTCTACGCGCTGCGCTATCCGGTGCACGACACTTCCACGGCCCTGATTTCCATGATGGGAATGGGTGTCGGCGTGGACTACGCGCTCTTCCTGGTCACTCGGTTCCGTGAGGAACTGGCAGCCGGGCGCAGTCCCCAGGAGGCCGCGCAGCGCACAGTGGCCACGTCGGGCAAGGCCATCATGTTCTCCGGCGCTGCGGTCATCGCCAGCGTTGGCAGCCTGCTCCTGGTCAAGAGCGACGTCATCCGCTCGCTGGGGGCGGCCATGGCCATCGTGGTGGTGGTGGCCGTAGGTGCTGCGGTCACTCTGCTGCCGCACATCCTCGCTCTGCTGGGTCCCCGCATCAACGCCCTGCGTGTGCCGCTGCAGATTTCACCGGCCAGTGCCGAGCACGCGTGGCGGCGGTGGGCCCTGAAAATCATGCAGCGTCCCGTGGTGTTCACCGTCCTTTCGCTGGTGCCGATTCTTCTCCTGGCCGCTCCGGCGATCCGGATGTCTTTCGGCATGCCGAACATCAGTCTGCTCTCAGAGGAGGCAGAGTCCCGGAAGGGCTACCACGTTCTGGAAGAGCAGTTCTCTCCTGGCCTTCTGTCACCCTTCGAGGTGCTTCTGACTGTGCCTGAGGGCACCCTGGCAGATCCCGAAAACCTGGACCGGGTCTATGCAGCCGTGCAGTCGCTCGAGGAGGATCCGGGAGTCGATTCTGTCATCAGCTATGTGTCGCTGCATCCGGACTGGACACTGGAGGATTATCACCGGCTGTACGTCGACGGACCGCTGCAGCTGGCCGATTTGACATCGCAGTTCTCGGATGGCTCCGGCGGCCTCGGCCAAGTGGCCGATGTGCTGGGGCAGATGCAGGGTGGCCTGATGAAGATGCAGGACAGCCTGTCGCAGATCGGCAACGGAGCAGGCGACTTGGCCCAAGGGGCCTTGGAGGCAAAGGCGGGCACGGCCCAGATACGAGCTGGGCTGCAGGAGGCCGCTTCGAAGGTGGAAGAGGGAGCCGCCGGATACCAGCAGCTGGTGGAAGGGCTGCAGACGGCGGAGCAGCAGCTGGATCGGGCCATCGCGGAACTGGACGACATGATCATCACCACGAAGCTTTTGGATGGGCACTACCGGAACGTCTACGAGGCGGTGATGATCGCCCGAATTGTCCTGGCCGGCGGTACGGAGGGTGGACCCTCGCTGGCTGAAGCGGTGCAGGAGGGAGCCGCCGGACTGGGTGAACTGGCCGCGGGCATTCGGGAGATTGACGCGGGCCTGGCCCAGGTGGAAGGGGCCCTGGGCGCCCTGGCAGACGGCACGCTGCAGAGCCGTGACGGCCAGATGCAGGTGGCCCAGGCCCTGGGCGAGGCCGCCAACGGACTGGGACTGATCAGCGTGCAGCTGGATCAGGCCAATCAGGGACTGGCTTCGCTCGGCATCTCGGTGGAGGGCTTTGATCCCGCAGCGCTGCTGGCCCAGGGAGATCTGGGGCTGCGTATGGTGGGCTCCGCCGGCGGCGAGATGTTCGCACAGCTCGTCAATCTGGAAGGAGGTGCCGACGTGGCCCGGCTGCTGGTGATTCCCGCCACGGGGCCGGACGCCAAGGAGACCAATCAGCTGGTGCCGCACCTTCGGAGCATGCTGCAGGCAGAGTATCCCGATCTGAATCCGAAGCTGGGCGGCTATGTGCCGATGATGGTGGACGCCAACGACCACATGAAGGAGGTCCTGCCTGAGGTCATCCTGGTGGCGCTGCTCATCTGCTTCGTGGTGCTGGTTCTGCTGCTGCGCTCTGTGGTGCTGCCTCTGGTGGCAGTCGTGCTGAACGGGCTTTCCGTCTCTGCTGCTTACGGCGCTCTTGTGCTCATCTTCCAGGACGGGCACCTGTCGGGGCCGCTGGCCTTCTCGCCCCTTTACTACTTGGAGAGCCCGGTCGTGGTGGTTCTTTTCGCCATTCTGTTCGGCCTCAGCATGGACTACCAGGTCTTCCTGCTGAGCCGTGTCAAAGAGGCGTGGGATGAGACCCACGATAATGAGGCAAGCGTTGCCTTTGGCCTGGCAAAAACGGCCGGTATCATTACGGGTGCGGCCACGATCATGGTGTTGGTCTTCCTGGCCTTTGGCTTTACTGGTATGCTTACTATTAAGGAGATGGCCTTTGGCCTTTCGGTGGCTATCTTCCTGGATGCCAGCTTGGTCCGAATTGTGCTGGCGCCTTCGCTGATGCGCCTGGCCGGCAAGCGGAACTGGTGGGCGCCCGCCTGGCTGCTGCGCGTTCTGCCTCGCATCAGCATCGAGCATTAAGACGTACAAGGGGAGGTTGTCCGCCATGGGAAGGAAGCGGATCATTAAACCCCATGACCAGCGCCGTCGGGAACTGATGGACGCGGCACGGGAGTTGTTTCTGAAGAAGGGCTACGAGGAGACTTCCATGGCGGACATCGCCCACAGCGCGCAGGTAGCCGCAGGCACCTTCTACCTGTACTTCAAGTCCAAGCAGGACGTGCTCCGGGCGATTGTGCGGGACATCGGCGAGGAGATTGCCGGGGCCGTACTGGATGTGGTGAACCGCACCGACCTGTCGGCGGTGGAGAAACTGCGCACCGCTATGGCACGGGTCATAGAGCGCATGGCCGAGCAGAAGCGGCTGGTTCAGGCGATTTATCTGCACGCCAACGTGTCGATTCCGCTGCAGCTTCTGGACGAGTACCATCCGCGGGTGATCCCGGCCATCCGGGCGATTCTGGAGCAGGGGATCCGGGAGGGGACGGTTAAAGTGAGCAATCCCCTGGTGGCAGCGGACTTCCTGTGGGCCGTGGGCTACCGCTACTTCGAACGGGTGGCGAAGCAGCGGCTGGATGGCGATACCGCTTCGCCGAAGGAGCTGGAGGAGGCCTTCTGGGAGTTCGTCAGCCACGGATTGGGGGTGCCCCGAAAGCCAGCTGTATCGGGCTGAGTGCCTGGGTCTCGAGCACCGTCGGAAAAGCACGAGAAGGGCTGTCCCGAGTCACTGCGGATGACTGCCGGGACAGCCCTTCTGTGTTGCTCCCTTCGGAAATAGCATGGGCACTGGTGAACAGGTGGAAGCCCTCTATGTTGATGTGTGGCATCGCCAGAGACTGCCGCAGCGCACTCTCTATGGCAGCAAGGTCAGTGAGTGCATCTGGCGGATGGCGCCGTGCCGGTAGTGAGCCTGCTGGAACTCTCCCTTCAGCCAGGGGCCCACCAGGTCGCCGAAGTTGGCGCTCAGGGGATGGTCGCTCTGCCCGGGGGCCAGGGCGATCCAGAGTCCCTCGGGATCAGAAAGGTCAACCACCTGGCGCCAGGTGGCCGCCAGGGTGACCTGGAAGGGGCTGTTGGGGTCGTAGCCCCGGGCGTTGACTGTCAAGCCGCTGCCCCCCACGGGATAGGGCCCGTGGCCCAGGAAGAAGCGGGCGAACTTGGCCTGGGGCGACAGCGGATGGGGGAAGTTCACCTGATGCTCCCGGCCCCAGCGCCACCGGTCGGGCCGGCTGCCCTGCTTGGCTGCCAGCAGTGCCACAGCCCGGCGGTAAGCCCGCAGGCAGGTACGGGGCAGGCTGCCCTCGCCCTCGGGGGTGAACCACTGGCTGGTTTCGCCCGCCGTCACGGCCCGGATCAGCCGGTCTGTCTGCTCGTCGGGCCGGCCAAATGCAGTAAACCGGTCAAAGAGCGCTCGCCCCATCTGGGGGCGGAAAATCTCTTCCGTGAGGAACTGGAACCAGAGGTGCCAAAGAGCGGCCTGGGGCCCGTCAGCCTCTTCGGCCCCGTTCCAGCCGGAGAGCATCAGTAGGGCCCGCTTCTCTACATCGTTAAGGGACTCGGGATGGGCGCCGGTCCGGAGCCCGGTCTGCACCGCTGTCAGCAGCGGCTTCAGCAGGGTGCGGGCACGCAGGTTGACGGTGTCCGCCTGGAAGAGGCGCAGCTTCTCGGCGGTCATCTCCGTGGCGCCGTGGAAGCGCTCGGCAGCCCGCTGGGCCCGGTAGCCACTGGGGGAAAACTCTTCTGCTTCAGGCAGGAGGTAGCCATCCTCTGGGTTCTCAACAACCGCCGGCGCATCTGCACCGACCCGGATCCGCGCTGTTGTGCCGTCGCGGCAGGCGACCATCAGCACGCCGGGCGGACCCTGGTACCGCTCCAGGGCGGTCTGAAACTCCGGCCAGGACTGGGCCCGGTTGATGGCCAGCATGGTGTCCACGGCGCCATCAAAGGAGAGCGCGGACCAGTCGAGGGTGAGGGCGATGGAGTCGCTTCGGGCGATGGCGGGGCCGCTGCGGGTGAGCAGGACCTCGTGGACCACCGATTCTTCTCTGCCGCGGACGCGGATATGTTCCTGAATCAGCTCATCATCTGTGGCGGAGCGCCGGTGATGCAGCCGCAGGCAGTTGGGCTGCCGTACTTGGCCGGCCAGCCCCCAGGCGAGGGCCCGGTTGCGGCCGAAGAGGACCCCGGGCATGCCAGGCACTGAGGCGCCGGTGACATCCAGTCCCTCAGGGCCCACCAGGTGGATGTGATACCACCGGGTGGAGGCTGTGGGGGGCTGCATGAGGTCTGCAGCCAGCAGGGGCTTGCCGGAGGTGGTGCGGGCACCGCTTACGGCCCAGGCCGTGCCGCCGCTGCGGGCGGGCGTCCAGGGCAGGAAGCGCCCAGCTTCCTGCAGGGCTGTCAGGGCGGACTGCAGCAGTTCTTCGATTTCTTCGGGGCTTGCTTCCGCGTCATCCATCAGGTTCGCCGCTGTCTCAGGCGGCCAGTACAGCTCGGCTACCTTCTCCGGCTCCAAGGCCTGCTCCAGTTCGGCCCGCAGCAGGGCGGCGGGCCAGGAGGCGGTATGGGCACAGGCCACGTACCGGGCCACCGCCAGGCAGTCGGCGGGGGTCCAGGGATCGGGCCGGAGGCGCAGGATGGTAAACTCAGTGGGCAGTCCCACGCTGTTAATGTAGCCGTTGACGCCGGCGGCGTAGGCCTCCAGGGCTTCCCGGGATATGGGGTCCAGAGATGCCACTTCATCTTCCGCATGGCGCCTGAGTCCCAGGGTCCGCATCAGCCGGTCCGCCGGCAGCAGGGGCTCACCCAAGAGCTCGGCCAGCCGGCCCGCGGCGGCCCGGCGGGTCAGCTCCATCGCAAAGAGGCGGTCCCGTGCGGTGATGAAGCCCTGTGCCCGGAACAGGTCGCCCATGGTGCGGGCGTAGATGTGGGGAATGCCCTGGTCATCTATATGTACCTCTACCTGAGATTGGAGTCCCGGCAGGGGAAGTCGCCCCTGGTTGGGTGAATGACCGCGGCGGAGAAAGGCGAAGAACCCAATGATGCCTACCGCCAGGGCCAGCGTCAGCCAGCGCAGCCAGAGGAGGTCGGCCACCAACGCGGTCAGCAGCGATGCGACCATCAGCGCTGCGGCGATTGCAAATAGGCGTACCATTGGCACACCTCCGAAACAGTATCAGGCTTGCCATGGCTTTTCTTTGGCGGGACGAACATCCCTTTTATGTTGGCCAAAACTATCCCATTTCCTGCCGAGAGTTGGCGGCAGGGATGTGCAACGGTATTCTCCCCTGTGCGACTCTCTACCTTTCCCAATGCACAGGGGCCAGAGAAGGATGGGGGCGGCAGGCGGTTGACACTCCGGTCGAAGCGCGATAAGTTTTACATGAACTGAATAGTGCGCCACTAGGGGAGCCCGAGGGCGGGCTGAGAGTAGGTCGGGAAAGACCTAGACCCTTTGAACCTGAACTGGTTAGTACCAGCGGAGGGAAGTGGGCAGTTGGCCGATGGCAGTGCTGGCCGCCTTCACACATCCCTGTGCGAGGCGGCCTTTTGTTGTGGGAAGGAAAGAGGAGGACTGCTGCAGATGACTTTGCCCTGTGCTATGACGATTGCCGGATCCGACTCGGGAGGCGGAGCCGGCATCCAGGCGGATCTCAAGACCTTTACTGTAATGGGCGTTTTCGGCACTTCGGCCATCACCGCCGTCACCGCGCAGAACACCCTGGGGGTTCAGGGCGTCGTTCCGCTGTCACCAGAACAGGTGGCAGACCAGATTGATGCCGTGATGACCGATATCGGAACCGACGCCGCCAAGACCGGGATGCTCTTCGATACATCGATCATCGAAGTGGTGGCCGACCGAGTCCGGCGGTATAAGATCCGGAATCTCGTGGTGGACCCGGTGATGATCGCCAAGGGCGGCCATCCCCTGCTTCTCAGGACCGCACAGGCGGCTCTCAGGGAGCTGCTGCTGCCCCTGGCCGCTGTGGTGACGCCGAACCTGCCCGAGGCAGAGGTGCTGACCGGCATCCCCGTGCGGACCCGCGCCGATATGGCTGCGGCAGGGGCAAAGCTGTTGGAACTGGGTGTTGGGGCGGCTGTGATTAAGGGCGGCCACCTGCCGGAGGGGCCTGCCGCCGACCTGCTCTGCACACCAGAAGGGCAGGAATGGCTGGAAGCCCCGCGGATTGCCACTCAGCACACCCACGGCACCGGATGCACCTTCAGCGCTGCCATTACAGCCGGCCTGGCCAGTGGAATGGCCCTGCGGGATGCTGTGCGGCAGGCGAAGGCGTTCATCTCACTGGCTATTGAGAAGGCGCCCAGGCTGGGGATGGGCCATGGGCCGACCAATCATCTCGCGTGGCTGAACCGGTAGGAGGGGAGACGGCATGCAGCCTTCCATTGCAGAGCGGGTGCGGGCGGCTCGGCCGCTGGTCCACTGTATTACCAACGTGGTCACCATCGAGTGGATGGCCCGGGGCCTGTTGGCGGCGGGGGCCCGCCCCGTCATGGCGATGAACCCTGATGAGGCGGCTGGGGTGGCCAGCACGGCAGATGCCCTGCTGCTGAACATGGGAAACTGGGGTGCAGATGTACAAGAGGCGATGATCGCCGCTGGCCGGGCGGCCAACCGGAAGGGGATTCCGGTGGTGCTGGACCCTGTGGGGGCTGGGGGCCTTGCCGGCCGGACGGAGGCGGTGCGGAAGCTTCTGCAGCAGGTAAGGGTCACCGCCATCCGGGGCAACTATGGAGAAGTGGCTGCGCTGGCGGGGTATGAGGGGCTGGTGCGGGGTGTTGACGTGGTTTCTGCCGGGCCTGGCAGCGGTGGGCTCAACATGGCGGCGATCACGGCGGCCGTGGCCACCCGTTATCGCTGCCTGGTGGCCGCAACGGGTGTGGTGGACGTCGTCAGCGATGGCGCCTGCACCCTGGAGGTGAAGTCGGGCCATCCTCTTATGGATCAGATTACGGGCTCCGGCTGTCTTTGTGCTGCGGTGATGGCTGCTGCGCTGGCGGCGGGACCGCAGAACCTTGACACGGCAGCCGAGACCCTGCTTTGGCTGGGCGTCGCCGGAGAGGAAGCGGCCCGCATGGCCGGGGGCCCTGGGAGCTTTACGGGTGCCTATTTGGACGCGCTGGCGGCGGCAAAGGAACTGCCGGAGGGCCGCATCGCCCCGCCCCTGTCGGACCGGCTGGCCTGCTACGTCATCGTCAGCGGCACGACCCCGCTGGAGGTGGTCGAGTCTGTTCTGGAGGCGGGCGTGAAGGCCATCCAGTTCCGGGAAAAGTGCCTGCCCATGGGGGAGCAGGTGGCTGTGGCTTCCAGGATGCGGGGGCTTTGCCGGGAGGCCGGCGCCCTGTTCCTGGTGAACGACCGGGTGGATCTGGCTCAGGCTGTGGGGGCGGATGGAGTTCACCTGGGCCAGAAGGACCTACCTGCTGCGGTGGTCCGGCGGATGCTGGGGAGGGACGTGGTGATTGGCATCTCCTGTGGGACGGAGGAGGAGGCGCAGGCCGCAGAACGGGATAGGGCCGATTACATCGGTGCTGGCCCCATCTACCCGACCAGCAGCAAGCCGGATGCCCGTGCGCCCCTGGCCCCCGGTGCGCTGGAGCGCATTGTGCGGTCGGTGAGCATTCCGGTGGTGGGCATCGGCGGCATAGGCGTAGGGGGCGCCGCTCCGGTGATCCGCGCAGGCGCGTGCGGCGTGGCAGTGATCTCGGCAGTTGTTAATGCCGCCGATCCGGGGAAGGCGGCAGCACAGCTCCTGGCGGAAGTGGAGGCGTCCAAGAAGAGCAGAAGTTCGGAGGGAGCGACTGCGCACCTTCTGTAAGAAGTGTCGGAGGCGAAGGGGAGTAGATTGGCATGATGAGCCGTACGCAGTTGATCACCAGGATGGCCGTACTGGTGGCCCTGGGCTTTTCCCTCTCCTTCTTCCTGGTGATACCCGTCTTCGGCAGCAAGGTCTTTCCGGCCCAGCACTTGGTGGGAGTGGTGGCTGCCGTAACGGTGGGTCCCTGGTACGGGGTGTTGGTGGGACTCATGATCGCACTCCTGCGGATTGGCGCAGGCACGGCTACCATCCTGGCCATTCCCGGGTCGATCTTCGGCGTGCTGGTGGGGGGCCTGCTCTACCGGGCGACCCGGTCCCGGGTGGCTGTGATGGCCGGCGAGGTCTTCGGCACAGGAGTGCTGGGGGCCCTGGCAGCCTATCCCGTTGCCGTCTTCCTGCAGGGCTCCACCGCCGCAGCGGCAGGGGGCATCACCTACTTCATGTCTTCCTGGACGGCCAGTAGTCTGGCGGGGGCCATCCTCGGCGGAGCCGTGTTAAGCGTTCTGGAAGGGGTGCTGCCGGAACTGAAGGCCGCTCGCACCCAAAAAGGGTAGAAGCGCGAGAATCGTTGCGCGCGGGAAATACCGCGTGCTATAATTCATGGGTACGACTCCGGCCTCGTAGACCGGCGCCCTGAAAGTAGCTGCAACTGCTCCGCCGGCGCTGCCGGCAACGGCGTCGGGTTCGAGAAATCCGGTGGAAAGAGGGGCGTGTATTCATAATGAAGGAAGGCATTCATCCGAAGGCCGAAAAGACGACCATTACCTGTGGCTGCGGCGCTACTTACGAGGTTCTCTCGACCAAGAAGAACATCCGGGTTGAAATCTGTGCCAACTGCCATCCCTTCTATACCGGCACTCGCACCGTGCGGGTTGAGGCTGGCAGCCGGATCGACCGGTTCAACAAGAAGTACGGCCGGCGCTAATCAGCCTGGGAAAGAGAAAGCAGAGCCCTGGTGCTCTGCTTTTCTTATAGGATTGTATACACAAATATAGGTGCGGGGGTGGATCAGCACCATGGGTGAGGAGTTTCGCTACGGCGGCCAGGCAGTGATTGAGGGGGTCATGATGCGGGGGCCCAAGAGCATGGCCATCGCGGTGCGCCGCCCCGACGGAGAGATCGTGGTTCACGAAGAACCAGTCAACTCCGCGGCACAGCGCTTCCCATTTTTGCGCCTGCCGCTCCTGCGGGGCATGCTGGCCCTGGTAGAGTCTCTGAGCCTGGGCATCAGCGCACTGATGTACTCCGCCAACCAGTCCGTCCCCGACGATGAACAGCTGACCAAGGGCGAAATGACCCTCACCACGCTGGTGGGCGTCGTGCTGGCCGTGGTGATCTTCGTGGTGCTGCCTACTCTGGTTACCCACTGGGTTAAGGGCTGGGCTCCGGGCAGCCTGGTGGTCAACGTGGTGGAGGGGCTGATGCGCTTCGGCGTCTTCATCGCTTACCTGGTAGGCATTTCCCTGATGAAGGAGATTCAGCGGGTCTTCCAGTACCACGGCGCCGAGCACAAGGTGATCAACACGTACGAAGCCGGCGATCCCCTTACGGTGGAGTACTGCCGGCGCCACTCCCGTGAGCACAAGCGCTGCGGTACCAGCTTTCTGCTCTATGTGGTAGTCATCAGCATCATCGTCTTCTCCTTCATCAACGTACACAACGTCTGGCTTCGGATCATCAGCCGCATAGCACTTCTGCCGGTGGTGGCTGGCGTTTCTTACGAAGTGATCCGGCTGCTGGGCCGGTACGACAACAAGCTGACCCTCGTCATCAGCCGCCCTGGGATGTGGCTGCAGGGCCTTACAACCCGTGAGCCTGACGACAGCCAGTTGGAGGTGGCCATCGCCGCACTGCAGACGGCCAGGGGCTGTGGGCAGCCGGGTTAGCGCCCGCAGCCCGCAAGGGGGCCCGCAAGGGGGCCTGTCAGAGGGCCGGGCCCGGGCTGGGCTCACCGCAAGCGTCCAGTGCAGGGTACGAAGCGCAGGTGAGGTGAAACAGGTTGGACCAGAAAATGATAGAGAAGCTGGAGGGCATCGACGCCCGGTACAACGACTTGAGCTACAAGCTGGGCGACCCCTCCGTGATCAACAACCCGAAGGAGTACCAGGAGACCGCTCGGGAGCACAACCGGCTGGAGCCTGTGGTGACCGCCTTTCGGGAATATAAAAAGGTAGCGCAAGAGCTGGCCGATGTGGAGGCCATGCTGGACGGTCCCCTGGACCCCGACGAGAAGGAGCTGTTTCAGGAAGAGCTCAAGCGGTTGAAGCAGAAAGAGGCTGAGATGACCGAGCAGCTGAAGATACTTCTCCTGCCCCGGGATCCCAACGACGAGAAAAACGTCATCATGGAGATCCGGGCCGGGGCCGGCGGCGACGAAGCTTCGCTGTTTGCCGCGGAACTCTACCGGATGTACACCCGGCTGGCGGAGCGCCACCGCTGGAAGGTGGAGCTGGTGGATATCAGCGAAACCGAGGCCGGCGGCGTCCGGGAAGTCATCTTCCAGATCAACGGCGAAGGGGCCTATAGCCGCCTGAAGTACGAGGGCGGCGTCCACCGGGTGCAGCGGGTGCCCGTCACCGAG
>ENA-OWPA01001427-OWPA01001427.1-bioreactor-metagenome-genome-assembly--contig:-NODE-1427-length-15829-cov-5.898616_pt1 | contig 15829 bp, 17 predicted proteins | sample MGYA00238139_ERZ651803 | MGnify/ENA primary metagenome ERZ651803 (study PRJEB26909, sample SAMN07631231) | bioreactor metagenome | isolation source: Switchgrass digestor | place: USA: Dartmouth...
AGTTAAGGCGGCTCCGGGGTATGTGCCATCCAGCAAGCTCGAAACATCAAACTCAAGATTTCGGAAGTTGTGTTCGCCGCGTCTGCCGATAAACACTGTTGATGCTTTAGTTAAATCAATCATTTTCATCACCCGGCTTACTGGGTTCTTTATCACGACCATGCAGCTGTTTTAGAACCTCCTTGAGTTTTTCGGGTATGGGCAGACCTATATGAGCGGCATTCTCTAAAATAGAAACACCCTCATTGCTAAGGTAGAAGAAAATTACTGCCGTCCGTAGGACACCACCGCTGTCCCCGGTGCTGCTAAGTATCTGCGTATCAAGGATATGGGCTACACCCACCAATGCAAAAATAAGTACCTTTTTGAAGATGCCTTTTGCGCCGATTTCGCTGGATAGCTTTTTATCAATAATGGCACAGAGCACTCCGGTCACGTAATCTATGACCACAAATGCAATAAGTGCATAAAGGAATCCATCCAGCCCACCGAGAAACCACCCGAGAAAAGCACCGATAGCGGCAATGGCCAACTGTATCCAATTCCATATCTCTTTCATTTGAAATACCTCCGTTTCATGAATTTTTGTATAAAAAAGCGCTCCCGTAGAATACGAGAGCGCCATATATGAATGTCTAAAGCATTAAGATTAAGTCCTGAATCTGTTGCATCACGGCTGCTCTTGGCCGTCCCGTTCCAATGGGCATCCATGTTATAGGCGGGATATCAAAGGTCGGCGAAGAAGCAAAACTATTAATTGCTGTAATAACAGATTCGATAGCTTTTCGAAGCTCCATGATATGGAACGGCCAGTTCTTGACTGCGGTCTTTCCGGCGACGATATCCTCATTCCAAACCGCGGATGGCAGGTTGTAATAGCTGCGTATCGTATTTACCGCGTTTCGGAGCGTCTTAATATGAGCCGCCTTCACATGTGTTTCGTTCGCAGTTATCGTCTCAAATGGGGATGGCAATACAGTGAAAGTACGTACAACCTCCGGGCTTGATGACCCGATGTCGCTATCAAGACAGCGGACGGTCACAGTATGGGTTCCAATGGTCAGCGCGGGTGCTTGATACACCGTTTTGACACCATTGCCCAGATAGCCGCTTACGGAAAACATCTCAGAATTGTCTACGCTATTAACCCAAGCTCCTGTATCGATTTTAACTTCCACAATCTGTGTCTGACCGTCCGGTTCAATTCCCGTAGTTATCATAAACCTTGGAGTGGTATTGTAACCGGAACTGCCGGATACCGGGCATACAATTGCCGGAGCAGTCGGCGGACTGTTTTTCTTTACATTGCCGCTTACAACATAGCCGGAGACTGCATCCAGTGTATCGGTTACGCTGATGCGGTAGCGGGTATATGTTCCTGCTATCTGAGAAGCGCTCGTTATATATGTCCCTGAGGTGGCATTTGAAACAACGATAGTCAGAGCTTCGTATGCTGACCAGTTAATCCCGTCCGTTGAAGTTGAACGCTGAATGACATACTGCTTGATAGCACTGGTTCCGGGTATCGTTCCACTCCATGAAAGGGTAACATTGGCTGATTCGTAGATAGTGGGAGTGGCGGTAAAAGAAGTAGGCGGGGTAGGCAGTGTATTTCTGCGGACAGTGTTGCTTGATACAGTCCAGTCAGAGTAGAAACTTTCACCGGCTGCCCCCCGAGTTCTTATACGAAAGCGGCGATAATTCCCACGTGTTGACGGCGGGCTGACACTTAAGATACTACTTGTTGCAGAAGTGCTTACTGTAGTCAGTGCTATCCAATCGCCCCAGTCGCTGTTATCTGTTGAATCACTATACTGAATTTCATAGGATGTGATAGCATTTCCTGCACCGCCGGATGCTCCGCTCCACGAGAGAGTAACATTTCCTTCGGATAATGTTGCGCTTACCGTGCAAACGGTCGGTGCTCCACAAGCAGTGATATCGCAAAAGATACTGTTGCTGATTTTCTCCACCGAATAAACGTCAAATGTGTCTATTGTCCAAATGCCAAATTGAGTATATGTTCCCGGAACCCTTGATACATTTGGATTATAACTACCTCCGCTTGCGGCCAAAGTCAGTGTGGTCAGCACGTTCCATGCACTCCATGTGCTGTTATCCGTGGATGTCCGTCTGGCAATCTGGTACCCCTTCACCGGACTGGTGCCGCCAGACGCTCCACTCCAAGTAAGCGTAATGGACTCGTCGCTATATGCTGCGGGAGATGCAACAGCCGTTGTTGGTGCCTTCGGAGCTGTATTTCTTCTGACGGAATTCGTTGATACTTTCCATCCGGAGTAATAACTTGCACCTGCTGTGCCACGTGTCCGTACTTGAAATCTCCGGTAATTTCCTCTTGTTGATGGAGGCGATGTAGCCACGCTACCACTCGTCGCTGTGGTTGAAACTGTAGTCAAAGGCATCCATGCTCCCCATGTGAAGTTATCGGTGGATTCGCTGTATTGGATCTCATAGCTTGATATCGTATTACTTATACCGCTGGATGCCCCGCTCCATGAAAGAGTAACCCCACCCTCTGCGAGTACGGGACTGACCGAACAAGAGGTTGGAGCACCACAGGCTGTTGTCAAGAGTGGTGAGCTTAAGACCGTATAGCTAGAGGTGTCGATGACCCCGGAGGTGAGGGTTAGTCTGCCGTCTGATACTACACGAAAGCGTACGCCTTGCTCAGTGTTTCCTGTAGTGGAGGGACAGGTCACAGAAACATATCTAAGCCTTGGTGTAGTTCCGTCCCAGTTGTCGCCGTCCACCGTCTTTATACGCACCTGTGAAGATACACCGTTTACAGTCATGGTACAAAGCAGGGCGTAGCCGTTGTGGATGAAGGAGCCCGATGAACCTAAGGCAGCAGAAATGGTGAAGTTATAGGTCATCTGGTTATTATTCGGGCGATTCTTGGTATAGGTAATAGTGTAGATAACAGTAGGAGCGGTGCCTGCTTGTAGAGTTACACCATTAATATCCGCCACTGTGATTCACCTCCTACTCATAAACTGCCGATACCAACGAGTTCACCAAACCGCAAAGGTTGGTGTTCATGCGAGTATCCGTGATGTTATTTGAAACTATCGATGTGGCTGCTGTCGGTACAAGCACGTCCGCAATTCCGAGTTCATAGACATCGCTGGTTCTTGTCAGAGCCGGAGCCACAGGTGTTGCAGCGGGCGTCCCGTCAACAGCAGCAATCTGAATACTTCGGCTGATCTGACTTAATCGGACAACAATCCGGTCAATACGAGGATTGCTTCCGTTTGCCGTTGTCAGCGGAATATTTAGGTCATCCGTATTCTCATACCGGTACCCGTTAATCCATGCGCTTCCTGCTGCCACACTCACAGCCAAGCCATTTGCCGGCGTCACCTGCAAATTTGTTGCTGTCATATAAAAAACACCATTGGAGACGAGGCTTCCGAAATATGCTGCAAAGTCCGCTGCGTTATAGACTCTATCTCCGTCAGTTGAGTTGAAAAAACCGCTTTTCTCCATACTGATTTCCTCCCGTTAAGCTCTCGCGTAAGAGCAAGATATAAGATAAAACCCCGTAGGCAGTGTGGAAGCGGCGGCGTTTGCCACCACACCGCTTGCGTTGATCGTAATCGGCATACTGGTACCGCTACCACCGACCGTAGTCGCCACAGAACGTACAGTCGAGTAGGGGTAAAAGTTCGGGTTTGTTATTGTTAGAATCGTTTCACCGGATGGAACTCCCGAAGCACCAACATTGATCTGCATACCAATCGAAACAACACCCTTATTCACAAATGACATATTAAAGCCCATGGTCACTCCACTTCCAAGTGAGTAGGTAAGCGAAGTATCAGCTTCCTGAGCCATCTTTGCAGTAGTTACAGCGCCGTTAGCGATTCTTGTCCCTGATACCGGTGCGTTATATACATTGTTAATACTGGCCGCAAAGGTGCTTCCCCGAACTGCGGCGGCTATATCAGCAAGCGCACCGAGTGGAAAGCTTAGCCAGTTCGCCTGCCCCGATGGGTTATTAAACACGAAAACAGAAATTACATAAAACGTCATCGTATTGCGGGATATAAAGAAACCCATCGCCCGTTGATAGCCGTTACCCGTGTTGTCCCCGCTGTGCTTGAACAGAAAGACATGCCCATCATCACTGGGTTGATCACTGAATTTGTTACCGCTCCACGAGGTAAAGTAAAAGGCATCTCCTGGTACCATGTTGTGCAAGGCGTATTGACCGATAGAAATAATGCCCTCGCCCACAATTATTTCAAGCGCAGGAAGTTTTCCAAACAGATTGTTGATGGTGTCCGCAACATTGTCGCCTTGAACTTTTGGATCTACCTCTGTCAAGTCACCGAGCGTTTCTTCCACGAAGCTAAGGGCTTCCGCCACTTCGGATATGCCGGTTGATGCTGATAGTGCAGTTTTAACCTCGCTCATGTCGGAGCGAATTTTCTGTGCTATTGTGAGCTCAGACTTTCCGAACACCACACTTATGCTCTGACCGTCCGCATCATAGTTTTCTTCGATCTCAGTTATTCGCGTAGTCATAGAAACACCCCATGCTTTGGAGATGACTTTGACTGTTTGCCCAAGATCGAAGTCTATTTTGTATGTCAGATTGCCGTGAGGGTTTACCGATGTGTCAAACGAATATCGTATTGCCTGCTCATTAAGCTTGCTCTGACCTCTAAAAGTCAAAGTATCGATGTAATCTGTTCCGAAATCCTCAGCCCGTAGGTCTTTAGCATCAACGAATATTTCACGGCGGGTCTCCCCGGAACCGCTTGTTATGGCGACAAATGTACGTTCTGCACCTTCACCTTCACCGCCAATGAGGGCGGTATTGGCGTAATCCGTTGCGCTCTCTGTGTATATCTGCTCAGTAAGATTCTCGTACTCCTTAGAGAACACTGCCTGTGAATTGCCACCGTTATACAGAGTCACTGTAAAGATGCCTGTAGCCGGGGTAAACACAGTCTTAATGCCAATATCCGAAGCGGCACACAGTTCCGTCACCGCATCCATCAGATTTCGGTATGATATTTGGGTACTAACGGAAACACCTAAGTTTGGAGATGAAAAGGCTATTCCGTTAATTTTTCGTGCTGAATCGGCAGGGCTGATGAGATTATTATTTATAAGCTGCAGAACACAGGCAGAAAGATCACCGGACAACTTCTCAGTTTGCCATAGAATACGGCGGGATAGAAAGGATGTTGCAAAGCGACCACTCGCCGTGATGAATTCCTGCTCGGTCTGAGAGAGTTTTAGATGCTCAATAATGCCGGCTTCTTCGTCATCGTTCTTCCAAATGATATTTCCTTCTTTTAAGAGTGCAGTGTTCTCCGGTGTTGCTATGGCCTTTAACTCAAATGAACCACAATGGGAGTAACGCCGAGTCCAACGCAGATATTCGAAAGATTCAACAATACCCGCAAGCTCCCGGTTTGGATTGTAGATATATAGCTGCATACTCACACCCCCAAAAATTGTGGTCGATAATAAATGCTTACTTCCAGCAGTTCCATATTGACCGAAGCATCGTAGCGCAAAGTGTTAATGCCTGCTGCAAGTTGGAAAAATACCGAGTCAGTGTCCAGCAAAGAAAAAGCATTCGTTACCACGGAACCGTTAACGCTTACCACCCGCTTACCGGCAAAATGGGTATATACACGAAGTTCATCTCCGGCATTCATCGTCGTGAGAAGTCGGATGTATTCACCGGTATCAATGTTTAGTAGTTCCGGATTGGTCACCGTACCCAGTGCTTGGAACACAATCTCACAGCCACAGGAAACATCGCCGATGTTGTCTACCGTGATGATCTGGCTGGGTTGGCGCATTCCAAACTCCATACCGATTTCAGGTATCTCCAGTTCAAACTCGAACAGCGGTATCCAAGATGCCAGTTCCTCACGCACTTCATCCAGCGTCTCAAAGAAGGGAGAGGGGCAAAGGAGACTGACAAAAAAGTTAGGTATCCGCTGCCGTGTGGAAACAGTAAAACCCGCTTCCTCTACAACGCAGGCAATCTGCCTATTACGGTAGATGAGCGTTCCATTCAGTTTGGGGCTAAATATCTGAAGAAATCGTTGCCTCAAAGCATAGGCCTCGTCAGGTGTATTTGCTAGAACTCTGCCTTCCAATATGATGTTGCGCATATCAAGTGTGGAGGATATATAAAAAGCACCGTCCTGATCCGGTGCCTTGAAAGTGTTAACGGTCTGACGTATGTTGCCTGTGCCGTCTATCTTGGTAAGAAAATACGGGCGGCTTTGTTTGAGCGTGATGCTCCGGCCATCCGCGTTAATATAAGTAAGTTGCACTGTCAGACCCCCTTTTAATATTCCAGTGCCAGCTTGCGGGAGAGGTTTTTAAACTCCCGAGCCAGTTCTTTTTCGGATAGAGCTTTTGGCGTAACCACCGAGAGATTTTGAGTAATGTTTGTGCCGGCGGCACTACCTTGTCCCGACAAACCTTTATAATTCAAATCGAAGTTTGTGGGTATCGCATTTTGCATATCTCTTGAAACTGCTGCCATTGCATCTTCAAAACCCACACCGATGCCTTCACCCATGTTTTGGCCAATTCCGGCAAACAGAGCTGAGGGAGATTTTATTCCGAAGAAGTTCTTGATCTTCGATACCACATTGCCGAAAAATCCGGATATCTTTTCCCAGAGCCACGCACCTGCGTCTGAAATACCCTGCCATAAGCCTTTAATCAGATCAAGTCCGGCTTTAGCCAGTTCAGGTACGCTTTCAATAATAGCAGTTACCAATCCTGCTATAATTTCCGGTACAGCCTTGACCACCTCAATAATGATTGTAGGTAGATTGGCAATAAGAGCCACAAACAGTTGAACACCCGCTAAAATGATCTTATCGATATTACCAACAATGGCATTAACCAGCGAGGTGATGATCTGCGGAATTGCTGCCACAATTGTAGTAATTATAAGCGGTAAGTTTTGAATCAGAGCCACTAAGAGGTCAATTCCCGCATGCACCAACTGTGGTATCGAGCCGAGAATAGCAGTCAACAGGCCATCAATAATTTGAGGAATGGCCTCCACGATAGTGTCAATAATTTCTGGCAGAGCCTGCACGAGAGACACTAAAAGCTGAATCCCTGCATCAATAATTTGAGGAATTGCGCTGATGATAAAGTCTACAATGGCGTTTATTATTTCAGGTAGTGCGGCGACTAACTGTGGGATTGCGTCAAGCAAACCTTGAGCAAGACCAAGGATGAGTTGAAGTGCCGCATCCAGCAGCATTGGCAGGTTCTCAATCAAGCCTTGAACAATCTTCGTGACTGCCGAAACCGCTGCAGGGATGAGTTGCGGCAAAGCGATACCAATGCCCTCCACAAGAGCCGTGACCAGTTCTATTGCCGCATTTATGAGCAGTGGAAGATTATCAATCAAAGCACCCACAATCGTCATTAAAGCACTAACCGCCGCTGGGATAAGTTCGGGTAAGAGATTCAAAATCGTTTCTAATACTTGCGTGAAGATGCTTGTGACTAATTCAAGTAACATGGGAAGCAGATCAGCCACCGCCGCTAAAATTGCCCCTGTTGCTGTCGGTAATGCCGCCACGATATTTTCAAGCACCGGTACAATGTTTTCCACCACTGCCTTGAAAGCATCAACAAGATTCTCAGTCAAATTTGTCATGTCAGCATTTGCATTTCCAAGTCCTGCAGTAAAAGAGCCTAGTGCAGCTTGCAATAATCCGATGGATCCGGTTATTGTTTGAGTTGACTCCCTCGCAAAGTTTCCGGCATATTGCTCCGTGTTCTCAAAAAACATCTGCATTGCGACTTCGGCTTTTTCAGCTTGTGTAGCGGTGTTCCAGGTGAAATCCAGACCCTTTGCAAGGGCATAAGCTTGGATGTTGGTAGCGTTCATCGCAACACCGAGGTTATCCATCATGGTGAAGTTGCCTTTTGCAGCACCTGTGACTGCTTCCATAGCAGAAGACATATCTATACCCATAACGGATGCCATATCTGCAGCCCGTTGCATGGCTTTTTCTGTCAGCTCAAGGCTTTTTCGCTGTTCGATGCCTGAGCCTTGGAACAGTGCTCCCATTTTATTAGCAGTCGCAAGATACTCGCTTTGGGAGACACCAAGGTTTTTATATGCTTCTTCACCGGTTTTCTGAATTGACGAAGCATATGCACCGAAGACAGCTTCTGAGCCGCCCAGGTTCTGTTCCAATTCTCCGAACTGTTGGACAACCTCTTTGCCCAATTTGATAGCAGCAGCCCCGGCAGCAACGGCAACAGCGCCCATCGCTACACCAATGCCTTTAAGCACGCCGCCAAGTTTCTCAAACCTACCACCGGCATCTTCTGCACTTTTACCGGAATCGTCTAATTCATCACCGAGTTTATCAGCTTCGATTGTGGACTGTTCAAGTTCCCGCTCCATCTCGTTGAGTTCTGCTTGTGCCTTGTTCAGCTGAATCTGCCAGTTCTGGGTACGGCGGTCATTTTCACCGAATGAGGAGGAGGCATTGTCAAGAGCAGCCTTAAGGGTAGAGATTTTATCTTTCTGAGCGTCAATTTCTTTATTCAGAACAGCATTCCGAGCAGTGACCGACTGTATGGATTTATCGTTCTTATCAAATTGACTGGTCACAAGGGTCATTTCACTGCCCAGCACTTTAAAGGACTGATTGATATCTCGCAGGGCGTTCTTGAACTCACGTTCGCCCTCAATGCCTATTTTTAAGCCAAAATTGTCTGCCATGCCTTCACCTCCTCCTAAATACCCGGCGGGATAATATCGTCAATCGTTCGGGTTTTCTTCGGCTTTTCAATGCCGTGCCATTGCTTGTGGCAAGCCCATAAATCAAAAAACAGTCCGATTGGCATAAGCCAGAATTCCTCTGCGTCCATGCCCATCTGAACTGTTCCATAATAAAGAAGCCGGGTAAAGACTTCAGCGTCCGTTACCCGACTTCCGCGTTTTTTGGGGTTTCTTCCTCGCTCTCCACATCGCGCTTTGTGCCTTTAAACATCGCCTCTGTAATAGCGTTTTTATATGCCGCCAAGTCAAGCGGTGAAGTGAGAATTTCTACTTCCTCCTCAGTGAGAAGTTCCTCCGGTGCGTTCTTATTCTTAAGGTTTCGTATTAAGATTGACTGGTTTGCCAGTAGCGTAATCAGCCAAACAATCTCATCGAGAGCCATTTCGAAGTTCTCAGATTTCATCAGTTTTTCTCCGAGGTTTTCAAGGCCGCCGTAACGACCGGCAATTGCTTTTGTCGCACGTGTGGTCAGAACCAGTTCATAGTCTTTACCGCCTATGCTGATTACGGCGCTTCTTTCATTTTCCATAGTTTAATCCTCCTAAGGCTCCGGCGTGTAGACCGGCTCGTAAACTTCAGTAAACCAACCGGTGATTGTAGACGATGAAACACCTGCGTCACCTTCAGTGACCTCCGCTTTCCATGGGTGCTTACCCATACCATCGAGTTTGTTCCTGCGCATGACCGTTCCTTCGATGGTCGGTGTAGAGAAGGTTATGGAATCTGCCTTTGTCTGCAGGTTTGTTGCAGGCAGACCGAACTTCACGCGATAGAGCCAGAAGTATCGGTATGTGCCGTTGGCCTTTTGGGCACGAAAACCTACTGCTACAGGTGTACCCACATTCTCGCTGGCGGAGATTAGCACGCCATTGTCATCAGTGGATGCGCCGGTCAGATCTGCTGCGACAGTTGGGCCAATGTCATCAACACCGAGGGTAAGAGTGCCGCTATTAAAGTCTTTTACAACTTCTGCGGCACCGTCGTCTGCATACAAAATTGCTTCAACCAGTTCCACCGAAAGCTCGGCAGTGATGGCCTTAGCAAGCACCGAAGGTGTAGCATAGGTTTCTTCACCGTTTGTGTCTTCGGTTATCTTTGAATAGTACAGTCTGTCAAGACCGATAGTTGCCATGTGTTATTCCTCCAATCCATAGTTTGGTGTTACGCTGTAACACTTGCCACAATCAATGGCGTAATGATGATATCCGGTATCGTCCTCGTGTCCGATGTACCGTCGTTCAGTCACAGTAATATCTGCATTCAGTAAAGCCGTTATAATCTGCCTTTTCCGCTGCTGGTAATTGCCCTTTGAAAACAGAGATATCCGCACTTCCTGCACATCAAAGCCGGGGCGGTTATCGGCATGGACTTCAAACATGTCCGTCAGAGGGATAAAGACCAGATATTCGTCAGGAGGTACACCGCTGAACACACCGGTTTCGATAGGAATATGAAGCGGTTCCAACACTTCATTCAAATCCGAAAGTATACTCATATCTTGTTTACCTCCTCATCCAGCTTTGCTTTCATTGCTTCGATACAAGGTTTTCTACCGGTGGTTCTCGCCGGTTTTAAGAATGGCTTTGCCGGTTGACCTGATTTACCATATTCGATGATATTGGCTATCTTTGCATTACTGTTACCGTCACGACGCGGCTCGGAAAAACCGATCTTAATGTTGTGGTTACCATACCTATCTTGCAGGGCGGGTGAAAGACCTAATGCCGCTGCAAGCTGGCCTGTTGAACGCGAGGGATACTTTGTATCACGCCCAACGGCTGAACCCAGATTAGATTTTACCTTGTCAAGCACAATCTCACCGCCGGCCTTAAGTACACGAGGGATAATTTCATCCGTTTTATCGTTCAATCGTGAAACCTTCAGAAGGAAATCCTCCGGCATTTTCATAGTTACTTTAGCCACTGGGTTTCACCTCCTTGGCGAGTACTTCAGTGTACATTCCACGGCCTTTGACATCCTCCACTGAGGTAATCTCAAATCGTCCGTTTTCACACGCAATAAGCATTGCGGTCGTAATGGTGACACCGGGAATACAGCGAAAACGGAAAAGGTCGGTGGCTTCCGAAAATGTGGCTCTGTTCGCCCACATTTCGGTGCCGTGCCGACCTTCCCGATACGCTCTGATGGTAGCAACAATATTGTCAATCTCAGTGCTGAAACCCTCCGAGTCATTTATGGTTACTTTCTCAATGATGTCTATAAAGGTGTTCATCTTTCCAAAGCTCATAAGCTACACCTTCCAATCCCGGTCAAGCCGTAGAAGTAGGTTCACCGTGTTCCAAACTTGCTGACCTGCCTGCACGCTATCGGAAAAGAAACCCGCCGTCGAGCCGTCTCTGCTCTCGTAGAAATGGCTCGCCAGCATGATTACTGCCTGTTCCGTAGTGGATGGCATAGTGTTTTCGGTGTAATAGCCCTCAGTGACATGCTGGTAACTCTCCGCGTAGGAGACGGCGGCTTTGATGTAATGGAGCAGAAGTCCATCATCTGCGTCATGCGCCAGGATCAGATTCGCTTTTACTTTGGGGAGAAGATTATCGGTTGTCATGCCATCCGCCTCCTTCCGGTTATTCTTCGTCTGCTGCCATTAGTCCGGCGGCCTTTAACTTTGTGAGTAGTGCATTGAAATCCGTGACAAGTGCGGATGTATCTTCAGCTATGCTGTCAGCTTGATTTGCAGCTGATTTTACCAATCCGGAGACGGATTCCGTAGCATCGGTAGGATATGCCGGAGCATATAGCTTGCTGTCTTCACCAATTTTGATTTCGACGGTATCACCCTCATCAGCAACTTCGGCCATTACACCGCCTAACGCTTCAGCTGTTGCCGCAGCAAGTGCTTGCACATACAGCTTACCGTCTTCACCTATTTTAACTTCGACGGTATCGTCCTCACCGGCGGCAGCGGCTTTTACTCCGCCGAGAGTTTCCTCAGTTGCCACGAGAAGTGGGTTGGCGGAGAGCCCCGTTACCGAGGCTCCTTCCTTTATTTCCAACGTTCCGCCGATAACAGTTTTTTCACCGCCTTGTTCGGTGTAGTTCTTTGTGTTGTAACCCATGTCGCACCTCCGTTACGCTTTTTGCTGGAGAACCTTGATGGCCTCCGGCAGAATCAGTTTTCCGTCCACACGCTGAGTGGCCATAAAGCCCACCTGGCCTGTTGTAGCGAAAAGCTCGTTCAAACGTTTGAACGAGCGCCCCTGTCTATCAGCGATCCAGTAATACTTGAAATCGCCGAAAGCGATGGTCTTCGCACCGGCTTCAATTGTCGGTACATATGCAGACGTGTAGACGGGACGGTTTAGGATGGTATCGGGAGTGCCTGCGGTCAGTGAAGGCTGCCACAGATATTGCCCCTGTCCGTCCTTCAGCTTACGAATCGCCTTAACCGTGGAGTCGTTCATCACGAACACAGCCTTTTTGCGATAAGGAGATTTCAAGGAATAGAACAGGTCGATAACTTCATCAACAGTTATCGCGGTAGCGCCTGCGGTAGTGACTCCAAGTTGTGCGCCACCTGTTGCAGCGAATATACCTGTGGGTTTACCGGAGCCGTCGCCCACAAAGAAGGCTTCTTCTTCCTTAGATCCGATACGGCGGGCAAATTCGGTGCTGATATAGCTCGGTAGATCAAAGACCGAATCGTTAAGCAGTTCATCAGACACCTTAATGAAGGTACCAAGTTTGTATGCTCCGATAGAGGTCTGACCGAAAACCTCATCGGTATCGGGATAGAGTTCCTCTTCGTCGAGCCATGAAGCGTTTTGTCAAGTGCTTTTTTGAGTTATTGACGCACAATCAAGATGAAAGCGCGAAAGTGCAAAGCGCAAAGGGTCTGCACTTTGCACTTTCAGCTTGCGGGTTCGGGCGGCTGCTTCTTCTTGATGAAGTTGTACCATTGACCGCCGACACGCCTTGCGCCCAATATGCCGCCCATGCTGCGCTTGGCGTTCTGCACTGTCCTCTCGGATATTCCGGCTTCGGCTGCGGCCTTTACAATATCCTCGCTGGCAAGCTCTTTCCCGTCTGCCAACAGGTCAAGTATCAGCCGTTCCGCCTGTTCGGTCTTGGTGGCGGTGTTGCCGCCCGCGCCGGACAGCAGCTCGTCGGCGGTAATGTCATACTCGCCTATCCACGAAAAGCCCGTTTCCGGGTCAAGGCAAAAGGCTATGGGCTTGCCCTCCGGCGCAAGGGAAGATTTGTCATGGACGATTACCCGCACATTCGGCTCCCGCTTCACGCGCCCGATCAGCAGGACGCTTCTTGCTGCGGCGCGGAAGTCGATGGAGCCTAAGCCCCGGTAGGCGCTCTGTCCTCCGGCGGCTTTGTTGAGATGGCCGATTAGGATAACGGCGCACCCGGTACGCTCGGCAATCTCGGCAAGGCGGCGGAACATGGGGCGTATCTCGTTGGCCTTGTTCATGTCGGTTTTCTCGCCCACATACGCCTGTATGGGGTCAAGGATAATTAGCCGCGCCCCGGTCTGCCGGATAGCTCTCTCTATGCGCTCGTCGGAAAGGGAAAGCCCCTGCTTGCTCTCGTCAATGACGAGAACGCGGTCAAGGTCTGCTTCGGCTTCCATAAGGCGGGGCTTGATGGTGTCGCCCAAACCGTCCTCGGCGGTCTGGTAAATCACATTGAACGGCTCATGCGCCGCCATGTGGGGGAACGGCTTGCGGTTGGTACAGGCTGCGGCAAGGCGTAGGGCAAAGGTGGTCTTGCCCTCGCCGGGGTTTCCCTGCACAATGGTTACTTTCCCAAAGGGGATATACGGCTCCCATAACCATTCGACGGTCTGCGTGTCCACCTCGCTCATGCGGATAATCTCAACGGTTTCTTCCTGCGGCGGCTGTTTCAAGCCGTAGATTGCTTCCCGCAAAAACTTCCCGTCTGTGATTTCTGCCCGGCGCTGCAACACCTCGTTCCAATCCTTGAAAAGAGGGATAAGCCGGTGGACAGTATAGCCCTCCGGCATGAGCTTCACAAGGCGGCTGCAAGCGTCGTTTCCGGCTTCGTCGTTGTCAAGGCAGAGATAAACGGTCTTGATGTTTGGACGGTCAGAGAGAAAGCGGAGCAGGGCTTTTTCTCCCACGCCGCCCAATGACAGATAGCTTTGCTTCTGCCATTCCTTTTTGAACAGGCAGAGGAAAGAGAGCAGGTCAACGGGGGCTTCAAAATCAAAAAGCCTTTCGCCCTCGCCCCGGTAGCAGAAGTTAAAGGCTTTGTCGCTGCCTTTCACATCAAGCCGGAAGTTTCCCGCCGTTCCCTTGCTGTGGGCGTAGCGCGGTATTCCGTCCTCGTCCCGCCCCACAAATACGGCGTTGTGGTGGGCTACGTCCTCGTAAATATCGCCGCTGGCAAAGAAAAAGCCCGTCACATCTTCATCAATGCGGCGGGCGGCTGTGAGATAGTTCCTCGCTGTTCGGTTGTCGGGGCTGCGGGGCAGCAATCGGAATTGCGGGGAGTCAGGCGGCGGGGCGGCTCCCTTTTCTCCTGTGAGAAGTTCAACGGCTTCGATAAAGCTCTTGCCGAAAAACTCCATGACAAAATCAACGGGGCCGCCGCCCTTGCTCTGGCTGTGGCGATACCACTTGTTGCCCCGGACGGTCAAGCTGTCGTGCCGTTTCCATCGGTATTCTTGTCCGGCGCGTTCCAGCGGTTCGCCCTGCGATTGCAGGAACAAAACAAGGTCGGCTTGGTTCGCCCGGTCTATCTGTTCTTGGGTGTAGTACAAAAAACTCACTCCTTTCATCGGTCTATGTCGTGCCGCTTGGTGCGGGTCTGCGTCTGTTCCGGCTGGTCGGCGCGGAGTGCAATATCCACGCACCTGCGGATATTTTGAAGTTCGGAAAGGTCGCTGCGGGTGCCTTTCAGCTTGGCGAATTCCGCTTCCCTCTGTGCTTTGAGGGCGGCGTACTCTTTCTCCCATACGGAGAGCGGCAGGGTTCTCACGCCCTCCGACAAATGGGCATGGAGATAGCGGTTTGCCGCGTTCCAAAGGGTAAGCTCGGTGCGGCGGGCTTCCGCAAACTTCTCCTGTTTTCCTTTCCAGCGGATTTGCCGGTACTCGTCCTGTACGGGCTTGTAGGTCTGATAATTCCTGCCGTACTCAATGAGCTTTTGCAGTTCTTTCATGCGCTGCTCGGCGGTTTTCATTCCTGCCCGGATAGCGTCGGCTTGGTCGCTGACAGAGGAAAGGGCTGCGTCCAGCTCGTCAAGGGTGGAGATACCATGCTCGGAAAGGTAGTTGACCGCCGCCGCTACGGTTTTCAGTTCATCGGCTGCGTGCTGCCGTTGCCAACTCTGCGAATACTTCCGGCTCTTTTCTCTCTGAACGCTCAAATACTTCATCAGCAGATTTGCAAGGCCGGGGGATTGTTGCGGCTGCTCCGGGGCGGTTTCCCGCGCTTTGAACAGGTCGGCAATCCATTCTTTGAGCTTCCCAACCTGCGCCCGGATTTCCCGGATAAGGCGGTTTGCCTTTTGGATATTTCGGTTCAGTTCGCCTTTCTCGGTGGCGATACCTTTCTTCTCCATCTGGCAAGCCGCCACGCCCATGTGGACGGTGGGGATTTCGTCAATGCCGCGCTCGGCGTTGCTGCGGTGGTCGATACGCTGCGGGCTTCCGTTCCTCTCCAAAAAGTCGTTGGTAAGGTCAGCCCACGCCTTGCGCCACAAGAGGGCGTTGCCCTTGTCGTTCCAGCCGGTCAGGTCAACTTTGTGGGTCTTGTATCTGCCGCCTGGCAAGCGAATACGCTCGCCGTTTTCGTCAAGGTCATATTCCTTTTTGGACTTCACCGCCCATGCGCCGCGCTCGTCAAGGGGGCGCATGGTAAGCATGATGTGACAATGGGGATTGCCCTTGCCGGTGTCGTGAATGGCATAATCGACGCACATTCCTCTGGAAATCATGACCACCGGCTTAGCCGGTGGTTTGCTCTGCCCCTATAAGGGGCTTTTTCCTGCTTGCGCCCGGAAGGCGCCTGA
>ENA-OWPA01001429-OWPA01001429.1-bioreactor-metagenome-genome-assembly--contig:-NODE-1429-length-15824-cov-4.177240_pt1 | contig 15824 bp, 10 predicted proteins | sample MGYA00238139_ERZ651803 | MGnify/ENA primary metagenome ERZ651803 (study PRJEB26909, sample SAMN07631231) | bioreactor metagenome | isolation source: Switchgrass digestor | place: USA: Dartmouth...
AGCCGTCGGGGGCCGCTGTGCCATCGCCTGCAACCACCGCCGCCTGGTCGTCCCAAAAGACAATGAGCGCATCCGCCCCCGATGGCAGCGGGCAGAGGTAGTCCGGTTCCGGCAAGTTGTACATCAACACCAAATCCTGCAGCTGGTGCAGCAGACTCATGCCATCACCCTCCGTTGGCTGGGCGGAAACACCTCGGTATGTACCACCGGCCCAAGTTCGTCCAGGAACAGCGAGCGGGCCGAAGCGGTAGTCACCAGGTAGAGCGCCTCAGCCGCCCGGGTCATGCCCACGTAGAGCAGGGTCCGCTGCCGCTCAATCTCCAGGGTCCGCTCCTCCTGCTCCAGCCGCAGCGGCGGGCGGCGGGGCAGCACGCCCTCCCGCAGCCCCACCAGGAAGACCACCGGAAACTCCAGCCCCTTGGCGGAATGGATGGTCAGGATCTTCACCTGCTCTTCCAGGACATCGAACTCCTCATCCCGATGCAGTGCGCACGGCAGCCCCGCCACCAGCAGGTCATCCCGCACCCGCTCGCAGAGTTCGTTGGTAGGGCAGAGCACGGCAAAATCCGAGACCCGGAACCGCTGGTCGCCCACCAAATCTAGAAGTCGCTCGCGAACGGCTCGGACCTCGCGGTCTACCACATCACACTCGATCAAAATCGGCCAGGGCCCGTTCCGCTCCGTCCACTCGGGTTTGACGAAGTCCACGCCCTTCACCAGGATCGTGTTGTGGGAGAGCAGCGCATCTGCCGCCTCTGCGATCTGCCGCGTATTGCGATGATTCTTCCGGAGGGTATGGGTCCGGCCCTGGGCCGGAATGCCGGCCTGCCGCCAGGCGAACCCCCGGGAGTAGATGGTCTGGGCCGCATCCCCCAAGAGCAGCATGGTGCGCCCCGCCGAGGGGACGCCGGCCCCCTTCACCAGCCGCTGGGCGATGCGCAGCTGCACGGGGGTCAAATCCTGCCCTTCATCGATGATCACATCGTCAAAGGGATTCTCCAGGGGCCTTTCCACCAACTCGTCGTAGGCCGCCAGGGCGGGGTCCCGCCAGTCGCAGGCCTCTTCCTGGGCCAGCCGGCGCTGGTAGGCCTCATAGACCCGCCAGACTGCGCGCCGCTGGTCCGGCCCCAGGGCGCTCCGGCGGCCGTGGCGCTCCACCCGCAGGTACTGCTCCACGGTGCGGATGCCGCCGCCCTTGATCACCCTGGCGATCTCGTCCCGGAAGAAATCGACCGGCTGCTCCAGCACGGCCTCGCGGCCGGTCTGGCGAACCTCGGTCAGAGCCTCCTGGAGCAGAACCATCGCTTCCCGCTCCTCCAGGGGCGATATGGAGATGTCCCGACTGCCGAGGAAGTCCACGATCCAGCGGTCGATGTTGGTCACCAGCAGTTCGTCAGGCAGCGGGCCGATGAGGGACTCGATTAACGTTCGGGTCACCCGGGCAAGGGTCCGGTTGAAGGTGAGGAAGGCCACCCGCCGCCCCTCGCCGGCCAGCTTGATGGCCCGGTAGACGCCCACGGTCGTCTTGCCCGAACCGGCCACACCTTTCAGCACAGTGATGCCGTGGGGCGGCTGGTCCACGTACCGCTGCTGATCTGGGGTGAGGTTCAGCATCAGCTGCCGGATGGAGCCGCGGCAGTAACCCTCCAGACGATCCAGGGTAGTGCGGTAGAGGAGCCGGCTCGGGTCGTAGAGGATGCCTTCCAGTTCCGGAGATGTAAGCAGTTCCAAGAGCCAGGTGAGGGTCTGCGGTGGAATGCCCTCGATCTGCTCGATGGCTTCAAAATCCGGCGCCTCTCGGACGGCAGTCACCAGATGGGCCGGCACGCCCAGGATGCGCAGATGCGTGGGCGGAAAGTTGGCAAAGGGCCCGGGGGCCGCAGTGGACGATGCCGAGCGGAAGCCTGCCGGCACCTCGGCAGGCTCGGCGGACGCTGCCGCCAGTTCGGAATCTGCGTCCGCCCAGTCCCCCACCCAGGCAGGGCGATGAAACGGCGTATGGGCCGCGAAGGAGGTGTACCGGACCCGGTCTACGATGGCGTGGGGGCCCACCCGCCAGAGGCGCAGCAGTCCTCCCACCATGTCGTAGATGATCCGGAAGTTCATATTGACGTAGCACTCCCACTTGTCCACGGTGTTTTTCACCTTGTGGACGTTGAGGGATGGGTGTTTCGGGTTCTCGCACAGGAGCCGCACCTTGCTCATCACCAGCTCCCGCAGGGGCTGGTCATAGGCCTCCAGCTCGCTGGCGAACTCATCCGATATAAGCAGCTCCGCCGGCATGGGATCACCTCCCGCTGCAGCGCGCCACGATGCCCTGGCCCAGAGCCAGCACCGCCTCCTTCAGCTCGGGCGGATCGAGCACTTCGGCGCTGCCGCCGAACCCTGCCAGCCAGCGGGCCAGCTCGTTCTTGCCGCGGGTGGTCATCCGGAGAATCACCGAGCCGCCCGCCTCTTCCTCCACCACCTGGGTGGGGTGCCAGATCGTCTCCCTGGCCAGCTGCGCCGCCTCCCCGTAAAGCCGAACCCGCACCTCCATTTGGCGGCCGTACTCGATCTCCCACATGCGCTGCAGATACGCATCGAGATCGAAATCCTCCGGCCGGTTAAACGTGTGCGGCAGCACCTCCGCCTCCAGGATGCGGTTGGCCCGGAAGTGGCGGATTTCTCCCCGCAGCTCACAGTAGCCGATGAGGTAGAGCGCCACACCCCGATAGGCCAGGCCGTAGGGCCGGACAACCCGGTCTGTGGGAGTATCCGCCCCCAGTTTCTGGTACCGGATCCGCACCCGGCGCTGCTCCTCTGCAGCCAGGCGCAGAGCCTCCTCCACGGCGGGCAGCGGCGGAACCGAATGAGCCTGCACCGGCTCCACCACCAGGGTCTGGTCCAGCTCCACGGCTATCTGCTGCTGCCGGTGGGGCAGCACCGCCAGGAGCTTCTCCTGTACCGAGTCGGCTGCGCTGAGGCTTCCCAGCGCCTTGCTACGGCGGCAGAAGTCCAGGGCAGCCATCAGCACCACCACTTCTTTGGGCTGGAGCTGCACCGGCGGAATGCGGTACTGCTCGTCCACCCAGTACCGTCCGCTGTCCCGCACAACAGGGATGTGGATCTCCTCCAGGAACTTCAGGTCGCGGAAGATGGTCCGCGTCGCAACGCCGAACCGCCGGGCCAGTTCCGCCGCAGTAGGACGGCGGCCGCCCATCAGCAGTATGAGGAGCTGCATTCGCCTCTGCAGTGCTTTAACTGCGTCCTCCACCACAGATGCGCCTCCCTTGCGCTTCGAAAGGCCGAATACTGCTGTGAGCAAGGTTCAAGGACGAGAGCCGGCTCTCCTGCCAAGAAAGCGCCATCCTCCCCAGAGGGAAGATGGCGCTCTGCTTTCGGCGGAACAGCTGGCAGCATGCTGGAAGACAAATCCTATTTCGATCAGCCGTATGAATCCTGTCATTTAGGACATCCTTTATCCTGACCGACCCCCCAACCGTGCAGCACTTTTCGGTTCGCAGTCATCTCCATAGGCTAGGCGTCATAGTACTATCTCTTTCGGGGGTGTCGGACGCTTTCGGACCCGCCCCAAGGAAAGGGAGATGGGCAGTCAGGCCCATCTCCCTTTCCGTTATCACGTGCCAAACAGGAGTCATATCCCCATACCTAGAAAGTCCAACCATAAGAGCACCGCCGCACAGGAGGGCCCCATGGAACTCTTCGATGTACTCCCCGAGCGGTTCTTCAGCGTCCTCGCCTCCCCGGCAAGGTCTGTATATGCGCATATCCTCTTCCTCATCTATGACCTCTACCGCCAAGAACTCTACGGCACGCCCCGAGAGGCCATCGTCGATGCCGCAGCCGGCTACCTGGAAGCCCAGCAGTTGAGTGCCGCCGACCTGGTCGGAGACGACGAGGCCGGCCTGACTGACGGGGAAGCCACCCTGAGCCCCCGCGATAAGGCCAATGCCGTCCTCCGCCGCCTGCAGGACACAGGCTGGCTGGAGGTTGAACAGAGGACCGATTACCAGCAGTACGTCAACCTGGCCGACTACGCCATTCGGGTGCTGGACGTGCTGGACCAGATCCGCCGCCAGGAGCGCACCGAATACGCCGGCTACGTGCTGGCTACCTACGTGGCACTCACTGCCGAAGAGGCAGAGCGCAACCCGGGGCTGGCCATCGCCAAGGCCTATGACCAGACGCGGCTGCTGGTGCGGGATCTGAAGTCGCTGCATCAGAACATCAGACGCTACACCGAGCAGTTGCTTAAGGAGAAGGAACCCCGCGACATCCTGGCCATGCACTTCGGCGACTACAAGCTGGAGGTGCTGGACAGGGCCTACCACCGGCTGAAGACCACAGATAACGTCTCCAAGTTTCGCCCCCGGATCCTCCAGCGCATCGACCAGTGGCTTGGGTCCTCCGACTGGCTGCAGCGTGCGGCGGCAGATGAGGTCCGGCGGGGCCGGCAGCCCTCCCAGCAGGCGGCCGAGGCGGCACTAATGGAGCAGTTGAACTTTATCCGCTCCAGCTATGAGCAGATGGATAACCTCTTGGATGAGATCGACCGGCGCAATGCCCAGTACGCCAAGGCTTCCCTGGAGCATGTGCGCTACCTCCTGAACAACACCCAGGATACCGAAGGCCAGCTGGTGGAACTGCTTCAGCTGCTGGCGGGCGAGCTGCAGGCTGGCGCCGTCAGCGTGGACGACCCCTGGCCGGCGGAACTGGCCGAACTCTTCGCGGTGGAAAACATCCAGACCCTCGAAGAATCCTCCCTCTATACCCCCCGCACCCAGCGCCGCAGCCACCGCCCCCAGCCCCTGGAGGTTCCGGAGGTTTCCGCGGCGGAGCGGGAAGCGGCACGGGGGCGACTCCGGCAGAAGCTGGTGTCCCGCCTTACTTACGGGCGCATCAACGAGTACGTCCAGGCTCGCATGGGCGACCGGCCGGAGATTCGGGCGGCAGATCTGGGCATCGAAACGGTGCAGGACTTTGTCAAGCTGATCTACGTGGCCGCCTACAGCCGCAGCCGCAGAGTCAGCTACCGCGTCGACTTCACGGGGGAGCGGATCACCACCGGTGACGGGCGCTTCTCCTTCAAGAACATCCGCATCCGGCGAAAGTAGGTGGCAGCGTGGACTGGGTTCAGCAGTACGAGCAGCTCAACCAGCGGGAACGGGAGGATTTCGCCCGGATCATCAACCGGTTGATGACCAGCACTTTCCTGGTGAAGAACCAGGAGGATGCCCGGCGGGATTATTACTTCGTGGAGCGCAACCGGGATCTCATCGCCGGCTACCTGAGCCTGATTCGCTGGGAGTTGGTCGTTGACCGTTCGTACGGCGTGGTTCAGGTGATCAACCGGCAGGGAGGCAGCCGGCTGCAGCTCAGAATGATGGAGTCGATCCTCCTCCTCCTGCTGCGCTTGATCTACGAAGAGAAGCGCCGGCAGCTGACCATCACCGACGATGTGGTCTGCCAGGTCCAAGAGCTGCACGACAAGGCCCTTACGCTCCGGATCCGGGAGAAGGGGGTTATCGAGAAGCGACACCTCCGCGAGGCCTTCGCCCTCTTCCGCCGCTACTCGCTGGTGGAGCTGATCGATGAGGACATCACCGATCCCCAGTGCCGATTCAAGCTTTTCCCGTCCATCCTCTTCGCCGTCAAACTGGACGGACTCCAGGAGCTGCACCAGCGGCTGGCTGCCTACGGAGAAGGAGGTGAGCCGGATGAAGCTGCTGACGGGGATCAAACTGATTAACTGGCATTACTTCACCAACCAGACAATCCGCCTGACGGGCTCCACCCTCTTTACTGGTGACAACGGCTCTGGCAAGTCCACCATCCTGGACGCCATTCAGTTTGCGCTGATCGCCGACCAGCGGAAGGTCCGCTTCAACATTTCGGCCCACGATGAGACCAACCGGGACCTGAAGGGCTACCTCCGCTGCCGCACCGGCCGGGATGCCCCAGACGGCAGCGACAGCCAGGGCTACCTGCGCAGCGGCGACTTTACCAGCTACGTTGCCCTGGAGTTCCTGGACACGCTGAAGCACGACCATTTCTTGCTGGGCTTCGGCGTCGACACCATAGCCGGCGAGCCTGATTCGCCGCAGTTTTTCCGGATCGTCTCCCCGCTGGATGACGGCTTCTTCCTCACCGGCAACCGGCCCCTCAGCACCACGGAGTTCAAGGCCGCACTCCGCCGGAGGCGCGGGGCCGAGCTCTTCCCCAGCGCCGCCGCGTACCGGACCGCGCTGAAAGCGCAGCTGGGGCATCTGGATGACCGCTTCTTCACGCTGCTGGTCAAGGCGCTGGCCTTCCATCCCATCACCGACATCCGGCGGTTCGTTTACGACTACGTGCTGGATGAGAAGGAAGTAAAGATCGACGCCATGCTGGAGAACTTCCGGCAGTACCGGCACTACGACGTACTGGTGAACCAGACCAAGGAGAAGATCGCCAGGCTGGAGGAGATCAGTGCCCGGTACCGGGAGAAAGCGGAGCTGGAGAACACCGCGGCGATTCAGCAGTACATCATCCTCCGGGCCAGCCGGGAGGTGGTGCAGGAAGAGCTGGACCGGCTGCGCACACTCCAGGCGGAGACCCAACGGCGGCATGCCGCTGCGCAGGTGGAGCAGCAGCAGGTGGGTGAGGCCATCAAGCGGCTCGAGGCGGAACTTCAGGAACTGCGCGACGCACGGGCCCGCAGCGACGCCTACCAGGCACTGCAGGCCATCGACCGGGCCATCGCCGAGTTGAGCCGGCAGGCGGATGAACTGCAGCAGGAAGGGCTCCGCCTCTCCGCCGCGGCCCGGGCAGAGGCAGATGCCCTCACGCGGGCCCTGGCCCTGGCGGAGCGTGAATCCGCCGCACTGGCTTTAGAGGATGAGCAGCCCCTGGCAGTGCTGGATGAAGCCGTCCGGCGGCTGTCGCCCCTGATTCAGGGTGACTTCACGGCGCCTCCTGCGGATCTCTCCGCACTGGGACCAGCCCTTGAAAGCCTGACCCACCAGGTGATTCAGCGGGAGATTCGACTGAAGGATGAGCAGGCAGCACTGCGATCCGAGAAAAAGGAACTGGACGAAGCACTGGCCCGCCTCCGGAAAAACCGCAGGGACTACCCCAGCTCCGTGGAGGCGCTGCGGGACGCGATCCGGCAGGAACTGAACGGCCTGGAGGCGCGGGTGCTCTGCGAACTACTCGAGATCCCCAACGAGCGGTGGCAGAACGCCGTGGAGGGCTACCTGAACACCCAGCGCTTCGACCTTTTCGTACCGCCGGAGGCGTTTGACGCGGCGCTGGCAGTGTACGAAAGGACCAAGGTGGAGCGGAGGATCCAGAGTGTGGGCCTGGTGAACAGCGAGGCGCTGCTCCGCTCGCAGCCGGCAGCCGTCCCCGGCTCTCTGGCGGAAGAGGTAGAGACAGCCGACCCCGCTGCCAGGGCCTACATCGACCGGCTGCTGGGACGGGTGATGAAGTGCGAGAGCGAGCAAGAACTAAAGCGCTACCCGGTGGCCATCACCCCCACCTGCATGACCTACCGGAATCATACGGCCCGGCAGATTGAGTTCCGCGTCTACGAAGTGCCCTACATCGGCTCCCGGGCCATCGCCCGGCAGATTGAGCTGAAAGTGCAGCGGTTGAAGGACGTCCGGGAGCGGCTGGACGCCCTGGACCACGACCTGGAGGTCTGCGGGCAGTTTGCCCGACTCCTTAGCAATCGGGAGGCGGTCCGCTTCGCCCACCGGTGGGAACGGGTGGGCCAGCTGCCCGAACTCCGGGAGGCAATTCTGGCTAAAGAGGCCGAGCGGGCGCAGATCGACGTGGGCGCCTTGAATGCGCTGCTCCGGCAGATCGAGGCGAAGGAGACCAGCCTGGCGGGGCTTCAGAAGAACTTGCTGCAGGCGGCGAAGGCTGAAGAGGGCGCTGTTACGGAACTGAGGCAGCTCAGCCAGCAACTACAGGTGCAGGAGGCCCTGTGGCGTGAGCGGAACGAGGAGCTGGAGCGCTACAGCCGTCAGTTCCCGATCCAGGCGGAGCAGGGCGCTGCCAGATATATGGAGGCAGTGCGCAGCCGGTCCAACCAGGCAATCGTCCAGAACTACACCAACAACCGGCAGGGGCTGCTCACCCAGGCCCAGCGGCTGGGGGCGAAGCTGCACGAACTGCGGGTGGCGTATAATTTCAACTACCAGTTCGGCGGTGCGCCGGATGCCCCGGATAACGCAGCTTACGACCAGGAACTGAAGAAGCTCAACGAAAGTGAACTGGTTCTCTACGAGGAAAAAATCAAACAGGCGCGGGCCGCCGCTGAACAGGAGTTCAAGGAGCACTTCATCTTCCGGCTCCAGGAGAACATCCAGCAGGCCCGGCAGCAGTTCGACAACCTGAACCGAGTGCTGAAGGAGATCCCCTTCGGCCAGGACCGGTACCAGTTCAGCTGCACGCCGGACCGGCAGTACCGGGCCTTCTACGACATGATCATGGACGAGTACGCGCTGGAGGGGCTCACGCTCTTTTCCGCCCACTTCAAGGAGAAGTACGGCGAGACCCTGGAGGAACTCTTCCGGCTGATCCTGGATGTGCCGGAGGAGAAGCAGGCGGAGAACATCCGGCGGTTCACCGACTACCGGACCTACCTGGAGTACGACATCAAGATCTACCACGAGAACGGAGAGACCTCGTCCTTCAGCCGGGTGGCACGAGAGAAGTCTGGCGGCGAGACGCAGACCCCGTACTATGTGGCGATTGTGGCTTCGTTCCTGCAGCTCTACCGGCCCCGTCAGAATCCCAATACGGTGCGGCTGATGCTCTTTGACGAGGCCTTCAACCGTATGGATCCGGACCGGGCGGAGAACATGCTCCAGTTCATTCGCCAGCTTGGTCTTCAGGTGCTGGCGGCTGCCCCCACCGATAAGTGCGAGATTATTACGCCCCATGTGGAGACGACGCTGCTGGTGATTCGGGACGGCCACAAGGCCTGGCTGGAGGATTACAACCAGGTACTGGCGGCTCCGCAGGCGGCTGCCGAGGCTGCCGCCGCCCGGGAGGGTGAGTCATGAGCCGGGATGAGGATCTGATTCTGAATCTCCTGCTGGACCGGTACGAGCGGAGCCAGCATTACAGAGAAGGAGCAGCCCCTGCCGACACTGGGAAAGCCTCCCGCTGCCATCGGGCCGTATTCCTCAAGTACGACCGCAAGACGCTGCCGGATTACTGGGACGAGCGCCGTTGGGAGCGGCGCCTTGAACTGAACCAGGCCACAGAACAGCTGGAGCGGGAGGGCCTTATCACTGTGCGCCGCTCGCGCTACAGCCGGGAGGAGATCGAGCGGGTGGACCTGGTCCTGGAGCGGCTGGGCGACGCTTACCGCAGGGCCGGACGGGTGCCGAAGCGGACCCAGGAGGAAAGGCTGGCGGCCGTAGCAGGCAGCTGGGCACCCCGGTGGCCCGCCGGCGACTGGCGGCGCCAGTTTGCCTCAGCCGTGTCTGAAGCTGTTGCATCCTACCAGCGACCCCCGGCTCGTCTGAGTCCAGGCGATGAGAACCTCCTGGCGGATATCTGCCGGGTGCTTGACGCCCTGGGCCCTACCGGGCTTGAGGCGGAGATGCCCCGGCGGATCTTCAGCCAGCGGGTGCTGGGCGACAGCAAGCGGCTGGAGACGATTCAGGGCGGGCTGATGCGGGTGCTCCGGGAGTTCTGGCCGGGAGAACTGCCCGACGAGGACCGGGAAGCCCTGGCGGAACTCGGCGTGGTGGAGAATCCCCAACACCTGCTGGTGGCCGGACCGGTTGTGCTGGACACCCTGGATGTGGGCGCCCTGGGCTGCGATGTTGGGCTGTCGGCCCCCTTCGTGAAGCGGTGCCGGGTGACCTCGCTGGAGGCAGATCAGGTCATCACCGTCGAGAACCTGACCTCCTTTTTCGAAGTGGTGGCGGGCCTACCTCCTCGCACCGTGGCAGTCTACCTCGGAGGCTATCACAACCATCTGCGGCGCCAGTTCCTGCTGAAGCTGGCAACGGCCCGCCCCCTCCGGTTCTATCACTGGGGCGACATCGATCTGGGCGGCTTCCGCATCTTTGTCCACCTGCAGAAGCGGACCGGGCTGCCGCTTGAGCCGCTGTTGATGAACCGAGAGACGTACTGTCAATATGCTGACCGCGGCATGCCCTTTGACGAACGATATGCCCAGGAACTGCGCCGGCTGCTGAAAGAGACGGCCTACCAGCGTTTCTGGACAGTGATTGAAGCAATGCTGACCACGCGGAGGCGTGTGGAGCAGGAGTCGATCCGGTTCCGGTGGACCTGAAATGTCTGACACCTACCCTTGGCAAGAAAGGCGAATTCGCTGTATTATCTACACTAATAGACTCCATATATGAAAGAAGGCTTAGCTGTGCCCGGTTTTCAGCGTGGAAGCGCCGAGTACCGGCGGGTCACCCTGGCCCTCTTCCTCGGTGCGCTCTCCATGTATGCCAGCCTATACGCCACACAGCCCATCCTCCCGCTGATCTCGGCGGACTTCGGCATCAGCCCGGCTGAAGCCAGCCTATCGGTGTCTGCCGCCACCATCAGCCTGGCAGTGTCGCTGGTCTTCGCCGGCCCCCTGGCAGACTCGCTGGGACGCAAACCCGTGATGACCTGGTCCATGATCGCCACCGGCATCATCGGCCTTGCCGCCGCGGTAGTGCCCCACTACAACACCTTCCTGATGCTCCGCTTCCTCCACGGGTTGGTGATGGCAGGGCTGCCGGCCACCGCCATGGCCTATCTGGCCGAAGAGATCGACCCGGCCTTCTTGGGCGGCGCCATGGGGCTCTACATCGCCGGCAACTCCGTCGGGGGCCTCGCCGGACGCATCGTCTCCGGCACTGTGGCAGACCTCTGGCACTGGCGGGCAGCAGTGGGCGCCATCGCAGTGGTAAGCCTCATCTGCAGCCTCTGGTTTGCCAGGACGCTGCCTCCCTCCCGGCACTTCCAGCCGCAGCCCCTTAAGCTGCGCCGGCTGGGCGAGTCGGTGCTGAACTCCCTGTCAGACCCGCTGCTGCGCACGCTGTATGCCGTCGGCTTTGCTGTGATGGGCGGCTTCGTGACGCTTTACAACTACATCAGCTATCATCTGATCGAACCGCCGTACAATCTGAGCCCGGCCCTGGTCAGCTGGATCTTCCTGCTCTACCTGGCCGGCACGTTCAGTTCGGCCTGGATCGGCAGCCTCTCAGACCGCCATGGGCGGGGGCCAATTCTGGCGCTCTCGGTCATCATCCAGATGGTCGGGGCCGTTATTACGCTGGTCGGATCCTTGTGGCTGAAGATCGTCGGCATCGCCATCTTCACCTTTGGCTTTTTCGGGGCCCATTCCACCGCCAGCGGTTGGGTGGGCCAGCGGGCCAAGGCCAACCGGGGTACCGCCTCGTCCCTCTACCTATTTACCTATTATCTGGGCTCCAGCACTGCGGGCACCACTGGGGGACTGGTCTGGTCTCGCTGCGGATGGCCCGGTGTGGTGGGCTTCATCTCTGTGCTGCTGCTGGCGGCGCTGGGGCTCTCGGCCCTGGCCAGGCGGCAGGCCAAGCGCCCGGCTTCCGGAGCCGTATCCCGTGCAGCGGGAGCCGTCTACAGCGAGGCGCACAGCACGGCGCATTAGTAATGCGGGGGCTCGTTTCACACCTCTACAAAGGAAGGTCGCCTGGCTAAGGCGGCCTTCTTTCGGTATTCCGCAGCCGATTGCTCCAGGTGCTCCCGTATGTGCCACTGGTCATCGCTCCTGGGCTTCAGCGGGACATGACCTGCAAGCAGTTCATCCAGCCTTTCAAAGCTGAGGTCAAGGGGCGTCACCACCAGCAGGGTGTCTCCACGTTCCACGGCAATCCCTCGCTTCATCAGGTCCCGCTGACGCCGGGCTCGCAGCGCTCCAATATCCGGATATAGTTCGGTAACAGACTCGTGCTGCCATCCGTTGAACTCGATCGCAAGCTTGAACTCAGGGATGAATATGTCATAGTGCATCCTTCCACCTGTGGCAGGGTTGTCGAGTCCAGTCACCTCTACGTTCTCCATCACAGTTCCGTGAGCCAGGCGGAATTTCACCATCCGTGCCAGGAGGTACTGCCCGAGAGAATAACCTTGCGTGCGGCGGGCCGTGGCCATACCCTTCTCCAGATCTGCGATATCCGCTTTGCGCTGTTCATCGAACGGATTGCAGACCCTCAGATCGAAGACGGCGTAGTGATCAACCCGGCGGTCGTTCCCGATGAGCCAGCCGGTCGCCCGGAGGATATTCAGATTGCGGATAAGAGTAGGCCTCGAGTAGCCGGTTATTTCCTGGAGCCAGTCATACCGGAACGAACCGGCATGATCCCGAAGGTTGCACCAGATCCACACCGCAGGCCCTGGAACTCTCCGGTCCAGGAGCAGATCGCTGGGCATCTGCAGTCCGCGGGTGTTGCCTGGGCATCTTACTTGGGCGAAAAAAGCATGGGCGCCCATGCTGCAGTCCAGCCAGCCTTTCGCCACAAGCAACGCAAGATACTTGCGAAGGCTGTTTCGACAGATCTTCAGGGAACCTCTGACTGCTGCGCAGCGCAGCGGATCCTTGCCCTGTGCGGCAGACAAGTAGCACCAGAGAAGCTTTGCACCATCCGGAAGGCTTCGATCTCGCCAAAGCAGGTCAGGCACGAGAATCTCTGTTGGTCGCATCGATCTCACCTATCCATTTATTTCCATGCGTGCGGGCAGAATCCCTCCCGGTGCGGCCCCAAGCAAATGAACCTCATGAGAAGCAGCTGCCCATGGGACCACGGGGCCAGCCAGGGGCTGTGGCAAAGCACAGTACCAGCCGAGGCTGACGGCGGCCATCACGCCTTAACCTTCGTCCTGCGGTGCCTTGAGAAGCCTCGGATCTGGGCTGTCAGATGGCAACGGTAAAGACTCGATAAAGTTGACACCTCCGTCCCCCGGGAAAAGCGTCATCACGTTTAAGTGAAGGGCCGTCGCCTGGCCTCAGGAGCCACTCAGAGCCCTTAATTAAAGTACTTGACACCCCACGCCGGGCGCGAAGGTGTCAACCACTTTACGTCGTGCCCGTGACTTAAAGGCAATGACACCTGCGCTGCCGAAACACTGTCATTTCCTTTAAGTCAGCCCTCTCGGCCCCCCTGATCACACCTCCGGGCCATGATACTTAAAGAAAGTGACACCTTGGGCCCCTGAACACGGGTTCAACTCGTTTAAGTTCGCCCACAGGCAAACCAGGCCGCCGCAATCACCGGGGGCTTAAAGTTGTGCAGCTGCGGCTGGCCCGACGCGATCCTGCTCATCCACACTGAGGGCACGCACCGCCGGCGTGCATTCCCGACGTGCATTTCCGGCGTGCACTGCCGGTACGCTGTCCAAGGGCGCCATCCTGGGGCGCTGCCCCAGGTTGCGTCCATCACCCCTGAAAGCCTACTGAAGAAACTCCCCACCGTGCAGAGCGGTGGGGAGTTCACGTTGTGCAAGTTGGTACCTTGATTTTGCTTACAGTCTGAGGAAGGACGCCGGCCAGAGCGTCTTTGCATCATAAGGCGGACAACACGTGGTGGGCCCGATCCGGCCCCGCAGCTCAATCCCTTCCTGCGCTTGCCCTGAGTGATTACACTAGCCATCGATTCATAGTACAGCCGTACATTGGCGTACCACCATCGTAGGTTAGATCTTGCTTATGCTCATCTTTCGCACATTCAGTCCCGCATGTATGGGCAGTACAAGGGCCGGCCCCGTGACCGCTCCAGCAAGCAGCATCTCTGCCTCAGCCCGGGTGTACTGCCTCGCGACAACGCTCACCTACGGTTGTGACCGCCATAACAATATAATGTGAGCCCCCTCACAAACATAAGTGAACGCAATCACAACCCCTGCTGCAGCGATGGCCTCTTTTTTCGAGGCGGTCGCTTCTTCTTCCTCCAAGTTGGGCGCAGAAGGCTCCAAATGGGCGTTTGCGCCTACGATTCCACCTGCGGCCCCGCCCACTTTGTGGCCATAGCACAATAGGGGAAAGGTTGCGTTGACCAGAATGGACATTGCGCAGGAAAATAAGTATAGGAAATGCACAATTATGGCTCCCATAATTTGCGCTTATAAGATCATCACGCTCTGCGGGGTGCTGCAGTGGAAGTTCAAGGTACTGTAATTGGCTGGAAGGATGGGGTCGCTCGGGTACAGATTGCGGCTGGCGCGTGCTCGGCCTGCGAGCAGGACTGCCCCGCCAGAGCGATGGCCCTCCCAGGGCTTATCACGGCAGAAGCCCCCAGCCCGCTCCAAACTGGTCAGACCGTCCAGATAGACGTCGCACTCCCGTCGCCGCTGAAAGCCATAACCCTGGCTTTCCTCCTGCCCCTCGGCGGCTTCCTGGTGGGGCTGATTGCCGGCAGCGTCCGCTTCGGCGGCGCTCCCCTGCCCACGCTGGGGCTTGCCCTTGCAGGGACGGCACTCGCTTACGCCGCGGTGGCAGCAGCAGACCGACACCGCACTCGAGGCCAATCGCGGGTAGTTGAACCTGGCGGCACCTGCGCCGCCAGGTTCAGCGAGGCACCTGGGCAATCGCTCCAGGTAGAGTCGACAGAGTGCCGTGAACCTGCGGGGCATCAAACTGACGTACTGGCCGGTGGGCTGCAGGCAAATAGAGGGAGGCAAAAAGAATGACGCTGCTTGCCCGTTTCTCCGGGGGGGTTCATCCCGATCCCCACAAGACCACTGCACAGGCTGCCACACAGGTCCTGCCCCGCCCGAAGCAGGTGGTGCTGCCGCTGCGTCAGCACATCGGCGCTCCGTGTCAGCCGCTGGTGAAAAAGGGCGACCATGTGGACCGCGGCCAGCCTGTGGGGGATGCAGACGCCCCGGTTTCGGCCCCAGTTCACGCCAGCTTGAGCGGCACAGTAGCCGCCGTGGAGCCCCGCCTCAGTTCCAACGGGCGGATGGAACTCTCTGTAGTGATCGACGCCGACCCAGAAGATACCCTCTGGGACGGGCTGCCGGAAGGCTGCGGCTGGCATCTGGATCCCGGCGCACTGGACCCGGCGTTGATCCGCACCCGGCTCCGCCAGGCAGGCCTCGTAGGCATGGGCGGCGCCGGCTTCCCCACAGCCGTCAAGGCAAGTCCTAAGCCGGGCTCGGAACCGGATGTAGTGATCCTGAACGGCTGCGAGTGCGAACCCAGCATCACCTCCGACCACAGGCTGATGGTGGAGGAACCAGAACGAGTGGTAATGGGCCTGCGCCTCATCATGCAGGCCACCGGCGCCCGCCGCGGCATTATCGCTGTGGAAGCCAACAAGCCCGACGCAGCCGCCAAGCTCGCACAGCTTACAGCCGGCGACCCGTCGATTCGTGTAGAAGTCCTGCCGGTCCGCTACCCCCAGGGTGCCGAAAAGATGCTGGTCTGGGCCACCCTCCGGCGGGCCGTCCCGGTGGGAGGCATCCCGCTGGACGTGGGTGTGGTGGTGCAGAACGTCGCCACCGCTGCGGCCGCCGCCACGGCCCTGGTTGAGGGGCTGCCGCTGGTGGAACGGATCGTGACAGTCAGCGGCAGAGTGGCAAACCCCGGCAACTGGCGCACGCCGCTGGGCGCCTCTTTCAGCGACCTGGTGGCTGCTGCTGGCGGCGTCACAGGTACGCTGGCAAAGGTGATCGCCGGCGGGCCGATGATGGGCATCGCCCAGCCAAGCCTGGAAGTACCGGTGACCAAAACCACCGGCTCGGTGATCCTGTGGGGACCGGAGGACCTGAACACGACCCCCGCCGGTCCCTGCATCCGCTGCGGCCGGTGCGTTTCAGCCTGCCCCATGGGGCTG
>ENA-OWPA01001431-OWPA01001431.1-bioreactor-metagenome-genome-assembly--contig:-NODE-1431-length-15793-cov-3.270043_pt1 | contig 15793 bp, 16 predicted proteins | sample MGYA00238139_ERZ651803 | MGnify/ENA primary metagenome ERZ651803 (study PRJEB26909, sample SAMN07631231) | bioreactor metagenome | isolation source: Switchgrass digestor | place: USA: Dartmouth...
CCCCTCCGGGGCTCGCAATGACACATAAGATGGCCTTTTGGTATGTCATCGCGAGGAGCGTAGCGACGTGGCGATCTTTTTTAGCAACTTTTTTGACACTCTCAAGGGATCAACACTTCATTGTGTGATCCCTTAATTTATTTCTCATTGTTGGGCTTTGTTTATGTCTTATTTACGTTGGTCATTGCTTGAAACGGCTTATTTGCTTCTGCAAAATTTTCTCGGCATCCCGCACCATAGTTGTTATTAGTTCCTCGCAGGTGGGAATGTCCTTAATCAACCCAATGGACTGACCAACCATAAAGGCAGCTGAATCTACGTCTCCGTTTTGCCAGGCTTGTTTAACCCTCTGCCCAGTTATAAGGGGGAATACCTCTTCTATACTCTTACCCTGGGCTTCCAATTCCAATACTTGGGCAGTCAGGCTATTCTTCAAAGCCCTTCCCTGCAAATTGAAACTCTTGCCGATCAGGGTTGTCTCGTACTCCTGCCTTTTGATCAACTCTTCCTTGATAGCTGGATGGACCTGACATTCCTTAGTATTAATAAACCGGGATGCCATCATGACTCCTTCAGCTCCCAGGCAGAGAGCAGCGGCCAACCCGCGGCCATCGGCTATTCCTCCCGTAGCTACCACCGGTATCTTTACCGATTCAACTATGCGAGGCACCAATACCATGGTGGTAACATCATCACTGAGAGGATGGCCTCCTTCTTCGAAACCGGCGGCAAAGACTCCATCATAACCTAACTGTTCCACCTTAACAGCATGGCGGACTGCACCGACTTTGTGGAATATCTTTACTCCTGCCTCTTTAACCATCCCCAGATACTTGGTGGCAAACATTCCTGAAACCTCAATGGCAGCCACTTTTTCCTCACAGCAAATCCGGAAATAGTCATCATAGGTTTCTTGAGTGATACGAAATGAGGGAAGCAAACTTATGTTCACTCCAAAGGGTTTGTCGGTAAGTTCCTTGGTTCTGCGCACCGCCTCCCTGAACTCTTCACCGGTATCATAGTTTCCTGCGGTAAGATTACCTAATCCGCCGGCATTGGAGATCGCTGCACATAATTCAGGCTTGCACAACCAGAGCATACCACCACAGATGATAGGGTACTTTATCCCCAACATTTCGGTAATTCTTGTATTCATTTGTCATACCTCCCACCCAGAATCTACTTACTTTTCTTTTTGGGCTTTTGGGGGAGATCTCCATTATATTTTTTCAGTTCTTCTAAAAGACCGCTGAACCATTGGATTAGAAAGACATACAGCTTTTCTCCCCAATCGAGTATTAAGCGCTGGTAAGCATCTCCTTCCTGGTCAGCAAAAGGTTCAATTTCCTCCAGTTCCTGTTTGAAAAGGACCAGTTGTTCGATATGTTCTTCTATCTGTTTGATTCTTTGCTCAGGGGCAATCTTGGCAAAGAACATTAATTTTACAGCCATCTCATATTTAACTGTCATAAGCTTGGGAGGCTGCAGCATCCAGGCATGAAAAACCTTGTAACCCTTGTCGGTCAGCCGGTATAATCTCTTATAGCGACCATTGTCTACTACTTCTTCGGAAACGACCAGACCCTTTTCTTCATGCTTTTTCAGAATAGGATAAATGCTTCCGTACGAAGCATTGTAAAACCATGAAGAACTCATGTTTATAATCTTTTTAATCTCATAACCGCTTTTAGGCCCAAAGCTTAGACATCCAAGAATGATGTTTTCTACTGTAGTGTTTGAATTTGCAGTATTAGCAGCCACAGTGACAACTCCTCATATATCATTTTGCTATATTTATTTTACCTATATTCACTATATTTAATCTTCACCCATTATTGACGCTATTGTCAATACAGTTTTTACAATTACCGCTGTTCCTCGATTTTATACGGGTGCCTAGATATCATTGACATCCAGCCTAACCTGATGTTATTATAGAAAAGCTTCGGGGCGTGGCGCAGCTTGGTAGCGCGTCTGATTTGGGATCAGAAGGCCGCAGGTTCAAATCCTGTCGCCCCGACCATGGAAATAAAGAACCCGCGCAAGTGGCGCGGGCTTTTGTGTTTTCTGCCTTCCCAAATAAAGTTTGGCCTTGCAGCTGCTTGGCAGTTAGTTTTAACTGTACCTATTATTCCGCATACAGTTTCTCAATAGTTTCAGCCCAATTAGCTTGTATAACTTTTGCTTTGGTTTTCAGTGTGGGGGTTAACTCGTCACGTTCCAGCAGGAACTGACGGGGAAGGATAGCCCACTTTTTAATGGCTTCATGGGGTTCCAGGAGCCGGTTGTACTCTTCGATCTCTGAGGCAATCATATCCTGCAGGACGGGATTACTGATAAAGTCTTCACCCACCTGGATGCAGGTCCGGTCAGCGCCTTCCCCTTGATAGATTAATTTACTCTCATCAAAACTGATGTTGTTTTCCTTAAAATACTGAATAAACCAGGCAAACTTGGGTACTACCAAAGCTGACACATATTTGCGGTCATCGCCTATAACGAAAATCTGTTCAATGTACCGGCTGGTGGAGTAGGGACTTTCTACTTTAGCCCGGGGTACTTTTTTACCAGTATCCAAAACCATTATAGCTTTCTTGCGATCTACTATTTTATAGTAACCATATTCGTCTACCTCAACGATATCCCCGGTTTTAAAATAACCATCTTCAGTGAAGGCTTCTTTGGTTTCTTCCGGCTTGTTGAAGTATTTGAGAAATAGGTTCTCGGCCCGCACCTGCAATTCTCCGTCTTCCGCAATCCGGGCGTCCACCCCTGCAGCCACTTTGCCCACTGAACCAGGCTTAATGGAACGGAGGTCATTATAGATAATAGAGTTGCAGGTCTCAGTAAGTCCGTACCCTTCGTTAATCCTGATGCCCATAGCCAAAAAAGCTTTGCACAGATCAGGGGACAAAGCGGCAGAAGCAGAATAGGCTATGCGGAATCTGGATCCCAACATACCGCGAATAATACTGAACAGGTTCTTATCTACTTGCAGGTATTTTTCTTTCAGATCTTCCGGCAGCCCTTCGGTCATGTCCACATCAAAGCCCATATCAACACTGCCGTCTTCCTTGGTACGGGCATCAATTACCTGCATGCCGATTTCCATAGCATTTTCAAACATTTGCCGCCCCTGTTCCGTCTTACAGGCCATCTCCCTTAAGGTCATATAGATGCGCTCATAAATACGCGGGACAGACATAAAATAGGTGGGCTGAAAGACCTGAATATCCTCGATAACTGTAGAAGCCTTTTGCGCATAGGCTATTGTGGTGCCGTAAAGCATACTCAGCATTTCCCCCATTTGTCTTTCATAAGTATGAGAAAGAGGGAGAAAGCACAGGTTTACATCGGTTTCGTCAAAAGTATAACCGCTGATAGCGGTATTATAGTCATCCCGGTAGATAGATGCCATTATGCTGCGGTGAGTATGCAGAACTCCCTTGGACTGCCCTGTGGTTCCCGATGTGTAAACAATGGTAGCCCAATCCCAGGGCTGCACCGAATGCCAACGTTCTTCATAAGCAGTAGGATTTTGGGCCAGATAGACAGCCCCTTTCTTGAACATCTCATCAATGCTGACCAGCAGAGGATGATCCCCCTCATAGTCAGAATCCATAACAATAATTTTCTCCAGAGTAGGCAGATTATTAACGCAGTTTAATACTCTTTGCAGAATATCCGCATCCTTTACGAAAATTGCCCGGCAGCCTGAATCATTAATTATGTAAGAGAGCTCACGTTCTGAAGACGTGGGGTAAATGGTTACCGTAACAGCCCCGGCATTAAGTATGGCCATATCAGCCCACAGCCACTGGGGGCAATTAGGAGCCATTATAGCAATCCGATCCCTTTTCTCAATGCCCATTTCCAAAAGTGCTCCGCACAAATCCTTGACCTTGTAGCCTACCTGGGTATAGGTTAAAGATTCGGTAGTATCAGGTCCAGTTCTCCACCACTGGAAGCGGTTCTGCCCACCCCGTCTGATCGCAGCATTAAATAATTGATTGATAGTTTCATATGTCACTACATCTCTCCCCATCAAGCAACCATCCTTTCCATGTTGAATAAAGCAGACCGACCGTCCGGTTTGGTCATATTATAACAATTTTCATGCCAATCAGCAATTATTATGCCATTATGACATATTAGGCATTTTTCTGTAGGATTATGTTAAGATAGTTTTGCAAGGTTGCTTGTTTAATAGGGGGAGGACTTAGTGAGCAAAGATGCCAAAGCACATATTATCGAGGCTGCCAAGCGGGTTGTGGCTAAGAATGGAGTACACAACGCCAGTATTCAGAGTATTGTGGAAGAGGCAGGCATAAGCAAAGGCGCTCTCTATCACTACTACAAAAACAAAAACGCGCTTTTATACGATATCATGGATCAATCTCTTGCTGTGTCTACTGACATAGCCAATAAAGCCAAAAGCGGTCAATACACCAGCGAAGAACTGCAGGAAATCCTGGTGGATGGTATTGTAGAGCGCTTTGCCAAGAAAGATGACAACCGCATTCAGTACTATTTGTCACAGGAAGCTATGCAGGGGAACAGCGAAATTCATGCCCGTTTTAAGGAAAAGTATAATGGCTGGGTGGATAGGGTGGAGGAAATAATGGCCGGCGTTTATGGGCTGCCGGCCTCAAAAATCAACCGAGCTATCGCCGCTTCATTGATAGCCATGGTAGATGGACAGGTTTTGCAGATACTGCTGGAGGCAGATATTGTGTCTATTGAGGAATACCGGGAATTTTGGCGCCTTTTCTTAGAAGCGGGTTTGCCCGCTTTTCTGCAGTATCTGGCAGAAGCAGAATCGAAATAGGCAAAGCCTACTTCCTGCGAACCGGAATCCACACTTCACTGTAGGCGTAATCTGGTTTGTCCTCATGCATTTTAGTAAAGGAGAATAAAGGAGCATCGACTAATTCATAATCGGAACCAGGCAGCCATTCTGCATATATCCTGGCCATGGTCTGCTGCAGCGTCGAAGGAAAGGGGCCTTCATTGGGAAATACTGCCCAGGTGTGAGCTTCCACCGGCACCTTTTCCAGCAGATCACTTACGTTATTTTCAGTGGTCAGTACACCTATCAAGTGCGTTAAATAGCCTTCTTCTTTTAAGAAATGAGCATCCGCATCATAGGAAGCATTGACAATTTCATAAGGCTCAATATTTTGCAGGGCATGCATTTCTTTTCTTTGTTCATCCGTTATGCTTTCTGCCAGCTTGACAATCTCTTGATTTACGCCTTCAAACTGCATGGGAACCCTTCTGCTGACACCGACCAGATTAAACGCCGGCATGTCTACAATTCTAAACTCCATAATATTTCCTCCTCTGACGGTTATTATAAACGAGAGCTTGGGAAAGGATTTGCTTATACCCATTTTTACTGCCTCTGAGGGCAAAAACCCACTCCATTTTTTAAATGCCCGGGTAAATCCGTCTATTGATTGGTAGCCATACTTAAAAGCAACATCCGTTACCTTTTCTCCATTCAATAAATCCCTATTGGCCTCAGACAATCTCCTGTTTTTGATATATTCACTGAGTGTCATTCCGGAAAGATAGTAAAAAACAGTTCGGAAATGATAGCCGGAAACCCCGGCATATTCAGCAATCATATCCAAAGACAAATCATCATCGGTCAAATGTTCTTCAATAAAATCAATCACATAATTCAGTTCCTTCAGCACTGCGCTCTCTCCTTTGTGTTTACATCATACCAAGGCTGCTTTAAATAATGCTCGACTTGTTTAATACAAATAATATCGAATGCTCAATTCATGGGAAAAGGATAGGCAATTCTACAGGAGGGTCTGAAGAGCAGGAAAGCCGCGTTTTTGCGGTAAATGCAGCAGTTTACCGGAAACCCGCCAGGACACTTTAGGTTTTCATATCTTGTCTGCCATACTATCTATAATGCTTAATATATCCGAGGGTTTGTGAGCAATATAATCCGGCCGGGCGCGGCTGAGCGTTTCAACAGTATCCAGTCCCCAGGTAACGGCTATCACCCGGATATGGTTGGCCTGGCAGGCGATTATATCCCGGTGCTCATCTCCAATATAAATCAATTCATTGCGTTTCAGGTGCAGTTTCTTTATTAGACTGGCAATAGTCCGTTCCTTGCCAAACAGGTTCTTGGCACAGTAAATATGGTCAAATACATCCAGGTTGTTCTCCGTTAAAAACCTGCGAATGTTTTGGTTCGAATTGGAGGAAATGATGCTCAGCGTCAAGCCGCGCTCCTTGAGAGCCATTATTACTTCCCGCATACCGTCAAATATTTTCACAAACCTCAGGCTTTTTCCGTAACTTCTAATTAATTCCAGAGCTATCCGGGGTATATGATAAGGAGAGACATTGAGGAACTTAAAACGCTCCGGCATGGACATTCTGCGCAGCTTTTCAATATCCTCACTCTTGATTGGCTGGTAATGATATTTTTCAGCCGCCTGGTTGATTAACCAGATAGCTACATCCATAGAATCGGCTATGGTTCCATCAAAATCAAATATCACATGCCGAATATGTCCAGTACTCAAACTCTATATCACCTTTCCCCTATCTAAATCCGGGCGGATAAATCCTGGAACAGCTGGCTGGTAGCTTCCGGTTCACCGCAATTCAGGATAATAGGCTTGCGATCTGAATTAAAGGTGATATGGATAAAAGGAGGCTTGCCATTGCGCAGGAACAGCAGCACAGAGCCGCCATTCTCCAGTTGATAATGTCCTTTGTTAATCGGCCCTAAGCTAATGCCATTGGTCCGCAGGCTGATTTCCGGCAGCTCCTCCAATAGCTGCACCTGGTTGATTTCGGCATATTCAAAGCTGGTACCATAGGCCCCCCTAATGGTAACTTGATTATCCTCCAACTCTATACCAGCAGGAAGAGCATTCCAAGCAACCAGAATCACCACTGCTGCTACTATCACTAAAGTCAGCCAGAGGCTGCGGCGCCTTTGGGGTGAGAGAGACCCAGGGGGAGCAAACCGCCTGACTCGAATGAGCATCACAATTATTACTACAATAAAGACTGCCCAGGATATATCCTCCGCATAGGGCACTCCCGCCCTCCGCAACAGATATCCGGCCAGGATTATAGCCACCAGGGCATACATGTAGTTGCCTACGAACTTGCCAATACCTTTTTCTTTCATATAGGCCCGTTCTTCCCGGGAAGCAGTATTATATCCGGCAATCAGCATTTCCCCGCCGAAAAACCGAATTACAGTAGCCAGTATCACCAACAGCAGGACTATAAAAGAAACAATATACACTTCCATAGAGCTCCTCCTAAATAAATCTGCCAGAAGCCATTACATAAAAACAATCTTGACCCTGGTCCGGCCATCACCAGCCCCGGCTGGCTCCTCCGCCGCCACCGGAACCGCCGCGGCCGCCAAAGCCGCCTCCACCGAAGCCTCCCCCGCCGCCTCGCCAGGGTCCGCCCCAGAAGGTGCCTCCGCCGCCGCGATAACCTCCGCCTCCTCTGAATCTGCCGCTGAAACGGAAGTAGAGGTAAAGCATCATTATAATTAAGGCTACCACCCACCAGTTGATTCCCTGTTCCTGCTTTCCGGGGTTATGAGCAACAATACCTAAGCTATTCGGGTCCAGTGGTTGGTAGGCCAGGTTGTATTCGCGGCAAACTTCTTCTAAAACCGCATTGTAAGTTTCCAGTATTCCCAAGCTATAGTTGTCCCTTTGTAAATTAGGGACCAGATGCTCATCCAGGATGCGTCCCGCCTTGCCATCGGGAATGGCTCCTTCCAGGCCATAGCCCACTTCTATACGGCTCAGGCGTTCTTCCCTGGCAACCAGTATCAAAACACCGTTGTTCTTCTGGGCATCCCCGATTCCCCAGGATCGGAGTATTTCCAAGGACACCTCTTCCAGGCTTTCACCATTCAAGGTTTCCAATGTCACTACTACAATCTGAGCCCCGCTTTGGTCAGCTATCTGCGCACTGGTATTCACCAGAGCAGCTTCCAATTCGGGGGTAAGCATCTGGGCCTCATCCAGACAATAGAACTGGCGAGGCGGATCAGGTATTTTCATCTCCCCTGACGCTGGCCAGGTTAGACTGAAAACCAGCAGCAGGGTAAGGGTAATTATCCTTTTCATCGGATAAGCCTATCCCTTCTTAAGCACTCAGTTAAAATCCACTTTTGGTACATCCCGGGCGGTTTCATCAACTTCGAAATAAGGACGCTTACTAAAGCCTCCCATATTGGCAATAAGATTAGCCGGGAAACGTTTAACCCGGGTATTATATTCCCTCACCGCTTCATTATAGTCCCGCCGAGCTGTGGCTAGTCGATTCTCAGTTCCCGCCAGTTCATCAGCCAGCTGCCTGAAGTTGGCATCTGATTTAAGTTCCGGGTATTTTTCCACCAGTACCAGCAGCCTGGACAACGCCTTGCTTAAATCAGCATCAGCCTGGGCTGTTTCCCCTAAAGTTTCCGCTCCGGCCAGTTTAGCCCTGGACTCGGCAATACTGGTGAAAATTTCCTTCTCCTGTTTGGCATAAGCCTGGGTCGTTTCCACCAAATTGGGGATTAAATCAGATCTGCGCTGCAGTTGGTTTTCTATCTGACTCCATTTGGCATCGATATTTTCGTTAGCTGTTACCAGACTGTTGTAAGTAGAAATGCCGTAAATAACTGCAATGATTATTAAGCCCCCCAAAACAGCTGCAATCTTAAACGAGTTGGAACGTCCCAAGTTTACCACTCCTTTACGCGATCCAGTGCCGGGATTTGCTTTCATGGTACCCTATTTTGCCAATCATGCCAACCAACTCGTCCTCCTGGCAATAAAACAAGGCGCCAGATGGCGCCTGCCCGTAACTATCGCAGCCATAAACCCTCTATCTATTGGGGATTGTACATTCCGTGGCTTTGCATGTAGTTGAAAAGACCCTCTCCGTGCTGCTGTTCTTCTTTTTGAATATGGTTTAAAACCTGCCGTATGTTGGAGTCAGTAAACTCAAAAATGGCCGTATCATAAGCAGAAGAAACATACTTCTCCGTCATAAGCATGTCATTTAACAGGCTGGCATCACTTTGATTGGCCATAGCCCCCTGCATATTGGTGGCTGATTGAGCTGCGCTGGCCAGGTTTTGCTGTTGTGCCATTGACTGCTGCTGGCCCTGGTTGAGGTTAGGTACCTGGCCATTGAGGATTTGATTGATGGTATCATAGTGGTGCTGCTCCTGAGCAGCATAGGCCTGGAAGAGCTGCTTTAACTGGGGATCTTGGGTTTGATTGGCATAATTGGTATACTTTTCGATACAAATTTGCTCGTGCTTCTTTTGGTCTTCCAGCAAAGTTTTCTCTTTTTGCGTCAGTTGAATCATAAAAACACCTCCATCCCTATTTTGGGAAAAGACGGCGTTTTTATGCATACCTCACTATAATCGCCAAACTTTTACGATATCCAGATAAAATAACTTCCCACCCCGAGCAGCAAGAACCCTGCCACCTTGTTCATCACTCCGCTCCAGCGGGCAAAAGCATCCATGTGCGTGATTAAGCCGGTAAAGGTGCCCACCACCACGATAGGCACTCCCCGGCCCAAAGCATATATGAACAGCAAGACCGCACCGTACAGCCACTGCCCCTTTGCCAAAGCCAAAGACAAGATGGCCAGCATAATGGGGGTCCCGCACTGTGATCCTGCCAAACCCATTACCATTCCAAGCATATAACTTCCCAGGTAGCCCTTGGGGTTACCCACTCGATCTGTCAAGCCATAGCCATAACTAAAATTCAGAGGGATCAATCCCAGCAGGTTAAGACCGATTATTATGCAAACACCGGCCACAAAATAGTAAATAACCTTTTGGCTGGTGCCAAATATCCCGCCAATACTAGCTATTATCAAGCCTAGCAGCATAAAGGTAGTAGCAGTGCCCAGGGTAAAAAAGGAAGACAGAACAAATCCTTTCTTCCGCCCGGCCCGGGAACCGCTGACATGAGCGATGATAACCGGAACCATGCTGACGTTACAGGGAGTAATGCTGGTGGCAATCCCGGCTAAAAACACCAACCCATAACCCAGCAGAGAAAATGATTGAATTAGTTCCGGAACAACCTGGTTGATCCACTGCTCCAAAAGCTTACCCCCTCCAAGAAGGCTGCTTTAATTCCCTATTTATCACTCCAGATGTAACAACATGTTAACATTATAAAGCCCATTATAAAACCCTTAAATAACTTTCACTACCATCACATGTTCCCTATATAATAAAAACATAAGAATAAAAGAGCTACAAAAAGCGTATCTTATTAATTAGACTGATATTTTCAAGGTGGTACCATAACCCATTATTTCCAGGCAACAGGCAAGCTTAAAAACTCTATTTATCCCTTGAAATGGCCCTATAAAATATGTATAATCATTACGGCGGGCGGGTGTAGTTCAATGGTAGAACGTCAGCCTTCCAAGCTGAATGCGTGAGTTCGATTCTCATCACCCGCTCCATTTTTTGTCCCTGTAGCTCAGCTGGATAGAGCAACGGCCTTCTAAGCCGTGGGTCGGGGGTTCGAATCCCTCCGGGGACGCCACTGATTAAAACAGCCGCAGGGATGCGGTTTCTTTCATTTATAAGATAATTAGCGAAAATCTTTACTTTTGAGTTCTTTCATGTTAAGATATCTATCCGTAGGGTCTGGATTTTCTCCAGCCTTGCAGCCATAATTTCGGGGAAGCTGCGGATCCGAATCATGTGGTGGGTGTAGCTCAGTTGGTTAGAGTACCAGATTGTGGCTCTGGGGGTCGTGGGTTCGAATCCCACCATCCACCCCAATCAAATGACTTGACAGGCTGAGAAAAAGCCTAGTATACTCTTTACCGTTGGGGTGTAGCCAAGCGGTAAGGCAACGGACTTTGACTCCGTCATTCGTAGGTTCGAATCCTGCCACCCCAGCCATCTAATTAAATAAGGGTCATTAGCTCAGTTGGCAGAGCACCTGACTTTTAATCAGGGTGTCCCGCGTTCGAGTCGCGGATGACCCACCATCTTGAAATAAGCAACCGCGCCAGTTGGCGCGGTTTTTGATTTTCTGAAAAAATGATCATCCAAACTAACTATTTCGTAGTAAAGAGGAACATCTGAATTTTAGATTAAGTAACTTTGAGCGCCATTTTGTTTTACAGGATTCAGTAAGTTGAGAAACTGCATTCCTGATCGATTTCTGATGCTCCAGTAACTCTTTTTCCTTTTGCATTAAATATTCAGTAGAAACTGTTTCCTGTAAAAGCTTATAGTTTAAATCAATGATCCAAGTCGTGATATTGTTCTGAAAGGCTGCTACCTCTTTCTGAACATACTTATCATTAGCTATTATTGGTTTGTGAAATACCAGTCTTCTAAGAATAGCAAGACTGTCTGAATTTCTTGTTTCTAGTAACCGGGATAATTCGAAATGGACCTTACTTAAATAGCTTGACCATTGGTTGTAATAATCTAGTTTTTCTCTTAGTCTGTACTTCTTTATATCAATTCTCCTATAACATTCTGCAACTATAATACCGGAAACAAGACCACTGCCAACGCTAATTGCGAGCGACTCCCAACATGTCAAGACTCCTTCCCCCTTATTAAACAAAATTACATTTTTTCACCTTGTCCCAAAATGATTAGTTTTATTTTCCTTTGCGGCTGAAAAGGTCCCGGCATAACAGTAAAGGCAGCCATGAAGACAGGTATCATAGGCACCGATGTCCTTGCTGCGGACACAGCCGCACTCCAGTCTTTGATATTTGTCTTTTTCCGGCGGTACCTCTATGCCAAACACTTTCCTTATGTAGCTATCATCTATACATTTGCCGGGCATCAGGCCAAATGGCTTCAGATTTAAAATCTCTGCACAGCTAAATGCCTCCATATTTGCCTGCTTAGCCCGCTCAACTGCAAATTTAATAATATCGCTTACTTGTACTTCTGAAACTTGTCTTTCAATCCTTAGCCCTTGTTTTTCCAGCCGGTTGAAGTTTATTCTGGCCTTGCGGTACTCATCTACTACGCTGATAACCAGTCTATGAGTAAAACCTTCTAGTTCCCTAGCAATAAAATCGATTTGGTTTCTATGATAGTCGGATTCAGTTATATTGCTGATAACGATGGGGTCATATCGCCAAATTACTTTTTCCGGGCCTATAAGGTCCGCCAGTTTTTTGAAGGTGCTGATTCCCTTTTTAAGCTCAGGTACATGGGGTTCAATGGCTCGGGGATAACCGTTCAGGGTATATTGAAAATAGTAACGGAAGCCGCGGCTGTCCAGTTCCTTAAGATGTTTAATCAGCGGTTCCGGATTCTTGGTCCAGAATACGATTACATCCACATCCTCCGGTCTCAACGACACCTGTGTTACCTGGCGGCGATTAAATGGGTTTACGGTAGTACAGAAACCTGCCCGAATGCGGTTCATGAACCACTCGGAGTAAAAAGCGAGAATATCAGTTCGACGGCTGGCACTGATGATCATATCAATCTCCCTATTTTAATCCTGGAGGCTGGCTTTCCATAGGCCTTTCCTTTCCGGAGTTCATCTCTTAAATAACATTATTCGGTCAGACGTCTGTCCCTACATTAATAATATCTGTCTCGTAAAGGGGCAGTTCCCACATCTCTATGCGAGTATTTAGCAGATTTGTGTATGACTGTATCGATTATTACATAAGCTTAACCGATTATTTACATTTTCTTAGTCTATATTTCATTTATTCATGGTAAGTTATTATCACCGCTAGCTACAACTAGAGGGTAAATCTGAATAATAGTTCAATGCCTAGGGCGATAGGCCTTGAATCAAGTGAAAGGAATGAATAAAGATATGTCAATGACACCCAAAACCAGTTCATCTACTGCCATAACTATGAGCCAAATCGTGTTGCCCTACCATGCAAATGTGGCGGGAAATATGCATGGCGGAGAAGTAATGAAACTAATGGACTCGGCGGCTGGTGCTGTGGCAGCTCGTCACTGTCTGTGCAATGTGGTAACAGCCAGTGTAACCCAGCTTTCTTTTATAGAGCCGATTTTCGTGGGAGACCTGGTAATTTGCAATGCCCAGCTCATATATACCGGAAAAACCTCCATGGAAGTTTACGTAAGTGTTAAAGCGGAGAACCTTGAAAAAGGCATAGTCAAGGATGTCTCCGAAGGGTATTTCTTCATGGTTGCCTTGGACAGGAATGGCCGCCCCACCGAGGTTCCCCCTCTGTTAATTGAGAACGAAGAACAGCAAAAACTTTACGATGAGGCCAAGGCTCGTATCGAGAAGGTCAAACAGGAAAAAGTGCAGAAGAGGAGTTAAGGTTCCCATACGAAGAAAACCTGTAGGGGCGATGTGGGTATCGCCCCTTCCGTTCCTGCTTATTAGCTGTAGAGAGCTCCCATCTGTGAAAGTATCTTTGACGATTCTCCCTAACTAATGCTTCGGGTAATGTTCTATTTCCTCGAGATTTCTTGAAAATAAAAAAGGCCCCAATCTATGGATTGGAGCCTATTTAAGACGCAGATTATATTGATTGACGCATATGTTTGATATTTATATCAGATGTTGATTCGATGAGATTTAACCGTTTGGCTTCGTAGACCAACCATTCTCTGAAATCGGGATGGGCAATGCTGATGATCTTTCGTACTCTCTCACGCATGCCTGTTCCCTTGATATACACGCAGCCATACTCTGTGACGAGGTATTGTACATCCCAGCGGCTAATAGCAATCCAGCCTTTGGCTACTGGCGAGACCTTGGAATGGAGTTCTCCTTTGCTGTCGGTATAAGTTGAATATAGCGCCAGGAAAGCTTTGCCTCCCTTGGATTTCCAGGCACCTTGCACAAAATCTGCCTGTCCTCCTATACCTGAATAAGGCTTATACCCCATTGATTCAGATATACATTGGCCTCCCAGGGTCACACTCGGTTATAGCGTTTATAGCCATAAAATTGTCATGACGCGCTATTATATCAGGGTTAGCGCAGAAATCAATGCCATGAATCTCAACCCCAGGATTCCGATTAACAAACTCATAGATTTCTTTGCTGCCGATAACAATAGTACCTACTGACTTGTGAGGCATAAAGGTTTTCTTCCTGTTGGTAAGAGCCCCTGCCTTGTACAAATCAAGATATGCATCAACGATCATCTCTGTATGGCAGCCCAGATCCTTTTTATGGACCAGCTGTTTACCTACTGCATCAGGAAGACCGCCAATGCCAAGCTGTATACAGGCACCATCGGGTATTTGTTCAGCAATGTAGCTTGCTATAGCTACATCTTTTTCGTTCGGTTCCACTCGCGGAAGGGCAATTAGATCCCAATCGGCTTCCACTATGGCAGTAACTTCCGAGATATGAAAATGATTGTGACCATATACAGTAGGTGCATTTTTATTGACTTCCAAAAACACTTTGGTTGGGAGACCTTTTTCCCATCTACGGCGAGTAACGGAATAAGAATGAGAACAGTTTAAAGCAGCACTGAACCAGCCATGCTCATCCATAGGTGAAGCAGTCATGGTCACTACATTGTAATCACGATCCTCCACCAAAGTCCGGGGAATATCAAAAAAGCGGAAGGGAGTAGGATCGATTATACCTTGTTGGGCTAAAGGTCTGGAAAAAGGACTGATATATCCGTCACGAATGTATGCTTTAGAGGCAACTTCTGATTTACACAAGTCAGGCGCATTAAGATTTAAGCCGACAGTCAATTCACAATCCGGAAGTTCATTATTTTCAATACGCTTAGCAATAGCCTGCCATAATACACGAGGGGTTCCATTAGCTGTTGGCAGTGAAATACGGTCCCCGTTTTCAATTAGTTTCGCTGCCTCCTCGGCACTCATGCACTTTTCTTTATACATTTGCTGCCATTTATCTCGCACATTCAATACCTCCCCAAGCATGTCTTTTCGTGCTGTTAAGCCAATCTATTCATAGATCTTTTCTGCTTCATCAAAAGCACTGACAGAATCAAGCTCACTATTACGCTTGGTGCAATTCTTGAGTTCTTTGGCGCGTTCTGTATACCATTCGTGTTGGGTAATAACATTCATTATCTCATTAGTTCCTACCCAAATCATGGATAAACGCAGATCTCTCAGGATCTTTTCAATAGGATACACATCTGTATAACCAATACCGCCCATCACCTGCATACACAGGTTTACAGCATCCCAGCATTGTTCAGTAACAAACTTCTTGCCTTCTGATACCAAACGACGGCACAGATTGGGGTCGGCTCCGGAATCAACGGCTTTGGCAGTAATGTACATCATGGAACGGCTGGTATCCAATTTGGTTACGGCATCGGCGATCTTAAAGCTGACTGCCTGGAACTTGTTAATGGTTTTGCCAAAAGCTTTACGCTTGGTGGAATAATCAGTAGCAATTTCCAAGGCAGGACGAGCAGCCCCAATGGTCATAGCAGCTGTTCCGAATCTCTCTGGGATCATCATTTGATAGAAAATTGGGAAGGCACCATTTACTTCGCCAATAACATTCTCCTTGGGTACACGCACGTTTTCAAAAACGACCCGGGCGGTTCCGCCTCCTCTGCAGCCCATCAGGCCGTACAAATATTCGGTTTTGACTCCCATTTCCCTTTCCACCATAAAACAAGTCATGGAATTTGCGGGGCCGCCCTCAGGATTTGTTTTGGCATAGACCAGGAAATAATCGGCTCCTTCACCACCGACGATAAACCTCTTCTGGCCATTAAGGATAAAGTCATCACCATCTTTTTTAGCATAAATGGTAGAACC
>ENA-OWPA01001432-OWPA01001432.1-bioreactor-metagenome-genome-assembly--contig:-NODE-1432-length-15766-cov-6.508573_pt1 | contig 15766 bp, 16 predicted proteins | sample MGYA00238139_ERZ651803 | MGnify/ENA primary metagenome ERZ651803 (study PRJEB26909, sample SAMN07631231) | bioreactor metagenome | isolation source: Switchgrass digestor | place: USA: Dartmouth...
TATACCGGGAATTGAAAGTGAAAATGTATTTACATTAAGGAACGTTGAAGACGGTAAAAAAATAAAAGACCACGTAATATCAAACAAGCCCAAAAAAGCAGCTGTTTTAGGTGCCGGGTTCATAGGCCTAGAAATGGCGGAAGCTTTGCGAAAATGGGGAGTGGACGTTTATATTTTTGAAAGCTTTTCGGAAATACTGCCTCAACTGGATCGGGAACTGGTATCGGTAGTAGAAGGTGAGCTTGAGAAGAACGGTGTAAAGCTATTTAAAAGCGCTGAAGTTAAGATGTTCGAACCTACAGGAGATGGAGGAATTAGGGTAAACACAGGAGCTGGTAGCTCTTTTGATGTGGATATGGCAGTTGTTTGCACAGGAGTCAGGCCAAATACGGAACTGGCAAAAGACGCAGGTATCGAAACCGGTATTAAAGGCAGTATCAAAGTGGATAAATATATGCATACAAGTGCACCGGGTGTTTGGGCTGCCGGAGACTGCTGTGAAACTTATGACATAATTACAAAAATGCCTTTATATATTCCGCTGGGCACTACGGCAAATAAGCAGGGGAAAATAGCCGGGGAAAACCTAATTGGCGGCAAAGCTGTATTCCCGGGAGTATTGGGGACACAAGTTGCAAAAGTATTTGATACATTTGTTGCCTTTACGGGTTTAAATGAAAGCCGGGCTGCTGAAGCCGGTATGGAGACCCTTTCTGTTAAAATAAAAGCATTGGACAAAGCCTCTTACTATCCAGGAGCAAGACCGATATATATAAAGATCGTCATGGATAAGAACACAGGAAGGGTACTCGGAGCTCAACTGGCAGGCAGTGAAGGAGTAGCAAAGAGAGTTGACGTTTTTGCAACGGCTATTACTGCAGGTATGACGGTTTACGATTTATACCAATTGGATTTGGCATATGCACCACCTGTAGCTCCGTCGACAGACCCAGTTTTAATAGCTGCATCTGCCGGCATTAAGGCTATGAAAGGGAAAAATATTATTAATTAGTTTTGATAGAATAGTTCAATGTAGAAGACCGTAAGTTGAAATGCAAGCTTTCTCAACTTACGGTCGTTTATTGTTTTTATGGGATAGGCTAGTTTTTTCCTACGCAGTTGTCCTTGTTACTCGGAGCAACTAAGTTGTTTTTAATTGCGAAAAGTAGTGCCTGAGTCCTGTCAGTTACTCCTAATTTTTGATAAATATTGGTCAAATGATTTTTAACAGTCTTTTCACTTATAAAAAGTTTCTCGCCTATTTCCTTATTTGAAAGGCCTAAAGCAACCTCTTGCAATACTTCCAATTCTCGCGGTGTTAGATCGAAAGTGTCATCATTTTTCTCCTGCCGGTTTGAAAGGCGGGAAATTACTTCAAAAACTTTTGGAGTCATGGAAGAGGGGATAAAACACTCTCCCTGGGTTACTTTTTCGATTGTTTCAATGAGTTCATCTGGGCGGACATCCTTTAATACATAACCAGATATGCCACACCGTATTAATTCAAACAGATATTCTTCCTGGTTATGTATTGTCAGCGCTATTATGCGAACATTAGGTTTTTCTTCTTTTATTATCTTAGTAGCCATTATCCCGTTGATTTTGGGCATATTGATATCCATTAAGATGATATCTACATCCGTATTCCGAGCGAGTTCTATAGCCTGGGCACCATCCTCGGCCTCCCCGACAACTTGTATTTTAGGTTCCAGTGATAATATTTTTATAATACCCTCCCGGAGCAATGGGTGGTCATCTGCGATGATAACTTTAATTTTATCCTTATTAAATTCTGTCATTACTATTCCCTCCGGAACTTGGCTGCAAATTTCATTGTTTTTTATTGGGAACGCTTATTATTACTTCAGTGCCTTTCCCTATGACAGATTTTACTTCAAACTTGCCCTTTAAAAGCTGTATACGCTCCCTCATGCCGACTATACCAAAAGCTACTCCGTTTTTTTCACTCAATACTTTTTCTACATCAAATCCCTTGCCGTTATCCCTTATAACTACGTTAATCCTGTCAGACAAGTACTCGATTTTTATAACTACTTCTGTGGCATTTGCATACTTTCTCACATTTGTCATGGATTCCTGTATTACTCTAAAAATTGCTATGACCAAAGAACTGGGTATATCGTATTCCTCTCCCAATACCGTTATTTCCACATATATGTTATTATCTCTTGTGTATTGCTCCACATATCTTTTTAGGGCAGGCACCAAGCCAAGGTCATCTAAAGACATGGGCCTTAAATCAAAAATAATCTTGCGCACATCCTGAAGGCTTCGACGCACCAAATCCATAAGGCTTTGCAGTTCATCTTTTAATAGAGCGGGGTTTTTTTCCATCAGCTTTAAACAAAACTCCGCTCGCATGACTATATTAGCTAAGCTTTGAGCGGGCCCGTCATGAATTTCCCGAGCCACTCTTTTGCGTTCTTCTTCCTGTGCCATGATTATTGAAAGGCCTAGAGCCTGTAACTGCTGCATTTCACCGATTTGGGCGCTGGCGGTCTCAAGATCATTGCAGAGGATTTTTAAGGCCATGCCTATATTGGTAATTAATTGCTCAGATCGCTTTATAGTGATTTCTAAATTTTTAAGAGTCCTTTCCAGGTAATCTCTATGTAGCCGCATGATTTTCTCTTTTTCTCTTTTTTCAAGAAGCTCTATTTGTTTTTTATGAGCATAATCATAAGCCTCTTTTATTTCATCTTCACCGTATTTATTAAAATTTCTGCTGACTTCAATTAAGTGAATCCTTGCTTGATAATATTCTTCTTCTAATTTGTCTACTTCTTGGATAGTGTCTTTAATTTTTTCTATTATTTCAGCTAATTCTTGTTTTGTATGCTCGTACTCGTGCCGGGCAGCTTCTCCCAACTGATAAAGCTCTTCACGGCTTTTTTCAACGATTTTTTTCGTTTTCTGAATAACCCTGTCGAGCTTTGAAATATCTACCAAACCAAATCCATCCTTCAAAGTAGAAATATGTATATAATTAATTCTTTGTAAAAGGCTTATAATCCTGTTGAGACCGATATTCCAAATTATTCCTGTGCCAATTTGGTCTTAAATTGACTTACCAGGGAATCTAGCTGTAGGCTAATTCGATTTAGCATTTTGGCACTATGTTTTATTTCCTTTATAAATTCCTTTTGAACTGTGGGATCCATCTGATCAATTTCTTCTGTACGATGGACTATAAGTTTGGAAGAAGCACTCATTTCTGTTACGGCATCTTTTATAGAAGCAAAAAGCACGCCTAATTGATCGCTCATAATATTAAAGGATTGAGCTAAACGTCCCATCTCGTCGTTTCTTTCAAGGTCAAGCCTTTGGGAAAAGTCGCCTATGGAAACTTTTTCAGTAGCACTCATTATATCCTTCACAGGCTTTGCAACAAACTTTTCCACTATCAAGCGGGCTGCAACGAGCCCTATTACAACAGTTGCTACAAATAAGTATATTAGACTGCGCATGCTTTTTTGAAGATGCTCCACTGTAGGCTTAAAATCTACTAGTATCTGCATATAACCTACGGTAGTCCCTAGCTCATCTAAAACAGGAGAACTAAAAACAAAAGCTGTAATTTCACCTTTTTCGTTTCTTATAGAGCTAAGTTTTTTTTCTTCGGCTTTTACGTAAGTATTTCTTGGAAGAATTCTTTCAGCTAAATCTCTTGGGCCACTATATTCCACAGGTTTTCCTTCCAAATCTCGGACAATGGCTTCTATAATAAACCCGTCCGTTCTCATGTTTCCCAGGAATTCGTCTAACACATCTAGTCTATGGAACTTTAATGAATCTCGTGCTACTGGATTTATGGAATTTATAGAAGTCCAGCCTCTTTCGATGACATTTTGTGTCATTATATTTCTATCCTTAATGAAAAATAAAAAGGCGACCGAGCCCATTAGAAAAATTATTAACAATGTGAAAGCAAGACTTAACCTGAAGGTTAGAGAAAAGCCTTTATCGATTTTTAAAACTCTTGCCATATTTATCATCCTCTCAATTAAATACAATGTAATCTCCGATTTCTGTGCCTGTAGCTAAACTCACACCTGCATTAAGCTCTAAAACTTTTTTTGCACCTTTAACTATGGGACCGATGCGATAGGGGGGAAGGGAATGTAGGATTCGGCAAACCCTGTTTTGATGGTCCAAAAATACTACGTCAATAGAATAGCGCATAAAAAAAGTGTGAATGGAAGAACAGGGTATTATCAGTAACCCTGTATCATTTTCTAAATCTGCGGTCCCAATCAATCCCTTCAATCTGTAAAAAAAGTTGTCAGCAATGTATAGTTTTTTTGCAAGAACAGTGCCCTTATCTAAGTTGATTACCAAAAAAGTCACCCCTCACTTTGCAAAAACCCGCATGATTTGAATGATAGCCGGTCCAAGTAAAACTATGAAAATGGCGGGAAAGACAAAAAACACCATTGGAACTAACATTTTAACTGGAGCTTTCATGGCCTGTTCTTCAACCCGTTGGCGGCGTTTTTGCCTCACGTCCCTTGCCTGAAGTCGCATAACATTTCCAATGCTAATACCTAATTGTTCAGCCATAATTATGGAACCGACAAAGTTAGAAAAATCATCTACGGCTAAGCGGTCAGCCATATCTCTCAATGCATTCTTCCGTGGTTTCCCCATACTTATTTCCTGTAAAACTATGTAAAGCTCATCTGCTAATACGCCTTTAGATTTTTCCACAACTTTTTTTAATGCCCCATCAAAACCTAATCCAGCTTCTATACACACGGTCAGCAGATCCAAAATTTCAGGCAGCTCCTTACAAACTTGCTCCTTTCTTTGCCGGATCATGGAATTTATAAACACATCAGGGAGGAGCCAGCCAAATGCAATTCCGGCTATTATCATTACGAAAGTTTGGGGACCGGAGCTGCCGGAACCTTGCATTAACAGCCTGACACAAAAGGCCACAAGACAGGATAACAAGTATTTTATCACCATGACTTCCCTTGGAAGTAGATTATAGGGATTTCCAGCTTCGTTTAACCTCTTGGCCAATACTTCTTCATTAAAGGCGGGAATGTATTTTATAAGTACCCCGAAAATTGATGACAGCAAAGGTCTAATAAATCGGGTATAAAGGGAAAAAGAAAGCTCCCGCTGGCGTATAGGAACGGGTTCTTCGGGGCCGACCACATTTGTGACCCGTTCTTTGATTTTCATTTTTTCACGTTCTATTGATTGAAAAATATATAGGACTAAAGCAAAAACCGCACCAAATACGGTTGTTAAATTAAATAGCATTACCATGACAATGCCCCCTAAAACTGTATATCCACAATTCTCTTTATAATCATAAGGCCTATTATTTGACCTAGAACAGCAAAAGTGAGCATTATAAGACCCGTCTTAGTTGTAAAAAGCTCCATAATATATCCCGGATTTGCAGTAAACATAAAAGCCAGTAGCAAAACCGGCAAAAGCCCTATTATTAAACCTGATATACGACCTTGGGCGGTAAGAGTTCTAATTTCCCCTTTTATACGAATACGTTCCCTAACTGCTGCGGCAATATTGTCTAAGACCTCTGCCAAATTTCCGCCTACCTGCCTTTGTATGAGTACTGCAGTAATAATAAGGTCCAGGTCGTCGCTGTTTACTCTTTTTGCTAAATTTAAAAGGGCTGTTTCTGTTGTTGCACCCAGGTTGATTTCCGCAATGGTCCTGTTGAATTCTTTTTTTATTGGATCTGATAGTTCTTTACTTACCATATCCATACTTTGAATGAAGCTAAAGCCTGATCGAAGTGAATTTGACATGATGGTAAGGGCATCGCCGATTTGAGAATTGAAACTATCAAGCCTTCTTTGGCGCGTAGAGCTTACTATAACAAAAGGTATGATTGCGCCAGTAATGCCCGCAATAATTGACAACAACAACTTTAATGTCAGGGTAAAAAACACCAGTGTAGTTCCTATGGATATTGCCATTACCATTGCTACAAATTCACTGCCCCGCAGTAATATATCTGCTTCTTCAAGTTTTTTGTCGATATTTTTTCCAAGTCTTTTGGTAATGGAAAAATCGCCAGCTCTTGTCAGTATGCGCCTGAGGAAATCCTTTCCAGATGCCGGCGTTTTTTTGGATTTCGTAGCGTTTTCCTCTCCGGCAAATCTTTTTATTCTGGTTACGATTAACCTTTCATCGGAATTTCGGATAATATCAATTCCTAAAATCAATAAAGCTACTGAAGAAAAAACAAGTATGCATATTGAATAAAGATCCATGTTTTCGACCCCTAAAATAGATTATTTGCAAATACCTCTACCGGCAGTTTATAGCCGCTTACTTCTAACCGATCGATAAATTTAGGCCTCATTCCTGTTGATCTAAATTCTCCAATAACCCTGCCGTCCTCATCTACACCGGTTTGCTTAAAATAAAACAAATCTTGTAGCACAATCACATCACCTTCCATATTTTGCACTTCAGTAATATGTGTAATGCGGCGGGAACCATCCCTTAAACGGCTTTGATGTATAATAAGATCTATTGCCGATGCTATCTGTTCCCGGATCGCCCTTATAGGAAGATCCATGCCTGCCATTAATACCATGGTTTCAAGCCTCGAGAGCATGTCCCTGGGGGAATTGGCGTGGCCTGTTGTAAGGGAGCCGTCGTGGCCGGTATTCATGGCCTGCAGCATATCCAGAGCCTCTCCGCTTCGGACTTCGCCGACAATTATCCGGTCTGGCCTCATGCGAAGAGCGTTTCTCACAAGATCCCGAATGGTAATGGCTCCTTTACCTTCGATGTTGGGCGGCCGGCTCTCCAGGGTTACCACATGAGGCTGGTGCAACTGCAGCTCTGCAGCATCTTCGATAGTTATAATTCTTTCCGAAGGGGAGATAAAGGACGAAAGGACGTTTAGAGTAGTCGTTTTACCGCTGCCAGTTCCTCCGGATACTACAATGTTTAACCTGCTTTTGACACAAGCCTCTAAAAACTGGGCCATTTCGGGCGTTAAAGTATTAAATCGGATCAGATCTTCCATGGTCAAAGGATCTGCAGAAAACTTTCTTATGGTAATAACGGGCCCTATCAGGGAAAGGGGAGGAATTATTGCGTTTACGCGTGAACCATCAGGAAGTCTCGCGTCTACCATAGGCATACTCTCATCGATGCGCCTGCCCAGGGGTGATACGATCCTGTCAATGATATTCATAACGTGGGCCTCATCCCTGAAAAACACCCCGGTTAATTCTATTTTCCCGTTTCGCTCAACGTACACATTGTCAGGCCCGTTAACCATTATTTCGCTGATTTCCGGATCAGAAAGTAGAGGTGTTATGGGCCCGTATCCCATAATTTCATCAAAGAGCTCATCGGCGATTCTCATGCGATCCAGGCGGGGAATATGATCTGCTCCGCTTTCAATATTTTCGTTAACGAGTTTTTCTATATAGTCCCTTACGTACTTTTTATCATCTCGCTCAGGAGACTTTAAATTTTTCAGTTCTTCTATAATTTTTTCATGTAATTCTTCTTTAATATGACCATAAGGGTCTCTAGTTAATGAAGTAAGGGTTTGCCCTTGTTCATATATAGCGCTTTCAGCATATTTTTTCGTCTGTTCAAGCTTTTTTAGCAATGACATATTGGTCACTCCTGATTTAAACTAAAGGCTAAACATTCTGGTTATAAAGGATCGTTTGGGTTCTCCTGCAGCTTCCTCAGCTTTAGTAATATCTAATGATTCAATCAGCTTGCCAATACTTTGCGCAACTTTAGTATGCTGCTGACTCATGACAAAAGGCACGCCCTTATTAATAGCGTTTTTCACGGTTTTAAAATCCTCCGGAATTATAGAGGTTAAAGTAATTCCAAGGTTCTTTTCAATCTCTTTGATTTTGAGGCCTTCGGAGCTTTGCTGACTCAATACCGTCCTGATTTTTCCATCATAATTTAACGCCTTCAATATTTCCTGCGCTTTTTTGACGTGCTTTAGAGTGGTTAATTCTTGATTCAGGGTGAGTAATATTCTATCACTGGCTTCTAAGACATTTAAATTTATATCGGTATAAACCGGTGCTGTGTCGATGATTATATATTCGTAATTATCTTTTAAGATTTTTAACAGCTGTTCTACGTGTTCAGCTTTCACCAATTCTGCATGCTCAGGACTTAAGGGGGCAGGAAGCACCCTTAGACCTGATAAATGCTGAACTAGGAAGCTTTCCACCAATTGGGTGTCAAGGGTTTCTTGTTCCTGGACCATATCGGCTATAGTATTTTTGGGGTTTAAATTCAACATAACGGTCACATCTCCAGAAGTAAGGTCCAGATCTATCAAAGCAACTTTCTTCTTGTAATCCTGGGCTAAAGCTACGGCCATATTACAGGCCAGGGTAGTTTTACCCACACCACCTTTTGTGCAGAAAAAGCTGATGATTTTACCTTTTTTGACGGGGGTTGTTAAAGTTGAAACAGCCGACAAGGAAGGTGAGAGAAATATATTTCGCTTTCTCTGGCTTTCCGAAACTCTGTAAATAGCATTAGCCAGATCTTTAGATGAAAAGGGTTTTACCAGATAATCCCTTGCCCCGGCAGCCATGGCCTTCCTTAAATATTCCTGTTCTCCCTGAATAGAAATGATTATTATCGCGCACTGGGGGACATTTACCGAAATACGCTCGGTGGCTTCTATCCCATCGACTCTCGGCATGTTTACATCCATAAGGACTACATCTGGTTTTAACTCGCTTGCAAGTATTACTGCCTCTTCACCATCACTGGCTTCTCCCACAACCTCAATATCTTCTTCAAAGTAAAGAAGGCGTTTTATATCTTCCCGTGTAGCGGCAATATCGTCGGCTATTAAAACGGTAATAGGTGCCATAAAAAGCCCTCCTTAACGCAGCAGCTGCTGAATTTTTGTAGATGAAATAGGTTGAACCTGTTTGTCATCAGGAGCTCGAAGTACCAATTGTATGCTGCCTTTTTCTAAAGCCAAAGTTATTTGTTGAGCATGTATCGGTTCTACCATTAAAGTTACAGTTTCCAATTCTAACTTTTCAGAAACACTTGTCTGAAGACTGTTGTTTATGGCTAAGACCGGTACATTTTGGGCCAAGGTAGAAGTATATGATTCTCGTTTGTCAGGTTCCTCTACATCAAAGGTAGCCAATACATCTACACAATCCCCTACATTGATCAAACCGTGCAATGCATTTACTTTATTGGCAGGGATCGATATAGCTCTTTTATTGGCCTCAATTTTCGCAGAAAGCCCTGCAGCCGGGTCACCTTTACTTGTGAGTTTGCTGCTTAATATCACTTCTCCGGGGAAAATATCTCCTACCGTGATTTTTCCTTCCGCATCTTTTGCGTCTACAATAGTACCCGGTAAAACATATTCTGCGGGCATTTCCTTAAAATCCAGCATTTCCTTTGTTATAACTGTCTTAGCCCTAATATGCTGTTTTGCGACTGCTACCTGGGTATAATTTCCCGACAACTTGTATGTTTGTTTTAAATCCTCCATATATTGAAATGTCCCAAAAGCTGCCGATAAACCTAAAACTATTGCAAGCAATAATACAAATTTATTTTTCATATAGATCTCTCCACTCGATTATTCTGAAATCAATTTTGCTGCACGCAGACCGTAATTCTCCTGGTCAGGATCGATGATATATTTTATACCATCAGGAGGAACGGTCTCCAAAAAATAGCCTGTAACCCTGCTATTGTTGCCTCGACCGTTTACACCTTTCAAAAGAAATGCACCAAAACCCACTATTTTAACTTCGCTTCTGCCGCTTAAAGAACCTGGCTCATAAATGGGCACTATCATGACCATAGGACAGTTTATGTCATAACGGTCAATGGAACATTTGGGAGTGTGCTCACAGCTGTTTATACGGTAAGTTACCCCATCGAAAGTTGGTCCCGACATGTTTCCCGGTTCGGTTTCAACCCAATCTCCAACATTTATTATGCCTTGGTAGCCGTACTTAAGGTTGTTTAAATAACTCTGGGCTCCCCTAAGATCTAAAGCAAGGGCACCATAGTTTCCGGGACCGTAATCATCGTGAGACCCGGCTTTTAACTGGTATTCCTGACCGAAGGAAAGCTCCTGATCGGGTATGCCGAAAGGGACAACTCCTGTGGCTCCTGAAATACTGCCATAAGAAGCCACGGCCTTTCCAGCTGCGGTGCCGCTATTTATGCCTAAGACCGGGGCAAATTTAAATTCAACGGCGCGCTGAACCTCTACAGTTACTTTGGTGTTGTCTGCACTAATGCTTATAGCAGCGTCATTTGGGTCAACATTATTCATTATCAAGTAATCTTTTGCCATCTCCCGGGCAAAGCTTACATTCGGTAGTTCCCATGCTGCAGCCAGAGCGGCAGAATCACACGCATTTTGAAGGCGGTTTCTTTCCAAAGCCAATGCTCCTATATCCACAGTCAGTGCCATAATTCCTAAAAATACTACCAATGCTGCGGCCGTTAAGACTAATACTGCACCGCTTTCATTGCGTTTGAAGTTATCAAAAAATAAGGTAAGCCTTTTCATTTACTCCACCCTCATAACAGCAGTTGATTTTAGTGTAACTGGATTGGGCAGTATACTTGAGATGATGGGAGTGACCAGTTCCACATCATAAGCAACTTCTACAGTTAAGGGGACACCGGAATTTCGGGCACTTTCATTAGGCTCCAACCTGATTATGCGCAATCTGGTATCAGCTTGATAAAGGGGTGAAGCCTCTCGAATCCGGGATATTATTTCTTCGTCGCTTTTGCCCAGGGCACCCAATCTCGCACCTTCCCTAGCTGCATTTGTTATTACTATATAGGAGTGAAAAATTCGCCAAAATTCCAAAGTGCCAAAGAGAATAAGGATAATTATCGGCAAAACCAGGGCAAGTTCAACCAGTGTTTGACCTCTCTCAGTTTTTACAAATTTTCTTATCATCATCGGATTTCACCTCAGTAGATATGCAATTACTGCCCCAGCCGTAATTGCAATGCCGTATGGAAAGGTCAGGGCAGAACTGCTATCGATAGTTTCCAATATTTGCATTTTAGGTGTCCGGAAAAAAAGAGAAAGAAGTGTATAAAATACCGCTTTTAATCGAAGGGCGAAATTTTTGCTCCTAACCATAATCGCAAGCGAAATCACTCCACCTGTAATGGCCATTGCAAGAAAGGAAATCCAGACAAATTCCGGTCCTTTAAATGCCCCAATTACTCCAAGAAGCTTTACATCTCCGGCTCCTATACCACCCATCACAAAAGGAACAAAGAGAAGGGCTATACCCGTAAGCAGCCCTTTTATGCTCTCAAAGCCCCCCTTTAAGCCATATAAGTATAAATTAAGAATGACAGCCGCAATTATGGCAGGAAATGTTACCGCATTGTAGATTTTTTTAAATCTAATATCTGTGTAAAGACATATGAGCAAAGTTGTAAGCAGCAATATATCCGCAACCATTTAAGCCACCCTTCCTTTCGGGCTTTTTGTCAAAGGAGCCCTACTTAATTTTTTAAGTAGGGCTACGGTGATGTGTGAGCGCTATGTATAATTTGCCAAATAATGATTTATTAAAAGCTAGACGCAACTCCGTCGATTTTTCCTGATACGGCACTCCCTAGAGTTCTAAATCCTGCAATTGTAGCCAGGACAACCAGGGCAAGAATGAAAGCGTATTCTGCCATGCCCTGGCCCTCTTGTTGGTTTAAGATGGTTATAAGGAAATTTAACATGAGCATCTGCCACTCTAACTATGGGGTTAACTCTGCGGATACCTCATCCATTTTGGCACCTATACCGGTACCGAGAGTTCTGAGTGCCCCTATTACTACAACAGCTACCAATGCAAGTATAAGTCCATATTCCGCCATACCCTGACCTTCCTGGCCTGTCCAAAGTTTTTTTACATGTTTCAACATTTTTTAAAAACCTCCTATCTTTTATTGAAATATATTTTAGTTATATATTATAAAGTTCACTTAAGTTTTACATGATGCAAAGGTCGGAATTATCTGATTTATGGTCCCGCCTAGTTTTGTGCCAAAAGGCCTGTCGAAATTTGGGACTTTTTTATAAAAAATGCCCGAAAAGCTCTAAACTCAACGGAAGGAATGAGCTAAAATATTATATAAACTACGCAGATGTGCTGCAGCTTAGAGTAAAGCTGCCATATGTGGCAAGCTGCGATAAAAATGAAAAAAGCCATCAGATTGACGGGCCTGTATTTTGACAACTATAACGACAAGGCCTTAAAAGATAGATATTTATATTTTGTGGGTGTTATCATTACCTGCCAATAGAGTAAGTTGAATTGTTTACTAGTTAAAAAAGGATTTTCCAAATTAAAATAGAATATCATTTATAAATGAAAAAAACAGGTGTTTGAAATGGTTTATTATATCAGAGATCCTATACATGGTTTTATTGAGATAGATGAATGGGAAAAGAAAATAATAAATCAGCTAGCCTTCCAAAGGCTTCGTCGCATAAAGCAACTTTCTTTGTCCAATATGGTTTATCCCGCTACAAATCATACGCGTTTTGAACATTCTCTGGGTGTTATGCATGTAGCGACTCAGATGTTTGATAATATAGTGACTAGAGAACGGGACTTTTTGATGAGAGAATTTGGATATGATGAAGCGAGTTTAAAGCGTGAAAGGACTATTGTGAGATTGGCTAGTCTTTTACATGATGTCGGCCATTCTCCATTTTCCCATGCTGGAGAAGAGTTAATGCCAATTAAAACTATTAAACAAGACGGCAAACCTGAATACTATCAGCATGAGGATTATTCAATAGCCATAATAAAGAACATGTTTAAAGAATGTATTGATAATGATTTTAAGCATAATAAATTAAGAATAACTGTTGATGAGATCTGCGATCTTTTGGATAAAAAACCGTCGTCTTCAAAAAAGGTTTTTTGGAGGAATTTAATAAGTGGACAGTTAGATGCAGATAGAGCAGATTATTTATTAAGAGATTCGTACTATGCCGGCGTAAATTATGGCAAATATGATTTGCAGCGTATTTTAAGAACACTAACTGTAATAAAAGCTCCGGAGACGGAGGATTTACTTATTGGCATAGATTGCCGAGGATGGCATGCAGCAGAAGGTTTGATAATAGCTAGGTATCAGATGTTTACTCAAGTCTATTTTCAGCATACGAGAAGAGCATATGATCACCATATAACTGAAGCCATGAAAACACTGCTAAAAAAAGAATATGGAAAGGGAAATTTTCCAAAACCGGATACAAAGAAAAATATACAAGAATATCTTAATTGGGACGATTGGAAGGTGGAAGGCCTCATAAAAATGGGAGAGGCAGGTAACCATGGTGAGATAATTTTAAACAGGACACATTTTCGTAGGGTTTATGAAACCAGTGAAGTTCCGAGTATTGAAGAGTTAGATGAGTTTGAGTCAGTGTATTCTACATTTCGTGATGAAATAGGTTTTACGGACTGTGCAGAAAAATCCTGGTATAAAACGGGAGATGAGGACATACCAATTGTTGATGAGAATAAGACTGTAAAACCACTTTCTCTATATTCAAATCTAATTAAGAATTTTGCTCCCGTAAGACAAATGAGAATATATGCTCCGTATGAAACAAAAGATAATATCAAGAAGGAAATTGATGATTTCAGGAGGAAGAAAAGGCATGGGTGAGTTTTATAAAATTCCATGGGAGAAATATGGTATGATTGCATATTTAGCTAAAAAGATACAGGGTTTAAATACTCAATTTGGAAAGACTACTATTCAAAAATTAATATACATCTTGCAAGAAATATATGGGGTAAACATTGGCTATAAATATATATTGTATAATTATGGTCCTTATTCACAGGATTTGGCCAGTGATCTGGATTATGTTGCTGCATTGGATGGAGTTACTATATCATGGGTGAATTCGGGAGGATATGACATTAAACCTGGAGATAGAAATGAAGTTTTTATAGAAAAAAGCAGTGGTTTTATAAACTTAAATAAGGAAAAGATTGACCAAGCTATTATGGAATTTGGTGGGTATAATGCAAAAGAATTGGAATTGAGGGCAACTATCATATATATGGTGCATGAACATGATGAGAAGGACATAGAGAAAATAGTAGAAAAAGTTTATGATTTGAAGCCGTATTTTTCCTGTGAGAAAATAAGGTCAGCTGTGATAGAATTGAAAGAAAAGGGATTGCTAGAAATAAACATATAAAAAGTTTTATTTGCAAAAATATGTTCTGAAAGAATCAGATAAAATCTAGCAAAGGGCAAGCCTATGGAGGTTTGCCCTTTCTATATGTATAAAGAAATATTTAAAAAAAGAGAATAATTCATTATGCAAAACGCCATCAGAGCATACGAAGGTAGTTGCTATGACTACATATGAGACATTGTCACTTAACTGAACCGGCAAAAATTGACTTATCCACTCACTACCGGCCATACTGGCTTTGGTGGTTTTTGTTTGTATATCAGAGGTTTTTGCTGTGGAAACAAATTTCAATTTTTTGAAAGTTTAATCCGGAGCATAATATTTTGCTCTCGAGAATAGTATTTTTATAAACAAGCTCTTATTTAGAAATATATGAAAAACTTCTTGAGGAACATTTAAGTTGCCAATTCATATATTAGTGACAGATTGGGTGTTTTATGAATAAATGTATTAAGGTGAGAGGAGTAACAAATGGAGGAGTTTATTGGGGTTTTGGCTATTTATGTCTTTTTTTATCCATTAATAATGTCTTTATTTTGGGTTGCAGGTTCAATTCTATTTACTCGAAGATGGGAAAAGAGAATAGAATTAGACTTTGATAATACTGACTGGCCAATGATCAGTATTTTGATACCTTGTTATAACGAAGAAGATACCATTGAAGAAACTATTGCTCTTATGCAGAAAATAGCATATAAAAACAAAGAAATCATAGCAGTAAATGATGGCAGTCAAGATAGAACAGGCGAAATTCTGCATCGGTTGGCAAAGCTATATGATAATTTACGAGTTATAGACTGCAAGGAAAACCGGGGCAAGGCCACAGCTCTAAAACTTGCAACTTTTGCATCAAGGGCAGAGTACCTTATTTGCGTTGATTCAGATGCGGTGTTGGATCCCTATGCAGCCCATTATTTGATTTATCATTTTTTCCATAATGGTGAAAGAGTAGGCGCCGTTACGGGCAATCCGCGAATACGCAATAGAGATACGCTACTCGCTAGATTGCAGATTGTTGAATATGCTTCAATTATCGGTGCCATAAAAAGGGCACAGCGGGTTTGGGGGAAAATAATGGCTGTATCCGGTGTTATTGCTGCCTTTAGAAAAAAAGCACTGGTAGATGTGGGGTTATGGGATCATGACATGATAACTGAGGATATATCCGTTTCTTGGAAATTGCAAGAATGATTTTGGGATATACGATATGAACCTAGAGCACTGTGCTGGATGCTAGTGTCTGAAACGATTAAAGGCATTTGGAAGCAGCGGATTCGTTGGGCACAAGGTGGCCAGGAAGTAATACTGCGGCACTGGAAAGTTATACTTAGTTGGTGCCACAGACGCATATGGCCCATTTATTATGAGCAGTGGGCCAGTTTGATTTGGGATTATTCCTGGGTTGCTGTAACCGTTTATCGTTTTATATCGGCAAGAATCATCCAAGAATTATTAATATGGTTTACTTTTTCATCTTTCGCGTTAGTTTTCTTGTGCCTGATACAGTTGCTT
>ENA-OWPA01001433-OWPA01001433.1-bioreactor-metagenome-genome-assembly--contig:-NODE-1433-length-15759-cov-11.833503_pt1 | contig 15759 bp, 26 predicted proteins | sample MGYA00238139_ERZ651803 | MGnify/ENA primary metagenome ERZ651803 (study PRJEB26909, sample SAMN07631231) | bioreactor metagenome | isolation source: Switchgrass digestor | place: USA: Dartmouth...
TGGAGTCATCAGCAAGGATATAAGGAGACTAATGCGATAGTTTGTTACATATGGAACGAAAAAACAGGGTTAAGGGATACATGGTATACGATGATTTAAGGAGGAATAATAATGGCAGTTTTGGATAGTGGAGCCAGAAGGCAATTCGAGAGCGGAGCTGTTCGTGACATAGCTGAAGGTAAAGGTCGGATGGACTTGGTTCCGCTTGATGTAGTAAGTGAATTAATCGATGATTCAGTGTTGTTTAATATTAACTGTTACATAAGGACAGGTTCAATTACTAATTTGTATAAGGCTATTAATATTTTTTCAGAAAAATATTTCGGAAATATTTACACGGCCATTCTTGAAGTATCTAAACAATATGAGGAGGGCGCGAAAAAATATTCAGAACGTAATTGGGAGAAGGGGATTCCGGTTCATTGCTTCATTGACAGCGCAGTAAGACATTATCTTAAGGTTTTGCGTGGAGATCAGGATGAGCCACACTCTAGAGCTGTGATTTGGAATTTACTTGGTGCTCTGTGGACTCATAAAAACAAACCAGAGCTTATAGATTTACCTTTTGTTGGTTGCGATACATAAATGTTATTTGAAAAACAACCACAATGTGTAATTAAGGTCTTGTCTGCAAGAAAGCATGGAGAACCTAAACTTAAAAAGCCAAAGGAATTAGATGGTATTGAACAAGCTTTTTCAGTTGATTGGATACCTGAAAAATGTAAATGTCCTTGTTACATAGTAGGTAATGATATTTATATTAAGCATAGAGATTTTAACAGTATTGAATTATACGGCACTGATTATGAATTCAGAAGAAAATTTATATACAAAGATGAATATGGCTGTATTGTTTTACGAGGAGAAGCCTGGTTGGTAATAAAAAATATATACCAAGATATCAAGAACAATATATTGCTACCCAAGATAAGCTTTGTATTAGCAGAACAAATTACAGATGTAGCAGGACATATGGAGTGGGAAAGATTTTTTGAAAAGGTAATAGTTAATGCGCAGAGATATTATAAGGAGGGCAATAAATGTTAATCTATATCAGCCATCCATACGGCGGTCAAGATGAAAACAGGCAAAAGGTTGAGAATATAGTTCGTACCCTTGTTCTGGAACATCCAGAAAATACATATGTAAGCCCAATACATTGTTTTGGTTTTCTTTATGATGATGTTGATTATGAGCAAGGTCTTGAAATGTGTCTAAATCTTCTTGAAAAATGCGATAAGATGTTAGTTTTTGGTGATTGGAAGAATAGTCGTGGGTGCACAGCAGAAGTATTGTACGCTGAAATGCACATGATACCATATGAACTTGTGGAGGGGATTCATGAATAAAGATAGACTTACGATGCCTATTGATGTGTTTGAAAATCAGGAACAGTTGAACCAATCACTCAAAGAATGGCAGTCTCGATTATTTCTTGATGATTGGATTATTAAAGCTTATATCTGTGAACCTCATGAATTTATCACACCTGAAAGTCAGGGAGAGAATGAATTTCAGATAGTAAACAAATGCTCTGTTATTCGCATTCTTGATAAGAAATATTATGGCGAACGGATACAGAAATATTGCGCAGAATTAATACTGGTTCATGAACTTTTACATTGTAAATATAACTGGCTTAAGGATAACGGTACATATGAGGGCAAATATCTTGACACTATGGAGCATTCATTACTGGAACAGATGGCAAAGTCACTGATTATGGCGAAGTATGGTGTTGGTTTGGATTATTTCATTAGTTAATAGATGGAGGTAATAATATGCAAGTTAAAGATAATCTTAAAACATTATTTGTAGATAATACTGGTGACAGACTGAAAATCAATGTCAACGGAGAAGATATCGACACTACTGCATTAACCCAATTAGATTTACAACTTCGTCATGGCTTATGTGAAATTCAGTTGCAATATAATAATTGGTTGAGTTTATCTAGGGTAAAGGATTCTTAATAGGCTGGAGGGCGTTCAATGAAAGGCAAATATGAATTAGAAAAAAATAGTGGCAATAAGAAATAGTATTCTTCTTATCAGCATGACTGTATTATTCATTGTTTTTAAGTCATGGTGGCCGGCGTTGTTATTGTTGTTGTGGTCGTATGTAGATTATGAGAAATAAGAATGAGGTGAAATAAATGGGTGAAAAATCAGAATCAAAATTAATGTTTTCCTTTGACGGCAAGAGATTTCCTGAAGTCAAACCAGATAGTATTGAAATAACAACCTTGTATGACATACAAGATAATATAAATAAATACATGAACACGCTTTTAATAGCACAATGCGAAATAGAACAGTCATTATTAGACTATTTGCAATATCAAAACAAAGGATTATATCTCCTCAATCTAATTGGTGCTGAGCCTACAAAAGAAAACATAATAAAATATCGCCATATTCTTCAGAAAATCTGTCCAAATAATTGGCTCCGATATCATGGTTTGCCTATGAGAAGGAGATTGAAAAAATGAAACAATGGCTTTTATCTGTAAACAAACATACATACGAATGTGATCGTAAATACGTTGATACTTGCATTAAAATTGGCAAGGAAGCCATGAAAGGTAATAATGCCATTATTGCTGTAGAAAAAGGCAATGTTATTATGTTGATTAATGAGCAACATAAGACAGTTGAGGACTTAAACAAGGCAAAGCAAGAATATGTTGATAATGGCTTTAAAGTTTATACTGCCTAACAGTTATGGAGGAATGAAATATGACAACAGTCTACTGCCAAGGCACAAAGAAAATCGGAATCCCATGCAAACGCTACCTCGGAAAAGTCCAGGGAAAAGCTGAACTACTCTGCCCTATTTGTAAGACGGTGAATGTGGTGGAGAATGGAAAAGTTACTGTCAAGGAAAGAAGAGGTGTTATTAGTGGGAAGCATCTATAGTATATGTTCGGATTGGAAGAGATGGATTAATACATCAAAACATTCTGTATTAAAAGACACAAAAGAACCTGTGACATTATTTATAATAGGCTCTGCCAATTATGATTATGAAGGCGATAAGGATATTGAGATTTATATAAGGGATTCTGTTTATGAAAAATTATGTAGCGGAGAATATTTGATTGATAAAACAGCTATGCTTTCCAGAAAGCTTGTTATTAAGGATAAAGGCACGGGAAAAATTATAGAACCTATATGTGAAGGTTTTTGCTATTAAAAACAGTAAAAGACACGGTATGAGTCGTAAATTCCACAAGGAAGGAGTGACTCTTTTTATATGCCAATATCTCAAAGGAATAAACAGATAATCGATAAGCTGAAGAAATCTGATTTAACCAATTACGACAACCTTTATCTTATATTTCAGACCGCCCGTAATGTTCTTAACGAAGATGGGGATATTGAAGAAGCAATGAAAATAGCTGACAACGTAAAAAGAATAAGTCAAAAACTTGCCTGCAGAGGAAAGGAATTTTTCGATTTATACAATAAGTGTTTGTTGTTTCGTGCGCCTTACTTTTTCGATGATTATCTGCTTTATCTTGAAAAGAACCGTCAATACAAAGATATGTTTTATCTTCCAAAGCGAAAGCAGTTTATGAAGCTTGGTTTAATACAACTAATGCAAGATTTAGAGGATGATAAGTTAGATATTGTAAGTATTTCACTACCGCCGGGAACAGGAAAAGCACAACCCATGTATTCCAAGATATTGACACTTGACGGTTTTATTGAAATGAAGGATGTCAAGGTTGGAACTACTGTTATTTCTGGAACTGGACGACCATCAAAAGTTTTAGGAGTATATCCACAAGGTGTAAGAAAAATCTATGAATTAACTTTTGATGATGGTTCAATTTGCAGATGTTCAGATGAACATTTGTGGACGGTTCAAACAAGGGACGATAGACGTGATAGAACAAAAGCTGGCAGGATAAAATATAGAACCATTACTTTAAATGACATGTTAAAAAACATTAAAGTTGAAAACGGAAAAAGATGCAATTATTCAATTGATTATGTTCCACGAATTGATTTTAGTAAAAAGCAGTTTATTATCCATCCTTATGTAATGGGTGTTTTAATTGGAGATGGAGGATTAGCAAATGGAACACCATTAATTAATACAATTGATCAAGATATTATAGATGCTGTTAATTCTTTTTTGCCCGATGGGTACTACTTAAAGCATAAAGATAAATGTACGTATCTTGTGCATGGTCATGAAGGAAATAATTGCAAAGCTGGCAGTATTATAAGCATTGAACTAAAGAGACTTGGACTATTTGGTAAAAAAAGTATCGATAAATTTATACCAGACTCTTATTTATATAGTGACTATGAGCAAAGATTATGGTTGCTAAGAGGGCTAATGGATACAGATGGCTATGCGCCTAAAAAAGGCACTAATTGTGAATTTGCAACTATTTCTGAAAGGCTTGCAAGGGATGTTAAAGAGTTAGTTAATTCTCTTGGTGGATACGCTAGTATTTCAAAATCAAAAGCTGGATATAAAAAAGATGGCTTATATATTCAGTGTAATGATTGTTACACGGTAACAATTGGGTTCAGTTTAGAACAGCCTAATCCTTTTCATTTAAAACGGAAAGCTGAAAGATATAAGCCAAAAAGAAAAGAGTTAAAGAGATTTATTACAGATATTAAATTTATTGGTTATGAGGAATGTCAATGTATTTATATTGATGATCCAAGCCATTTGTATATTACCGATAATTACATAATAACTCACAATACCACCCTTGAAAAATTCTTTGCTTCTTGGGTAATAGGCAGACATCCGGATGATTATAACCTGTTCTTCTCGCATAGCGGTGATATAACTCGAATGTTTTATGATGGTGTACTCGATATAACTACATCTGATGAATACACTTGGGGAGAGATATTCCCGGATGTGAAGTTGCAATCAACCGATGCAAAAAGAGAATGTATCAACTTCAATAAGTATAAGCCCTTTCCTAACTTGCAATGTACTTCAATAGGTTCAAAAAATGCAGGTAAGGTTAGATGTAATAGATATCTTTTCTGTGATGACTTAATAGGTGGTATCGAAGAAGCATTAAATAAAAACATACTTGATAAGATTTGGAGAATATACGGAACCGATGCTAGGCAAAGAAAGCTCAATGACCAGGTTAAAGAGATACACATTGCAACCCGTTGGTCTGTCCATGATGTAATAGGTAGGCTACAGCAGGCTTACCAAGGAAATCCTAGGGCAAAATTTATTGCCGTACCTGACATAGATCCGGTTACTGGCGAAAGCAATTTTGATTATGAATACAATGGTTTGACGGTTGAGTTTTTTAAGGACCAAGAGTTACTAATGGATGAAATTTCTTATAAGTGCCTTTATAAGAATGAACCGATTGAGCGCGAGGGCCTGCTTTATACAGATGATGATATTAGAAGATATCTGACATTGCCGCTTGAGGAACCGGATGCAATCCTTGCTATTTGTGATACTAAAGATAAAGGTACTGACTTCTTATTCCTTCCTGTCCTTTATCAATATGGCGATGATTATTATTGTGTGGATTGTATATGTGATGATGATTCGGATTATGGCAAACAGTATGAAAATTGTGCAAGAATTCTTGTTGAACATAAAGTGCAACAATGCCAGTTTGAATCTAATAATGGTGGCAGTCGTGTAGCTTATGAAGTTAATAAATTGGTAGAGCAAAAGGGCGGCCGGTGCAACATTACATCGAAAGTATCTTCAGGTAACAAGGAAACCAAAATCATAGTGAATGCCGATTGGGTTAAAAAGCATGTACTGTTTAAGGACAAGTCTTTATATAAACCGAAAGATGATTACGGAAAAATGATGGCTTTTCTTCTTAGTTATACTGTCAAAGGAAAGAATGAACATGATGACGTTCCTGATGGTCTTGCAATGTTTGCTTTGTTTGTGTCTAACATGTACGGAGCCAAAGCTACTGTATATGACCGCCGTTCACTCGGTATATGAGGAGGTATGTAAAATGATAACTAAAAAGGATTTAGAAGAATATAGGCTTTTACAAAAGAGCATAGATGCTACAAAGAAAAAGATTGATTATTACAAAAAGAAGTATCCACGTGTATTACATGGGAAAGTAAGAGGCTCATCTTCCGAGTTTCCATACATAGAGCAGAACTTCACTATATCAGGATGCGAAGTAAGAGGCATGAGCCAAGAGAAGATAGATCAGCGAATCAAGGAGTTGGTTTTTAAGCTCCAGTCTGATTTAAAAAAATACGAAAGCAAGAAAATTGAGATAGAGGAATTTCTTGCTGGCATTGAGGACCTAACTGTAAAGTTGCTTTTTAACTATATCTATGTTGAGGGCATGAGCCAGGAAGAAGCCGGCGAATTGATTGGATTAGAGCAGAGTGGAGTATCGAAAAAGATAAATAAGTATCTTGGGCAATATCTTAATGTATCATAAAACCACAATATATAGTGAATTGGAATTGAAATCATACAATATATATGATAATATTGGTATCAGGAAAAGTGTAATTATTTTAAATTACTTTCCGAGAAAGCCCTCATTCTTATTCTCCCCCTTACCATATAGAACCGCCTATTTATCCCTCGCCATGGATAGGCGGTTTTTTGATACTTAAATTTATTGCTGTAGGTGAGCACTATGAAGAAAGAGTATTACGAATTACACTGTCAAAAATGTGATAGGGTACTTGCCAAGGTTCGTGGTGATGCTGAAATTATCTGCCCGAGATGCGGCGGTATTAACATCCTTTCCTTTGACAGCAAAGAAGTTAAATATATATCTAGGTTACGAAAACAATCTGAAAGAACATCGTCATCCGGCAAGCGGTTTGAGTGATGTTCTTTTATTTAGACAGGCGGTGAAATGATGTTGGATTCAAATAGTGCAAACGAATTTAGGGGCAGAAAGCGTATATATACGGATGAAAAATACATAGATTACAGGAATGTTATATCAGTATTGACCGATGCATTGATAGTACATCAATTTAATGTAAAACAGATACAGTATTTGTTGGACTATGAAAAAGGCATACAGCCAATTCTTGGTCGTACTAAAGAAATTCGCCCCGAAATTAATTATAAAATTGCTGAGAATAACGCCGCTAAGATTACAGACTTTAAGGTATCATATGAGTTTGGTTCGCCGATAACCTATGTTCAGAGAACAAGGTTTGAGGTTCCTGACTCTAATCCAGATGCAGATGATATATTTATCACTGCTTTAAATGAAATGCTTATAGAGGAAAGTAAAGCATCTAAAGATGTAGAACTGGCCAGATATTTCAAAATATGCGGTGTTGGGTATCGGATGATTAAGGCAAAGCCGAGGGTAACAGGCAAGTCAGTATTTGATATATTGACTCTTAATCCTCTGACAACCTTTATCGTGTACTCAAATGATATTTACCAAAAACCCATGATGGCAGTTACATACAGTCAACAAAAAAACGGCAATACGCTTTATGGCTGTTATACGGAAGATACTTATTTTGAGATAGAAAATGAAATCCGGATTGTAAACGGAGCACCAACCCCAAAAGATTGGAAAGTAAATAACGGTCAAGGAGTAGCGAATATTCCTGCCATCATACCGATTGTGGAATATGTTAATTCCTATGACCGCATGGGTTGTTTCGAAAAAGTAATGTCAATCCTGGATGCAATAAATGTGATTAATTCAGATAGAGTTAATGATATTGCTCAGCATGTTCAGAGCTTGTTATGGTTGGATAATGTTGAGATTGATGATGATAAGCTTCCGCATCTTAGGGATTATGGAATTATTCAGACTAAGTCAACCAACGGTGTTAATGGGCGTGTTGCTTATGTTGAAAGCCTTCTTCATCAGGGCGAAGTTCAGAAGCTGGTTGATTATCTTAATAGTCAGGCAATGGAAATAGCCGGGGTTCCAATGAGGCAGGAAAATCACGGCGGATCAACCGGTTCTGCTATGAATTTATCAAGTGGATGGCAGTTTGCTGAGATATCCGCTAAGCACTCTGAAAGTATTTTTGAGCAATCAGAACGTCAGGCTATCCGGATTATGTTGGAGATTATAAAGAAGTCAAATGATATTCCTGAAGAATTGGCAGGTATAGAAAATTTGAGCGTTGCTGATATCGAAATCAAGTTCAGCAGGAATAAGATTTACGATATTGCAACGAAATCCAACGCATTAAACACGCTGATTAGCACTGGCATTGACGGCAAACATGCCATTGAAACTGTTTCGCTGTTTACAGATCCGCAAGCAGTGTGGAACGATTCAAAGGACCTAATCAAGAAGGTTCAAGAAGCCAAGACCGAAAAGAAAGCCGTCAAGGAAGGACAAACCTTAGCAGTAAATACTGATAATGAGAAAACGATGCAAGATGCATCGGACCAACCTCAGAAATCAGTATATAGCGATATATAACAACTATAAATTAGGCAGTCAAGAAATTGGCTGTCTTTTCTTTGTGTAAAAACCCTGAGAGAACAGGTAAAAACGCAAATTTAACGGTCAGAGAAGACCTAAAAACGCAAGGAGGAAATCATGAAGAATTTTACCAAAACCATTTTACCTTATAACTTGCAATTTTTCGCTGATGATGCGGCACCTGCACAGGAACCTGATTCAACACCTGCAGATACACATGATACTGCACTTGGCTCAACTGCTGACCAGACACAGAACACCGAACCTCAACTGACAGCAGAGGAACAGATCGCAAAGTTATTGGCCGAACAGAAAAAACTGAAGGCAGCAATGGATAAAGCTGCTTCTGAAGCAGCTGAATATAAGAAAAAATACCGTGCCACCTTAAGCGAAAAAGAACAGCTTGACATGGAGAAGGCTGAGCGTGAAGCACAGTTACGTGCCGAATTCGAACAGCTCAAGAGAGAAAACACCATTAATAAGATGGCTAAAAGCTTTATCAACATGGGCTACTCCGAGGACCAGGCGATTAAGGCTGCAACCGCTCAACTTGATGGTGATTTTGAAGAGTTTACCCGTATACAGGCCGCTTTCTTAGCAGCAAGAGATAAGCAAAAGGAGGCCGAGTGGATGAAGAAAATGCCAGCTCCACCGGCCGGAAACAAAGACACTGAACCCGAAGATCCGTTCTTAAAGGGTTTGAAGTCTGGATTATAAGGAGGTAATTACATATGGCAGTTAATTATGCTGAAAAGTATAGTCCTATCGTGGACGAGATCTTTACTTTTGAATCTTTTACAAATGCTCTGGTTAACCAGAATTATGACTGGTTGGGAGTGGAAACTGTAAAGGTTTATTCAATCCCTACAGTTGAAATGAATGATTATACCGTTACCGGTTCTAATCGTTACGGCACTCCTACCGAGTTAGAGAATGAAGTTCAGGAAATGACTCTTACAAAGGATCGTTCCTTCACCTTCACCATTGACCGCAAGAGCTATGACGATACATTAATGACAATGGAAGCTGGCAAGAGATTGCAGAGACAGATTATCGAGAGGGTTATTCCTGAAATCGATGCCTATCGTATAGCAGCTCTTGTAGCAGGTGCTAAAAGCGGAAATATAAAGACAGGTCCTGCTCTTTCCGCATCTAACGCATATGAAACATTCTTAGCAGTTCAGGAAAAGCTTGACGATGCTAAGGTTCCGACAGTCGGAAGAATTTGCGTATGCAGACCATCTTTCCATAATAAGCTTAAATTAGACGATTCCTTCACCAAAGTAGGTGACATGGGTACAAAGATTGCTATTAAGGGTATTGTAGGTGAGGTTGATGGCGTTCCTGTTATTAAGGTGCCAAGTTCTTATTTCCCTACAGGAGTAGATTTCATTATCACTCATCCGGTGGCAATGACCGCACCTATTAAACTGGTTGATTACAGAATTCATGTAGATCCACCTGGAATCAGCGGTTGGTTAGCAGAAGGCCGTGTTCGTTACGATGCTTTCGTATTGAAGAATAAGGCAGATGCTATCGGTGGATATAAGGTTGTTGAAGGAGGTAACTAATGCTATTTGTTAAGAATGGCATTGAAATAGGTGTGGACAACCCTGTTTGTTACAACTTGTTTGTAAGACAGGGTTGGACCCCTGTTAATGATACTCCTGCTCCGGTGGTGGATGATGAAACGTCTGCCGCAAAGGCATCTGTTCCATTGACGGCAGAACCGGCTCTGGTTATTGATGAACCTATAACTCAAATAGAAGATGCGGTCAAGGATGAAATCAGGGAACCTGCTATCAAAGCAGAAACCACTAAGACAAAATCTACCGCACAGAAACGCACTTATCAGAAACGTAAATAATCCAAGGAGAGTGAAAGAGATGGCAACAAACCTCGAAAGTCTAAAAATATATCTGAAAATAAAGGACGATACAGAGGATGATTTGCTGTCTCTTTTTCTCTCTCAAGCAGAGAAGAAAGTACTTAATAAGAGATATCCTTATGGTTATTCTGATGAAGAGAAAGAAAAGGTTCTTGAAAAGTATTCTGATATTGTGCTTGATATAGCAGTTTTCCTTTATAACAAACAAGGAGCCGAAGGCCAGACAGCTCATAGCGAGAATGGCATTGGCAGGAGCTATGAGAATGCTGGCATCCCGGATTCATTCGTTCAGGATATTATTCCGGTAGCAAAGCTGATGTAGGCGGTGATATCATGGCATGTGGAACAAAAGGAACCAAGACAAGGAAAGGTTCCAAAGGCTCTAAGGGCAGAAAGTAGATGATACCATGAGAAGTATGGAGAGAAATAAGGTCGATGTGTGGTATGCGCTTTATTCTGGAAAACAAGCGATCTTAGATAGTGACGGTAACGAAACCGGAGAATATACCAGCGGTTATGGACTTCCAGTTAAAATCCGTATCCGGGTATCACCTAATAAGGGCGAAGCAACTAATCAGTTATTTGGTACCTTGCTTGATTATGACAGCACAATGATTACGACTGAGAATTTGCCGATAGATGAATATTCGATTTTATGGATTGGCAAAGAGCCGATTTTAGAAAATGGAGCTTATCCCCTTGACAGCAACGGAAATCAGATAACAGGTCATACTCATGTGGTTGTCAGGGTGGCGAAGGATATTAATGTTACGCAGTATGCGATTAAGAAGGTTAATTAAACACAGAAAAGGCAGGTAGATAGGTATGATTTTAAAGAAATGCATTAATGGCAGTATGATTTTGATTGATGGCATTAGCGAGGTTCATGTTTATGAAAAGGATGGTTTCCCTTGGGTTCAGATCCAAAGGGGAAAAGAGACAACTACTCACATACTTTGTGAACCGGCTTATATTCTAAATGATGATGGAAAGACGATTGAAAAGTTACCATATAGCAAGCCTGATGCAGTTAAATTTGAGGAATATGCTAAGGCATTTAACCGGAGATTTGTTTCAACGAAGAAGGATTGATGTAAATGTCAAAGCGAATATCCTTCGGTTTATCCGTCTCCGAAATAAACAATGCCGTCAAGGAACTCCGTAAGTACCAAGCTGAAATCACCTATAAATGCCAGAAACTTGCTGAACGACTAGCAGAGGAAGGTATCTACATAGCAAGGTTAAAAATCGCTGAATACGATGCGATTTATACTGGAGAACTTCTTGCTAGTATCAAATCTGAATATGGTGGAGTTATTCAGGATGGTGCTAAATGGATTATTTATACGGGTTGTGAATGGGCGCCGTTCGTGGAGTTCGGTACTGGCATTGTCGGAAGTCAGAATCCTCATCCGGATACCACATTGGCCAACTGGAAGTATGATGTAAACGAGCATGGTGAAGCCGGATGGTGGTACTTCAACGAAACTGATGGTCAATGGCACTGGACTAAGGGTATGCCGTCAAGACCGTTCATGTTTGAGACAGGGCAGGAATTACATAAGCTTGTAACCAAGATTGCTAAGGAGGTGTTTGGCTCGTGATTGATAAATCGAATTATTTATTTACACAAGTAAAGAATGCACTCGGAACTAATATAAAAGGTGCGAGCCAAACATACGAGGCTTCGGTTCCGGTTGACTTGCCATATATGTTTTTTAATCAGATTGGCAACGAGCAGACTGCAGACGATTTAAGTAATAATGAAAATGCTGTCAATACGACTATCGAAATTACTTTCTTCGCATCAGGCGCAAGCAAACTCACTACTTGTAAAAATCTCATGGCTATAGCAGATGAAAAAATGCGGTCAATGGGCTTCAGACGAGTTTATGGTCCAACTCAAATAACTAATATAGCAGACACTTCAATTTGCCGTTATATGGCGAGATTTAGCCGAGTTATCGGAGCTGATGACACCCTTTGACGGCAATTTCTAATTCAATATAACTATCGACCTTAGTACATGGGAATTCCATGTGCTATTTTTTTACCTTTTGAAAGGAGCGAATAACAATGGCTATTTCCAGTTATAACGCCAAACTTATGCATTTTAAGGGTTCAACTTGGCAGCAGCTAATCCCGGTTAAGACCACTCCGCAGTTAGGTGGTGCGCCGGAACAATTAGAGACAACTACACTTGACGATAATATGCAGACCTTCATCAATGGTATTCAGACCGCAGAAGCAATGACATTTACCGCTAACTATGACAGCGCTAAGTATGACGAGTTAAAGTTGCTTGAAGGTAAAACAGAAAAATATGCGGTTTGGTTTGGTAATAACGGAGATGGAAGCGAAGGAAAATTTAGTTTTAATGGTCAGCTTTCAGTATATGTTAACGAGACTTCCGTTAACAGTGTTGTTGAAATGACTATCACCATCAATCCTTCATCTCCGATCCAGAAAGATGTAGCTTAAACAAATATATAACAAGGGGTGGATCGTTGGTCTACCCCTTTAATTTTATTATTTTATGGAGGAATAAGATATGAGTTTTGTAAAAATTAATAACAAAAACTATGAAGTACCGGAATTAAATTTTGCACATTCCAAGAAGTTGGAGCAGTACGGTGTTCCGTTGAGAAGAATGATTGACCCTGATTTGATGTTTACTATTGTTAGCGCTTTTGTGGCAATAGTAATTGGAATTACTCCAGAGGAAGCTGATTTTGTTATAGAACAACATATTCTTGGCGGTGGCACCGTTGAAGAAATATACAAGGCATACATAGATGCCATAACCGAAAGCCATTTTTTCAAGAAACTCCTGGAGAATCAGGAGAAGAAAACAATCAAGAGAGCTGCCAAGACAGAACTGACCGAATAAGTTTTGAACCCCCAAAAACATTCTCGGAGGTCATAGAACGAGTATGGCTTCCAGCGGCAATACGGTATGGAATTCCATTCGATACTTTCTGGAAACTCAATCCCAAATACATGGAAATATATCAGAAAGAATATTTGGATGGAGTTAAATCCAGGTATGAGTTTGCTGACTTCCAAGCATGGAAAATTGGGCAATATATGATCTCTGCAATTCAAAAAGCTCTTGAACCCAAGAAAGCTAAGTACCCGGAACAACCTTACAGCATGGAAAAATCTGACGAGGTCCAGGCGTCTCCGGAAATACAAGCCCGAAAATTTGAAGATTGGGCAAATGCATTTAATAAAAAGTTTATGAGTCAACAGAACAGCAAGGCACCTGAATAATTTGGGTGCCTTGTTTTATCGTTTTAGGCGAGAAGACTCCCACCTCAAGGAACGAAAGTGAGTAGGTGGGAGATGAATCGCCTTTGAACAAGGGATGATTACTTACCATCTCTATTGTCCAACTGTTCAAGTGCATATTGAATAAGATAAATAATTGTTTGGGTACGAGTTGTGAACCCCTTCTTTTCTTTGAACTCGTCAATTCGTTTCAATAATTCTTTTGGATAACGCATATTCAAAACTTGCGACATTTTTTTACCTCCATATTGTGTATTAAAATAATACATGATATAATCAATGTATATTATAATAATACACAACTGAGGAGGTGAAAGTCAATGTTGGTAAACAAAGCATATAAATTTAGAATTTACCCAACTAAAGAACAAGAAATCCTAATCACTAAAACTTTTGGTTGTAGTCGATTTGTGTTTAACCACTTTTTAGCAAAATGGAATGAAACCTATCAAGAAACAGGTAAAGGATTAACTTATAACTCTTGTTCCTATCAATTAACACAACTAAAGAAAGAACTTGTTTGGTTAAAAGAGGTAGACAGCATTGCTTTGCAGTCATCTCTTAAAAATCTTGCTGATGCTTATTCTCGCTTTTTAAAAAAGCAAAACGACAAACCACGTTTCAAGTCTAAAAAGAATCCTGTACAATCCTATACGACTAAATACACAAATGGCAATATTGCTATTGATGGAAACAAAGTCAAGCTGCCTAAATTGGGCTGGATTCGTTTTGCAAAAAGTCGTGAAGTAGAAGGTCGCATTTTAAATGTAACCATTAGACGAAATCCAAGTGGTAAATACTTTGTATCTATTTTAGTTGAAACAGAAGTTCAAGAATTATCTAAAACTAATTCTGCTATTGGAATTGATGTAGGATTAAAGGATTTCGCTATTTTGTCTAATGGAACGACTTATGCAAATCCTAAATTCTTCCGTAAATTAGAAGAAAAATTAGCAAAAGCACAACGTATTCTTTCTAGACGTACAAAAGGTGGTTCTAATTGGAATAAACAACGAATTAAAGTTGCTCGTATTCATGAAAAAATCACAAACGCAAGAAACGATTACTTGCATAAAATCTCTACCGAGATTGTCAAAAACCACGACATTATCGGCGTAGAGGATTTGCAAGTAAGCAATATGTTGAAGAATCATACGTTAGCAAAAGCCATTAGCGAAGTATCATGGTCACAATTTAGAACGATGTTGGAATACAAAGCAAAATGGTATGGTAAAAAAATAGTTAAAGTAAGCAAAACATTTGCTTCTTCTCAACTATGTTCATGTTGTGGCTATAAAAATAAAGACGTTAAGAATCTCAATCTTCGTGAATGGGAATGTCCGTCATGTGGGACACATCATGATAGAGATATTAACGCAAGCCTAAATCTTCGCAATGAAGCATTGCGATTAACCGTTGGAACGACGGAGATAGCCTACTAAATATTCGCTCGATAGAGCGAAGTTCGTAGGAATCTCCCACTTCTAAGCGAAGCGAAAGTGGGAGTAGTTCAACAATTCGAACAATCATGTCTGATAAGACATTTCCTATAAATACGAAAAGGCGGTGGAGAAATGGCAGATGCAATCGATCGCTTAGAAATACAAGTCCAAGCACAAGCGCAGAAAGCTAATTCTGAACTTGATAAGTTAATATCCAAGCTCGAAAGAATGTCAGGTTCGCTGTCAAGGATAACTGAAGGTGGCGGCATTAATAAATTGGCTTCTGGCATTGATAGGTTATCTTTTTCAATGCAGAACATTTCTAATGTTAGGACTGCAGACTTCACCCGCCTAGCAAAAAATATTGAAAAACTTGGCAATATTAATCAATCCGGCATCAATAATACAGCCAATGCACTCCGAACAATTTCATCTGCTTTGACAGCAAGTACTGTATCTAGCGAAGCACTTAAAGGATTATCTGATTTAGCCAATGGCATATCCAGACTGGGCTATAAGTCTGTCACTAATGCAATAACGAATCTTCCTTTGTTGGCTCAAAGCATGCGCCAGTTCATGGAAACCTTATCTACTACTCCTCAGGTATCTCAAAACCTTATTCAAATGACCAATGCAATGGCAAATTTAGCCGCGCAGGGCTCTAAATATAGCTCAACGATAAATTCTATATCTAGGGCAACAAACACGCTTACAAAGGC
>ENA-OWPA01001434-OWPA01001434.1-bioreactor-metagenome-genome-assembly--contig:-NODE-1434-length-15741-cov-110.995403_pt1 | contig 15741 bp, 16 predicted proteins | sample MGYA00238139_ERZ651803 | MGnify/ENA primary metagenome ERZ651803 (study PRJEB26909, sample SAMN07631231) | bioreactor metagenome | isolation source: Switchgrass digestor | place: USA: Dartmouth...
AACCTGATGAACTTACTGACGATGAAAAAGGAATGCTTGCATGCTATAAACATCCTGCTGACTGGACAAATAAAAAATCAATAAATCCGATTATTGAATCAATAAAAAGCAGAATTAAATAACAGTTATATACAACAGAAATGAGAATTATAATAAAAATTGGTATAATAGAGAGGTAATGATAAAATGATAAATGAAAAAATAAATAACTGCTGTTGCTGTAAGGGAAAAGAGTCACTTAATAAAATAGAAAATGACAATACATGTCCTGTGTGTAAAGCATCAGGAGTAAAAGTAAAAAATATTACAGTCAGGCATTTGGTAGTTGATACCCTTGCAGAATTTGTCGGAGATATGGATTATTATATATGCATGAATGAAGAATGTAATATTGTTTATTATAATCCAGAATCAGGCGTTAAGTTTGAAAAGCAGCAAGTGAAAGTGCCTATATGGTTTAAAAAAGATGCCAATCCTAAATACGCCTGTTACTGCAGCAAGGTTACAGAGGAACAGGTAATAGATGCTGTAATAAAACATGGTGCAAAAACAATTAAGGATATTATAGAAATTACAGGAGCGATGAAAAACAGCCAATGTCAAAAAAATAACCCCTTAGGGAAATGCTGTCACAAAATAATTCAGGAGGCTATAGATAAGGGGTTATCCATGAAATAAGATGCAATTCCGTTTTGTACTATATTTTAATACTATATACCGTAAATCGGGGGATTATCATGTTTGAATACATAAAATTGCAAAGAACAATGTGTTTTGGGACTTGTCCTGTCTATAGTGTTATGGTAGATAATGAGGGTAATGTAAATTATAGTGGAGAAATGTTTGTATATAAGAGCGGAGAGCATCATTGGCAGATACCAATGAAAAAAGTAGAACAATTAAATGGCTTGATTGAGGATTTTGGGTTTAAGTCTTTTATATATGAACCAGGGAATGAGTTCATTACCGACCAGTCTTCTTGTATTACCACAATAAAATATTTAGATGGAGAAAGTAAAGAAATTAATCACTATTACGGACATGTTTTGATAGATGATAGCCTGACAGCATTTGAAAATAAGATAGAGAGAATAATAGGCACTAAAAAATATGTAAATCCAAAATTGTACATATACCTAGTTGAAGAAAAAATTTCAGAGTCATCAATCAGATACATGGTTATTTCTGCTTCGGAAAAAGAAGCAATATCTTTAGCGGAAAAGGAATGTACTAGACAAGAAGCATTAAAATGGAAAGCCATGAAGATTGGTGTTGCTATAGATGATTATTATGAACCGTTAATACTTATGAGAGATTTTAAAGTACGTAATGGGAATTTATAGGCAGATATGAAAATTAGGAGAAAAATATGTTATAATCCTGAATTTTGCAGTTAGAAGAGGGAAAAAGAGCCCATAACCACGCTAAAATAGCAGGTTATGGGCTTTATGGTTTGGTGAATAAGTTGTAGTGTATCAGCTCAACTTTTTTACATTTGCAATAATTTTTTTAATTTCCCCTCTTGTCCTGTATTTCTTGCTTAAATCAATACCGAATACCTTCTCCATACTCTGGATTATTCCATCGGTATAATGAAAATTGTAATAATTTTCACCAATTGAACTGCATGTATAATTTCGAATAGAATTAATTATTTCAGAAGCAGAAAATTTAAGATTTGGGTCAAGAATTCCCGAATGAGCAGATTGATTCATCCTCATTTCAAGAATTCGGATCAAAAGCAATGCAACAAAACAACTTAGAAAATGGGCCTCGATATGAGCTTCCAGTGAAACATAAATCGGGCGTGTTCTAAGTTCAGACTTGGATATTTTGAAAGTCTCTTCTATTTTCCAGAGGTTATGATATATTTCAATAATTTCATTATCACTTTTATCTAATTCACTGGTAACTATAGCATAGTAACCGTCATATTTTTCTTCTTCACGAATTTTATCCTCATCCAAATATAGCTTAGTGTTTGTTTTTACAATTTCACCGTCTTCGTTTATTTGAATGCCTTTAATATATGAAGCAGCACTATATGATATAGAACGGGTAAAAGCAGAAGGAGTTTTAAGATACCTTTTGGATTTTTCGATTACGCGGCTCCTTTCATAACGGGCTTTTTCTGCATAATCCTGGCTGTAAAAAACAACTTGTTTCTGGTCAACACGTATCTTTTGCTTTTTACCATTCCGGTCAGTAAAAGTAATTTCTCTGGGATAAATGCGGGATTTACATCTAAATTCCCCATTACCCTGATATCCGCTTTGGTCCAATACATATTGCTTGAACTCCTGATCTGCGCCTCTTATGGATTGACTATAGATATATCCATTGCCTGAGGCTATTTGATAGGCAATATTATCACCACAGTTAAGTCCTTTATCAGCTACAACCACAATACGACCGAATTTGTAATCTTCTTTGACTCTGTTCAAAATTGGATTTAGAGATAGTTTTTCCGATTGATTACCAGGAAAGAGATGGAATGCTAAAGGCAGACCTTTACTATCAAGAAGCAGTCCCATTTGGACAATAGGATTTGGACGTTTTTCTTTGCTGGGACCTCTCCGTCTTAGTTCATCTTCTTGATCTATTTCAAAATAGTAATTGGTAACATCGTAATAGGCCAATTCATGATCCCGGCCATATTGTTCCAGGATAGCGTTATTGAGCCAAGTCTGAAGATCTAAATTAAATCTGTCATAGTAGTCAAGACTGCGATAGACAGCTTCTAAAGAGGGGGCAAAAGTCTCAAAAAAACGATCCTGCTTTTCGTATGCTTCTTTCTTGGAACCTGGATACAGTACACGGGAATAAACAAGCAGGCGAAAGATAGCATTTAAATTAAAATCAATTTTTAGTCTGTTTTCACGCCGTTGAAAAAAAGTATGAATACCCAATTCATGGTAAATTTTTTCGAGGAAGACATAACCAAGATTTTTCAATCCAATTTCATGCTCTGAAATTTTAGTATCAGGATTCAGTACAAGTTTAATGGGCTCAGAATTGCGAGTTTCTTCTGCGGTACGCTGTTTAGCAATTTCCCGAAAATGGGCGATAGGGTCAGGATAAATTTTTTCCAGTTCATCGAGATAGCCGAGTACTTCAACATGCTTTTGCTTAACTTTCCCGTTTTCTCTGTATGAACGAGTAAGAGTCAGTAGTATACGTCCATTTTTGCATCTGTTTTTTTTCACGAACATAGGCCAAATACCTCCCAAGAAAGAGCCTTTATTATATTATACCACATACTACATCATACTACAACACCAAAATAATACAAAATTTTAACAAAAAAATAACCGCTTTTTGCGGTGTATTTTTGCCTTTGGTAATTTTTCTTTTAAACTATAACTGCAAAAGAAACGGGGAAGAAAACCGTAAATACTCTGGAGTTTATACAGGAAATCAGAAAACGCCTTGCTGAAAAAATGTAAACTTAAGTGCCCCTTTCACAAGCATATGTCGGTTGAAGCATAATCAAAGCGTGTGTGAAAGGGGTTTTTTATGGGAAAATTTTCTTGACAGTGTTTTAATTTGGTGTATAATGGGAATATAAATAATATAATGTAGAATATTGTATAGTTTAACGGGGAAAAGATGGAATCTTTCCGCCGATAAAGGCAAACCTGCTGAAAGGCAGGGACGCAAAGCCATAGGGCCTAAAGCGAAAGCAATGGCAGCCTGGCTACCGAAGGGAGAGATTTTTTGTGAGAAAATTTCTTGTATCGGTCATGTTGCTGGTACTGCTTTCCTCACTTTTAAGTGCAAATGTACAAGCCTATAGTGATATTCTGAACAAGGACGGTTTGGAATACGGAGTTATAGGCGTTACATATCCGAAAGAAGACGGTATACGGTATAAAGTGTCAATATCAAAAGGCTCTGAAGTATACTACTATGATTACATCGGACCGGGGACGGAGTTTTATCCCATTCAGTTTGGAAATGGTGAATATAAAGTATCCCTGCTGAAGAATGTATCGGATTCGAAATACATGGTTGTATATAAAGATACAATCAGGGTAAATCTTGCAAATGAAAACGTTATATACCTGCAGTCTATACAGAATGTACGTTATGAGCCCGGTATGAAGGCTGTTTTGAAGGCCGGCGAACTGACCGGCGGGCTCAGCAGTACCATGGATAAAGTAAAAGCTGTTTACCGGTATATTGTTTCAAACATGGAATATGACTATAATTTTGAGCCAATGCTGGACAAGCCTTATATACCTGATATTGAGAAAACTTTTAATACCCGTAAGGGGATATGCTATGACATTGCATCATTGTTTGCAGCGATGCTCAGAACCCAGGGCATACCGGTAAAACTTGTCAAAGGGTATTCGGATAATATTGAAGGGTATCACGCATGGAATGAAGTGTTGATAGACGGCAGCTGGATAACAGTTGATGCAACCTATGATATAACAGTGAAGGATGCAGGCGATAATAACATGATAAAGAACAAAGCCGAATACCAGCCCGAAAAATATTATTAAACAGTTTTTTGAAGTTTACCGTTTATTTTTGCATGCCGCCGCCTGAACATGGTACAGCAAATAAAAAGCCTTGTTATATTTCATAGCAGGCTTTTTTTTATTTCAAAGCCTTGCAGCCCAAACGTAATATGTTATAATTGTGAGAAGAATTCTTAAAAGAAATGGTTGCAAAGGCGGGGAGTGAAAACGGAGAAGATAAGACTTCAGAAGTATCTGGCCCAATGCGGTGTAGCTTCCAGAAGGAAAGCAGAGGAATATATACGCGATGGTAAAGTACGCGTAAACGGTCTTATTGTAACAGAGTTGGGCGTGAAAGTTTCACCGGATGATCGTGTGGAAGTTGACGGTAAACCTGTTAAGCCTGAAAATAACAAGGTTTATATACTCTTGCACAAGCCCAGGGGTTATGTTACGACCGTAAGTGATCCCGAGGGAAGAAAAACAGTACTTGAACTTGTCCAGGGAATTAATGAACGGGTTTATCCGGTGGGACGCCTTGATTATGACACCTCCGGACTACTGTTGCTGACGAATGACGGTGATTTTGCAAACCTGCTTATGCACCCCAGGCATGAGATTTTGAAGGTATATATTGCAACGGTAAAAGGGAAGCCAACCGATGAAGCAATTGAAAGGCTCAAAACCGGTGTCAGGATAGATGATTATGTTACTGCTCCTGCTTTTGTGAAAGTACTTAATTATTACGAAAATAAAACAAAGCTGGAGATCACCATTCATGAAGGGCGTAACAGGCAGATAAGAAAAATGTGTGAAAAAATAGGCCACCCGGTTATCAGGCTCAAGAGGATTGCGTACGGAAACCTGGAGCTGGGCGGATTAAAGCCCGGGGAATGGAGATTTCTTACCGATAAAGAAGTAAAGCAATTGATGGGGAAGATGTGAAGATATGACGCAGAATAAAATAAGACATTTTTTTGTTTACTTTAAAAGGATGATGATGTTTTACGACTTGAAGGCTAAAGGCGTACCGCAGGTGATTTTTGTGCTTCTTTTGGCGGTATCCTTCGGCTTCATGCTTATAGCAAGGCCTGTAATACTGGATTACAGTATATATTTACAGCAGCTCAATAACACTTACATGGATATATTTTCGTCCGGAAGTGCCAATGATCCTTCAGCGATTTACAGAAGTGCACTGGAAATTCAAAATTCCGAAACATTTTACCGGCTATTGTCGGCATCTTTGAAAATTATTGGATTATTTGCACTGCAGCAGTTGCTGTTAATGCTGTTGTCATTTTTTTACCTGGGGGCGTATCTTTGTGATCTTGAATCAGAAGGTTCCACTTTTTCCTGCTACATAAGAAAGTTTTTAAAGGCGTTGCCCAGGTTTGTCGGGTTTAACCTGATTTTTTACATGGCAGTTGTTATTTTGCTGTTCGCTCTCGTTTTCCTTTTTGCCCTGGCTTCAACATTAATGCAGGTGCTGATCTTTGCATTGGGTTTCATAACCCTTCTTATTCCGGTTGGCTGGTTTATTGTACAGGTAATATTTATATTCAAGGACATTACCTTTCTTGATACGGGTGTAACCATATGGCGCAATTTCAAATTATCTATGCAGCTGTCCAAGGGAAACAGGGTGATGATAGCAAGAAATATCATTTTTATTGAACTTCTGTATCTGCTCATTAGAATGTTTACGGTTGAATCACAGCTGATATCAATGTTTATCATTTCGTTTCTTGAAGTTATCATTCTGTTAATCAAGCAAAGGCTTATTGCCCTGATGTATATCAGCCGTACCCGAAAAATAGAGGAAACGCCCGCAGCAACTTTATGATGAAATTAAATATATAAAGATTAATCTATATAGATGGAGGATAATATTATGAGATTTGAGAACATTGAGAAAATTGATCCTCAGGTTGCACAAGCTATTTATGATGAAGTGAAAAGGCAACGGAACAAAATTGAGCTTATCGCATCGGAAAACTTTGTAAGCAGGGCCGTTCTTGAAGCATTGGGAACACCGCTGACCAACAAATATGCAGAAGGTTATCCCGGAAAAAGGTATTATGGCGGATGTGAATATGTTGATGTTGTCGAGAGCCTGGCAATAGAACGTGCGAAAAAGCTTTTCGGGGCAGAGCATGTAAATGTACAGCCGCATTCGGGTGCCCAGGCCAATATGGCTGTATTCTTTGCCGTACTTAATCCCGGAGATACCTTTATGGGAATGAACCTTTCCCATGGTGGTCACCTCAGCCACGGAATGGCAATAAATATGTCGGGAAAGTATTTTAAGGTAGTACCATATGGCGTAAGGAAAGACACCGGGCTTATTGATTATGACGAATTAAGAGAGCTTGCCATCCAGAACAGGCCGAAAATGATAATCGCCGGTGCAAGCGCTTATTCCAGGGAGATAGATTTCAAAGCATTCAGGGAAATCTGTGACGAAGTGGGGGCATACCTCATGGTGGATATGGCTCATATTGCAGGTCTTGTAGCCGCAGGCTGCCACCAGAGCCCGGTCCCGTATGCTGATTTTGTTACCACAACAACCCATAAAACCCTCCGTGGACCAAGGGGTGGTATGATCCTCTGCAGGGAGAAGTACGCAAAGGATATTGATCGTGCTGTTTTCCCCGGTATCCAGGGCGGTCCCCTTATGCATGTGATCGCAGCAAAAGCAGTTGCTCTGCAGGAAGCTTTACAGCCTGAATTTAAAGAGTATCAGAAACAAATTGTAAGAAATGCAAAAACCCTTGCAGATGCTTTGCAGGAACATGGCTTTGAAATTGTATCGGGCGGCACCGACAATCACTTAATGCTGGTTGACCTGACGAATAAGAATATCACCGGCAGGGATGCCCAGCTGCTTCTTGACGAAGTACTTATTACAGTAAATAAAAACGGTATTCCGTTTGATACTCAGAAACCATTCATAACCAGCGGTATCAGGATTGGAACACCGGCTGTAACTGCAAGAGGCATGAAGGAAGCCGAAATGAAAGAAATTGCTGAACTTATATCAAAGACATTAACCGGCTTTGAAAAATATAAGGATGAGGTTGTTAAATCGGTTAAAGATTTGACCGAAAGATTCCCCCTGTATGATTATATTGAGGGATAAGCTGTATATTGTAAATTGATATGCAATTTCCCCGGTTGTTTTAAATATGATAAGCCGGGGTCATTGACAAACAACGACTCAGTGTATATAATGTAGTTTGTTGACTTTTTTCAGCCGGAGGAAAATATGTTGGTTGATATATCTGCAGTTGTAAAGGTTGCAGGTTCAGAACTTAAAATTAATGAGTCCGGCATTATTGATGATTTAACGGATATATATGGTGTAATATCGGTTGTCGGGCCTGTATCATTTAACGGTATCATTGCAAACCTGGATGGAGTGTTGCATCTCGAAGGTGATGCCGTATGTACGTATAGTACCCGCTGTGATTTTTGCAACAAGCAAATTACCAGGGAGCTTAGGGTGAAAATAAGCGAGGATTTGGTTGACGAGCAAAACGGTAATGACGATGAAGACCAGTATACTTACAGCGGGAACTGGCTTAACCTGGATAAAATGTTATCCGATCAAATTGTATTGGCAATGCCGATGCATCACAGGTGCAGTGAAGATTGCCGGATAATATGCGAAAAATGCGGAGAACCCGTCACCGGTAATGGATGCGGCTGTAATACAGATCAGCCCATTGACCCGAGACTGGCCGCTTTAAAAGATTTAATTGATAATAAACATACCGATACGGCAGAATGACGCCGAAAACCGGAACGGAGGTGTTACAAATGGCAGTACCAAAACGTAAAGTATCAAAACAAAGGAGAAATAAAAGAAGAACGCATTATAAACTCAGCGTACCAGGGTTGGTTTCATGCCCTAAGTGTCATAGCTTGAAAATGCCACACCGCGTATGTATGGAATGCGGATACTATAATGGAAAAGAAGTTATAAAAGTTGAAGCTTAACAAAATGAATTAATTACATGAAAGTAGCAGCTTTAAAGATTACATTAATTTATCCCGGCAAATGAAGGTAATTCTTTATTCAGGGTTTTTAATGTAAGAATCTATTGCTGCTATTATTTTTTTATCCAAATATCCCTTAAGCACTGATTCAAACGGGTGAGCCATGTCAGATTGAAACGCGGGTTCACCCAGCGCTGAGAGGGGATTTAACTAACTGATGGCCGGATGCTGCACAAAAACATGCAATGAAAAGCACTTCAGAGTCCTGATTTTGGCACACTGTTATGGAAGTGCCTGCAGTTTTACGAAAGTGTGCGGCAATAGATTTATGGAGGTAGAATGAGCAATCTGAAAATATCCGAAGTATATGCCGGAAGCATTGCGGAAGAAGCAGGTATTGAACCCGGGGATACACTTTTGTCCATAAACGGGGAATCCATAATTGACGTGTTTGATTATCGTTTTCTTACTTCAGATGAAACTGTGATACTGGAAGTCATAAAGCCTGACGGCAACATACTGAGGGTTGATATTGAAAAGGACGAGTATGAGGATATTGGTCTTGAATTTGAAAACCCGCTGCTTGATGAAGAAAAAAGCTGCAGGAACAAGTGTATTTTCTGTTTTATAGATCAACTTCCGAAAGGGATGAGAGAATCCCTGTATTACAAGGATGATGACGCCCGTTTGTCATTTTTGTTCGGAAACTATATTACAATGACAAACATGGGGCAGGATGAAATAAACAGGATAATCAAATACCGCATGTCGCCCGTAAACATATCGGTGCATACGACAAATCCGGATCTCAGGGTTAAAATGCTTAATAACCGCTTCGCCGGAGATATCCTGTCAAAAATGAAAATATTGGCTGACAGCGGTATAACACTGAATGCGCAGATTGTTTTGTGCAGGGATGTAAACGATGGTAAAGAGTTTGACCGCACACTGAAGGATTTGTCTTCACTTATGCCGGCACTTAACAGTATATCGGTTGTCCCGGTCGGAATTACGAAATTCAGGGACGGCCTTCCCGTGTTAAGATCGTTTGACAGGGATTCGGCTTTGCAAGTAATAGCACAGGTTGAACAGTGGCAGCATTATTTCCTGGAAGAAACAGACAGCAGAAGGGTTTTTCTGGCTGATGAATGGTACCTGATGTCGGATACGCCCATTCCCGATTACACTCATTATGAAGATTTTCCTCAGATAGAAAATGGTGTCGGTATGGCGGCGTCGTTCATTGAACAGTTTGATTTTGCACTGTCGCAGGAAGAAAGCCGCAGGGTTGATAAAACCGTTAGTATTGCCACCGGTATGCTCGCAGAAAAAATTATGACCGATCTTGCGAAACGTGCCGAAAAGCATTTTCCCGGTCTGAAAGTGCTTGTATATCCGGTTGAAAATAATTTTTTTGGCAAGACTATTACTGTTTCCGGACTGTTAACCGGTATCGACATTAAAGACCAATTGTCCGGGAAATACCTGGGTGATACTCTTTTGTTGCCATCCAACATGTTCAGGGCAGGTACCGACATTTTCCTGGATGACCTGACGGTGGAAGATCTGGCCCTGGCACTGCATACTGATGTACAGAAGGTCGGTATTGACGGAGGTGAACTCCTTTATCATTTATTAAAAAGGTAATTTTTAGCAGACAACATTTTGATGTTTTTCATGTTTATGATATAATTATATAAGACCGTTTCTGTTTTCCTCCGTATTATTATGTGCGTATATTTCTGTTTCTAATCTTATTAACTAAGAGGTTTGGGGTTTTAGCATGGAAAAAAAATTTATTGCAGGCCAGTTTAACGATTCATTTATCCCTGTTATGGATGGGGTTACAAATGTGGTTAAAAACTATGCTTACTGGCTGGATAAAAAATACGGTGAATGTTATGTAGCCACTCCGGCATACCCTGGATATGTTGACAGGGAGGAGTTTCCAGTGCTGCGTTATTACTCTATTCCTCTTAAAAAACGGGAACCGTACCGTATCGGGTTGGAACTTCTGGATCTTAATTTTCGCAGCACTATTAAAAGCATTCCATTTGATATAGTACATGCCCACTGCCCGTTTACTTCCGGCGCTGTTGCACTGCAGATTGCCAGGAAGAATAATATTCCGATTATAGCTACATTCCATTCAAAGTTCTATGACGATTTCAAACAGATTTTAAAAATAGACGCATTTGCGAAATTCTGCACCCGCATAGTGATGGATTTCTTCGACAGGGTGGACCAGGTCTGGACTGTAAGTAAAGGTACTGCCGATACTCTTCGTGAGTATGGCTATAAGGGTGATATAGAAATAGTGCCCAACGGTACCGATTTTGTCATGCCTGAAAACATGGAAACCCTTATCAGGCAAACCGAAGAGAAACTGAATATCAACAGCGATGATCTGGTATTCCTGTTCGTAGGCCAGCATATTTGGCAGAAAAATATCAGGCTGATAGTTGATTCGCTTAAATTGATTTCTGACCGGGACGTATCCTTCAGAATGTTTTTTGTCGGTGACGGGTATGCTAAAGAAGAGCTTGAAGCCTATGTTGATGAATTAGGGCTTCATGATAAAATAACTTTCCTTGGTAAAATCATCGACAGGGATTATTTACGTTCCTTATTCGCACGGGCTGACTTATTCCTGTTTCCATCGGTTTACGACAATGCGCCGATTGTAATACGGGAGGCAGCAGCAGTTGGAACACCCTCGGTTGTCATAGCAAACAGCAATGCAGCCGAAGGGATAGTAGATAATGTAAACGGCTTTCTAAGCGATAACGATTCATTGTCATATGCCAACAGAATTCTCAGTATTATCAGGGACAGGGAGTTATTAAGAAAAGTCGGGGAAAAAGCAAGAAACACAATATACAGGGATTGGGAAAGTATTGTTGATGAGGTCTACCAAAGGTACATTGAAATAATTAAAATTTACAATAAGCTGAATAAAATTTCATAGTTAAGCTTTATCGGACAACAACATGCATTTCCGGTATTTTTCAGTTGATTGTTACTGTTCGGAATTTTGCATAACATCGAATGATTTCACGGGGCAACACGAAATATCCTGAGAAGGCCCCGCAGACGGATATTGCAAACCCGTACCTCTGAACAGTAACAGGCGATTTCTTCTGTCAGTATTAATTCCCCTGGAAACCTTGATATATTTTTATTGTTATTATAATATTAATAAACAGTGGACAAAGCTTTATTAACTAGATTGGTGGTACGAATGGAATACTTTTTTATTATTGCTCTTGCGGTCGGACTTGCGATGGATGCTTTTGCGGTATCTGTCTCCTGCGGACTTTGCGTTCTGAAAAGGCGATATTGGAATGCTGTCAGGGCAGCTCTTTTTTTTGGTTTTTTTCAGTGGGGAATGATTTCTCTTGGATGGTTGTCAGGATCTGCATTCAGAACATTTATAGAACCTGTTGATCACTGGATAGCCTTTGCATTGCTTGTTTTTATCGGGGTGAAAATGTGGAAGGAATCCAACGAGGAGGATTCCGAACCATTGGATTTGACAAGTATTAAACTGATGCTGACACTGTCGGTGGCTACAAGCATTGATGCATTTGCGGCCGGTATAAGCCTTACCGCTCTTGGTTATCCCATTCTGGTTCCGTCTCTCATAGTAGGAATTATAACATTTTGCCTGTCTTTTCTGGGGGTCTTGTTGGGATGCTGGATGACCAACTATGACCAAATCAGCAAATACCTTAATCGCCTTGGGGCGGTTATTCTGATAGGAATTGGTACAAAAATATTAATCGAGCATTTTATCAGTTAACCACTGTATATTCATTATCAACCAGTTTGAATGGTATATTTCCGTTTTTTATTCCACCGGACAGGTGGATTTTTTTGTCCCTAGTTACCATGATGGCTTCCACATTATCAAGGCTTTCTATCAATTCCATGCCGTCATCCAGGCCAAGAAGGAAACAGGTGGTGGACAACCCGTCGCATATTGTTGACGAAGGGGAAATGATGGATACCGAAGCCAGTTCGTTATCTTCCGGGTACCCTGTTTTCGGGTTTAATATATGATGATACCTTTTCCCGTCCTCTTCAAAGAATCGTTCATAAATTCCTGAAGTAACAATGGACATATCTTTTAAAGCAATAATTCCAATATACTCCCCCTGAAGTCCAAAGGGATCTCTTATGCCTATCGTCCAGGAGGAACCGTCAGGCTTGGAGCCATGCAGATAAAGATTTCCACCCAGGTTTAACAGAGCAGAATCAACCTTTTTTTCACGTAAAACTGATACCAGTTTATCGGTAATAAAACCCTTTGCTATGGCCCCAATATCGAGTGACATACCTTCGGTAATTGAAACTGCCAGGTTTTCCTTGTTAATTGAAATATTACGGTAGTCAATTCTTTCTTTTGCCGAATCAATTTCAGCCCGGGACGGGACCTTTGGATTTTCCTGGTTTATACCCCATATATCAATCAAAGGCCCTATGCTTATATCAAACAGACCGTTGGAAATGGTGCTGAAGTAAAGACTTTGCTCAATGAGCTCAAAAGTATCTTCAGAAACACTCACGAAAGTACCGGGATTGTTATTGATTTGTGACAGTTCACTGCCGGCTATATACCTGTTGTACCTGTTTTCCATTGACTGTATTTGGTCAAACAATTCATCAATAATCTTTTGTGAGTTTCTGTCGTATATGGTTATTTCAACTACAGTATTCAAAAGAAATCTTGTTTCCTTTGTAGGTTTTGATTGACTGCATGCAGTCACCGACAAAAAAATAAAACACATAATAATTAAACAAAACTTTTTCAAATGTCATTACTCCTTAGACTGCTGTTATTCAATAATATAATTACCCAGTATCTTAACCGGTAAAAATATTATACCATGTTTTTTTGTATTTGGCTTTTAGTTCATCCTGTATAAAAATCGATACCGGCCCGTATGTCGGAATGACATTTTATTACGTTTGAAGAATTGTTATATTGCTGTTAAAATTAACTTGTTGAAAAACAATAAAACAGGGTAAGAAGAATTTATGAAGAGAAAAGATTTTATGGTTATTGCAATATTTTTAACCGCTGCAGCAATATTGTGGCTTCTTGTCAACAGAACACCGGGGGATGCCGGCAATGGGGAAGTGGTTGTGTACAAAGACAGGGAAGAATATGCGGTAATTCCGTTAACAGCCGACGGAACCATTGTTGTTGAAGATGATAACGGAAACCGGAATGTCATACGGGTAGAGGGTGGAATGGTCAGGATGATTGAGGCAAGCTGTCCTGATCAGGTATGTGTTAACACCCGGCCTGCCCGGGCCAACGGTCAATCAATAATATGTCTTCCGAACAGGGTGGCTGTTGAAATAAGAAGTACTCATGAGAATGAACTTGATGGAGTTTCGGAATAATGAAACATGAAAATATTAAAAGAATGGTTTTATCAGCAATAATGACGGCAACAGCAATAACTCTTCACTTTGTGGAGGGGTTGTTTCCATTACCCGTAGCCATACCGGGCATAAAGCTGGGTCTGCCGAACATAGTGTCGTTGGTGGCTTTATATTTATTCGGACCTGTTGATGCATATGCAATACTGATACTCAGGGTCCTTATGACATCCTTTTTGTACAGTGGTTTCTCAAGCCTGATTTTCAGTCTTGCAGGCGGACTTCTCAGTGTTACGGCCATGTTTTTAATCTGGAAGTTAAGGGAAAAAGGTTTCAGTATTATCAGTGCATCGGTTGCAGGCGGGGTTTTTCATAATATTGGGCAGATCCTGGCTGCTGTGGTGGTGATGCGCACCTATGCGGTTTTTTCTTACCTGCCGGTGCTGGTTGTATCGGGTATTGCAACGGGAGTTGTAACCGGAATTGTATCGGGGAGCATTCTACCCCGCCTGGGCAAAATATACGGTATGAATAAATAGCACCCCTATCACACATTTTCGGCTTCGGAATATACTGGTAGTATCAACAAACAAAAAGCCTGGGGGTGCCCTTGATGAAAATAATCGTATTAAAAATGCCTCGTTTCTTGGGAAATCTGCTGAGAAGAGTTTTTAACATCCATTGATACATATGAGAATGGTCTTATATTCCAATGATTTGATAAAATATAGCAAAACCCCCGGACGAAATCCGGGGGTGCGTTTTTTCATAATCAAGGTATTATCATAAAAACATGGCACAGGCGGAAATTAATCGGAATTTTTATTGGAACGTATGCAGCTTGTACATACTGCCATTCTCTTTGTCACTCCGTTAATGGTGAGTTTTACTTTTTTAACATTGGGTTTCCAGGCTCTATTAGTACTTTTGTGTGAATGGCTGACTTGGTGACCAAACAACTGCCCTTTTCCACAAATTTCACATTTTGCCATTTCAACACACCTCCTTAAACTACGCATATCCAAATCTTTAATATCGGCGGGTTATTAATAAACATAATTATCACAGCTTGATAACAAAAGCTTTAATTATTCTAACACATGGATAATATTAATTGCAAGTTTTTTTTACTTTTCCATTCGGGGCTAATGATATAAAATATATTAAAGGATAAAAACTCGGGGTTGGTTTACAGGCAGTATGATTTGACGGTTTTCCTGCTGAAAAAGATACATCAGGAAAAGAGTTGGAAAGGACAGATTTTTCTTGGATTATGCAAGGCTGAATCCGTTATTGGGGAAAAGTATTCAAACTGTCCCGCATGTTGGAAAGATCAGGGGTCAAAAACTTAATAGACTGGGCATTAAAACCGTGAGCGATCTTATAACTTATTATCCAAGAGATTATGAGGATCGGAACAGGGAAAAGAAAGCCTTTGAGCTTGCAGACAAGGACGAATGTGCAGTTATACTTAAAGTCCTGTCCGATGTTACATTAAGCCGGCCAAGGCGCAACCTGAGAATATATAAGGCTGTGGCGGGAGATGACAGCGGTCTTGTAACGCTGACCTGGTTTAACCAGGATTATATCAGGGACAAGATATTTAAAGACAGGACCTATGTTTTTTTCGGCAAGGTCAAAAGAACAGGCAGCTACGTAGAAATGACAAATCCCGTATATGAGGAGGTAAGCTCCGAAAGAAAAAAAACAACAGGTATACAGCCGGTATATCCTTTAACGGCGGGAATAACCCAGACATATCTACGTATGATACAACGAAATACTCTTGACACCGTTATTGGAAAATTAACCGAAATACTTCCTGAAGAACTCAGGAAACAGTTCTCCCTTGCCGAGATAAATTTCTCCCTGGAGAACA